>Ga0307514_10000377_pt1 | contig 101911 bp, 80 predicted proteins | sample 16_EM_MG_FD_203088 | JGI IMG/M metagenome (GOLD analysis project Ga0307514, IMG submission 203088) | Populus trichocarpa ectomycorrhiza microbial communities from riparian zone in the Pacific Northwest, United States - 16_EM | ecosystem: Host-associated > Plants > Roots > Unclassified | place... | reverse complement strand
CCTACGTGTACATCTTATGCCACCCACTCGCGAAGGGGATGTATGTACAAGTCCCTAGACTAATTCTAGGCGTACATTGCCATCATCGCACAGACAGGCCTCGTAATAATGCTCCGACGGGGGTTTCGAACACATAAATATTTGGTGGTTCTGGATGCCTACCAGCGTAGCGGGGTAGAGACACTAAGCAATTTGCCATACAACACTTGTGTAGACGGCTGAGGGGGTGCGGCGTGCCGGCGGTTGAGGGCCGAATTGAAAGGATGGCGCCCATCACTATTAGGAACAACTATCACGCTGTGGCAGGATCATCTAAAAAAAATCTGTTGAGCACAAAATAAAACTTTATTCTAGGTCCCTCCCCAGCACACATTGTCATGGGATGAACAATTTCCCCTCCCATCTGCCACCAACCCTTCCACTACGGTGGGGAAGGGGGGGGGTGGTCATCCCCCTCTTTCACCACCACCACCACCACCACCTCCTCCTCCTCCTCCTCCTTGGGTCCACCTACCCGGAAGAGGCCCACAGAACTGAAAGCTCAGAAATGCCGCCTTCCGCAGCAGGTTTCTTCGCCTTCAGTGCTTCATACCTCTTCCGGGCTATCTCCTTCTTACGCTTGATAGGGTGAAAGGTGAAGGTAGAAGACACGCACTTCCCCATTCCCTTTTCCGCTTCATTTTCCGTCGTTTGGTAGACTGTCACTCGACCGTTGAATCCAACCCCGACTCCGGTCTTTGGTAGACCGTTACCGGACCGTTGAATCGATACCCAACACCCGACCCGTCTTGGCGAACTGTTCTGGGACGTTGAATCTACCTTGCATTAGAACCCGAATACTAAAGCTGGAGGTGGGGTGCAAATTGATCCATGTCCAGACTCCAGTGGTAGCCATTCGTGTCTTGTTTTACTGCAGGAAGCAAGGTAATGAGGCTGGGACGAGACAAGAGTGCAGATATGTACTGAAATGATCGGCATTGGGTAGTTTAAAATATTGGATGTTCGTAGGCTTGAGGGTTTTAAGGTGGCCTAACTTTGCAAAGAGAGCTATGGTCGAAAGGAAGAAGTGGGAGGCGTGGGAATGCAAACGGAGATTTGGTAATGCTAGGTTGGTGGGTGGGCTAGCTAGGAGAGAAGTTTCATATATGTATAGGAGTGGTGGTGGTGGTGGTGAAGTTGGGCAACTAGTTCGCGATCTACGTGGTCTCCTCGTCGCCCACTTTTCCTGACGAGGTGAAATGAGAGGTGAGGACAGGGCATAGCCCTACTCTATCCCTTAGTTCGTAAGCTCTTCCACTCCCATACCAAGTCAATAATATCTACTTGTCTCGTGCCCAGCCGCCAGAGCCTCATTCGCAAGCTCGGCCGAGAAGCTGGGGACGAGACAACATCTACTCAGGATCAGACAAATTGCAAAATTGCTTGATAAGTATATTATTAGTTAGGAACCGGTTCTGGGCCTCCAGGGTTCGCGGGGTGCTGATCATGAGAGGGATTGTAAAACCATCTAGATATTTCGTGGGAGCTCTGGCAAGAATGACCTTGCCAATTAATGCTTAGCAAGATGGGTCTTACAAGGTGATGGTAATGACGGGGTGCATGTCTTCGACATCACATCAATTTCTGTTTTGCTCGTGTCCGTAACGGGCCACCTGAATAAGAGACGCCTGCAGGCAGAGTTAGTTGGTTGTTGTCATTCGTGAGATGCCAGAGAATATTACAACTCGATGAATTCCCATCAAGAACACTCCTTATAAAAATCCCATATAAAAATCCCGAGTCTTCCTTCTCACCTCCCCTCCCCCTCCTCCCACCAGCAATGCAAAAAATGATCGGCTATATATACACGGTATCAAAACAACAATCACAAACCAAAAGTAATCGTCAAATCATGGCTGCGTCCTCCTCTGCCGCGGCGGCGCAGGAATAATATGCACCGGTAATGCCGGACTCTCAGACGGTGGGCTACGGCTGGTCACGGTGCTGGGCGGCTGCGGCCGCCGGGTCGCTTCCTCTACCTCCCCGGTACTTCTGCTGCCACCGCCACTACTGCTTGCGCCGGCTGCGGCTGCAGTTTCGCCTCCCCCATCTCGACGACGCCCAGGCGAAGGGATAGCCATGCTCATACTGCTCTTTCCCAGAAATCCGCGGGAGCGCTTCCATGGCCACCGTGAGTGTGTATTCTGCGGCTCAGCTGGGGGCTGGGGTGGCGGCGGGGGGGTCGGTGTGGGCGGGGGGGAGAGCGTTCGCATTTCCTGGCCGTCGGCAGCAGAAACCTGGCGCACCGTCCGCATCTCCTGGCCGTCGGTGGTAGAGACCTGGCGCACCTCGTACCGTGTGCTCTCGCTCGTTAGCGTCGTTCGCGACAAGCGGCGGGTAAACATTCTGCTGCCACGCGCAGCTGGAGGTGCAGACGGTGCTTCGTCATCGTCTGGCCGGCCGCCAACAAACCGCAGATCCTCGTCTTCGTCGTACACCTCCCTCCCCAGCACGCCTCCTTTCCGGTCCTCGCGCTCTAGCGCTTCGATCCTGTCCACCCACTCCCACACCACCACGCTGGAGGCTGCCGCCCCAACCCACCGGATATAGTCCCCCCACCCCGCCAGATCCGTCTGCGCGATGTCGACGACAAAGAATACGATCGGCGTGATGATGCTTGCGATGCTGAGGATTGCGACGAGGAACATGCTTCTTCCGCCGTAGCCGCGTGTGGTGACAAACGGGCGGTGCGGGTAGAAGTAGCTAAACCTCCGCTTGGCGAGGGAATAGTACAGTACACAGCCCGCGTACATAGTGCTGAGACATATCTGGAAGAGGTATGACAGCGCTGGGATAGCGTCCAGGAAGCTATCTGTGCTCGCCATGGGAGACACAAATGCTTCCAGCACACCGAAGAGTGTGTCGAGAAGGATCAGTGCGAAGCCAGCCCATTTTATCACCACCTTCTCGCGCTGCCGTGGGAACAGCCGGATTAGTGTTTGCACCTGTGCAAGCCATAGGAAGAGATCGGATATTAGTCGCCCGATTTTTATGTGCATACCCCGCACGACTCGGTTGCGAACCTCGCGCGCTTCATTGGTGAAGGAGTACACGGAGGAGCCGACGGAGAGGTATTCTCTGCGGAGCACGCTGGTGGTTTCGGCGAAGGCGATGGTGAGGCAGATGCATACCGAGAGGGTGGCAGCTTTTTGTAGCCAGGGGCGGGAGTTGGGAGGGTTGGGGAGGAAAAGGAGCGCGAGGAGGAGGTAGGCAAGGGTTGTTGTTGCGGCAATGGAGTAGGCCATAGGGATGGAGGAGGCGTAGAAGGGGTCCCGGAGGTCGGCGCCAGACACAGAGACGTGGTTGCCTTTGTCATTGGGGGTCGAAGTCGGGATCGCGGTGAAGCATGCTGGGGTTACGTGTAGGGCTGTGGTGAGGACTGTAGTGGTGGTCGCGAGAGGGATGGTCAGGCCAGAGGGAAGCGCGTAGGGGGTGCAGCTGGCGGGGACGGTGTAGCGCGGGGTGGTGCTGGTCGTGGCGCGCCAGTTTTGTATGGGCATGATGGTGGCGGTTATTGGGCGGCGAATGTAGGAGTTAGCGGGGAAGGAGTTGGGCGCGGTGAGCCATGGAGCCGACAGGAGTCGTCGTGGTGGGGCGATTGCTATGCGATGCGATGGAGGGTCGGCGGTGTTTCCTGTTTGGAGATGTGGCTTGTTGGTGGTGATGTGTCGGGAGAGGAGAGCAGGTATGAGGTGTGTACGTAAATAACTCGCATGTTTTGAGACGTAAACCCCTGATCACAACAAATATACGAGAGAGCCCGAAATAACGCTTATGAACAGAATAACACTTGGATAGATGAGATCTAAAGCAGCCGTACTTGTCTGCTTGGTATTTGTTTGTTCACTTCGCTACTTGTGTCTTTCTGCACCTGCAGCGCGCCATCATATCAATCGAAAGTCTTGGAAAATGCTTGATTTCTGACACACGCAACCCAAGAGGCCAATCACGTGTAAGCATCTCTCTGTTATGACCGCCATTCCGAGGAAACCCTCAACCCCTCTGCATCTCCATAAATTATGCCTTTGCCTTTCGGCGTCAGTCTTAAATTTCACGCAACCGTCCAAACTCCGTTAATTCGAGGATCTTCGCCAACGAACAGCAGTGTACTGGGCATTCCATAACTCATCCCCGGATGCTGTGAATAGGGATGAATAGAGAAATGGCGATACGAGACAGAAAGAGATAGGTCTATATTCCCCAGCCGAATGCCTCCACAATCGAAGACAATCATGTACACCAGAAAGAAAGGGAGAAAGAAAATCCTATCCATACACTCTTTCCGACACACATCAATCATACACAATGCAACTGGACATTCTCGCGTTTATTTGCCTGGACGGTTGACATCGACAGTGCCCTTGAGTTTCGCGGTGTCGTGCACTCCCTCTGCCTTCTTGCTTATGGCATCGCCGCGCGGCTCGTGGAGAACCTACTCAGGTCAGTATCTATCGGAGTGAACTAGAGATACATAGCATACCGCATGCCATGTGTCGTCATTAGATAGGCCCTGCTGTTTCCCGGAGGTTGTGTTCATGCTGCCAGCATCCTTCATTGCAATATCGCCTGGATCGTATTTCTGCGGGTTCTTGCTGGTCTTCTTGGGGGGTGTCTTCTCGTCATCATCAGAGCTCCCACTGGCTGACTTTGCGCTCTCGGCCACACCCTCGGCCTTCTCCTTCGCGCTGTCGGTCGCATCTGAGGCAGCCTCCTTCACACGTTCGGTGACATCACTGGCCTTCTCTCCCACTTTGGCTGCAGTCTCTTTGACACCCGAAGCCGCTTCATCGGACGAAGGGACGAAGGTCTCCTTATCTGCCTCAGCATCATCGCTGGATGCGCCCTCATCCCCTACAGGCGTAGCCCCCTTCTCTTCCGCCTCCGATTTCGTCTCGCTGGGGGCTTTCAGCTGCTGGTGCTGTTCTGGCGGGTGTGTCTGCACATTATCGCCGGGCGAGGTGGAGGCGGTGTCCATGCGAGCATGAGGGTCCGAGTGCTTTGGCTTCGGTGATCCAGAGGACAGGAGGTAGTAACACTGCAGTCGGTCCGATTCAAATAAGCATATCCTGCCGGGCGTTTATCGGGAGAGATCGGGTGAGACATACAGTAGGAACGGTAAACCCAACGGCACCGATGATCCAAGGGAGATCAGAAGAGCCGGCGGTGGGAGTTGAGGCGTGCGAGCTAGATTTGCGCAGGGGAGCGGCGCGCAAGATAACGCGGTTGGTCAATTGAGGTGAGAGGGAGCGGCGGGCGAGAGATCGCACAGCCGATGATGAGCGTGAGAAAAGCATTGTGTTTGCGTTTGTGAACAACTAGTTCCAGGTGGAATTGAGGGGGTTGGTCGTGTTGGATGGTGGGTTGCGGATGGTTGTGGTGAGGAGAGGAAAGGAGAAGTGAAGTGAGAGGGAGTCGGGTGCGAATGGATGAGGTCACTTTGTTTCGGCAATTCTTCGTTTACGCCGAATTGGCGCTACTTTGGATGAGTTTGAAAGAGAAGTGGCAGTGTTCAGCCTCATCGCGAACTATGAGGCTAATAGCTTAGTTAGAAAGCTACCCGTCGACTCCAACTCTCGTCCTCCATCGACACTTCTCCCCACTTCCACTGTCTATATCTACTCCCCTTATTCCTCTTTCACCGTTGTTGTCTTCACTGTAGATTTGTTTGGCTGGGACTGCTGTAAAGCAACCCATCGAAGTGGTGCTCGACGGCCATTCTTGAGTTACCCCAACGTCACCCCTCCCCCGCTCTACGATAAGACAAAGACGGCCTGTCGACCAACTCGCCCGCCTCCTCCGTTGCCACAACTACCAACTTTTACGAAGACACGGCTCTCGCTTTCACCATAAATCCATCTCTACGTCCAAGATACCACATCTAAGACATCGAATACCACCGCGAAAATGACGGCTCCTGCTGCCTACGCCCTCAACAGTCTGCTGGACAAGATGTCCAATCCAGATTCCGACTTTCGTTTCATGTCGCTCAACGACCTGCTCGGGATGCTCACCCAGAATCTCAGCTTCTCTCAGACCGATCCAGGCACTATGTCGAAGCTGACGGATGCTGTCGTCAAGGCTTTGGACGATGCAAACGGGGAAGTACAGAATCTGGCTGTCAAATGGTATGAATCTTCACTTCCTGCTGATTCCAACGGTATTTATTGACGACTACTGTGAAGCTTGGGACCTCTCGTTCTCAAGGTCAAAGAGAACCAGATTGCGCCTCTAATTGACCGCCTTACCACCCTCTCAATGACGTCTCAAGACCCATCCATCCCTTCTACAGCCCTAAGAACCATCATCTCAAATCTACCCCGACCTGCTCCATCGCCCTCGACGAGCTCGGCATCTTCCGCTGCTCTCCACGCAGGCCAGCCTGCATCGTCCTCTACTCCGCCACCGCGAACTGAAGCGAGTCGGACAGCCATCGATGCATCGATAAAAGCCGTTCAACAGACGCTACTCCCAAAACTTATGGTTCTCCTCAAACCCGAAGACGGAGCTGGGAAGGGAACCGCGGCAACTTTAGATAGTGTCGATCTGTTGGTGGAGACGGTGCGATGCTTCGGCCAGATCCTGACCGGTGCAGAAGTCGAGAGGCTACAGGTTGCCGTCATGACCCTTCTGGAGAGTGATCGGACATCCGGTGTGGTCAAGAAGAGAGCTGTTACTGCACTAAGTTTGTTGTGCGTCTATGCCCCGGACGAGCTGCTATCGTCCTTCATTAGTCACCTCGTCGAGACATTCCGCGCCGAGAGCACGCATCTCAACCCAACCCGGCTGCGCTTGCTGGTGTCAGTTACTGGATCTTTGGCTAGGGGGATTCCAGACAGATTTGGGGTCTACCTCAAGATGATAATGCCGTTTGTATTTTCTGTCGTGGACGGGGAGGATCTTGCCAACCGCGAGCTGGGAGATGAGCCGGATATGGAGATGGATGAGGTGCGGGAAGCTGCTCTGGTTGCGTTAGAGAGTTTCCAGAGTTGTTGTACGGAGGAGATGAGACCATTCATCGACAACCTCCTCAAGGCTGGCACGGTGTTCCTAAAGTACGATCCTAATTACGCAGACCCTGGCAACGACGACGACGAGGAGATGGGCGGTACACAAGCAGACGACTACGACGATGACGAGGGCTTCGGTGCTGGAAGCGACGATGATGACGATGCGTTCGAAGATGACGGGAACTTTTCGGATGAAGATGACATCTCATGGAAAGTTAGACGGTGTGCGGCCAAGCTATTGGCTACGGTTCTTTCAACCAGGGCTGGCGACCTGATTCGAGGCATTAACGAGAAGGGTGGCTTGGCATATTCAAAGATTGCACCTTTGCTAATCGACAGATTCCACGAGCGCGAAGAAAATGTCCGCCTCGAAATTCTTTCCACAGCTACGGTACTTGTCAAGAAGACTGGTGAGGTTGCGGAGGGCATCATCACACCCAGTGCCGGTTTGCCTCCGGTAGGTACCATGGGACCTCCGCCTAAAAAAGTGAGAAGAGGATCCGATGCCTCCATGATGGATACCGACACAGCGCCCGATGCACCACCAGCGGATTTGCAGGGTGTGAGAGAAAGCCTATATCAGCTGGTCCCTCGGCTATCCAGGTCAATCGGAAAACTACTCAATAATAAGTCCATCACTCTGCCGACAAAGCAGGCCAGCATTACTTTGTTGTCGTCCATTGTATCTGTGCTTCATGGGGGGTTTGAACAGTCGCTCAGCATCTTTATTGGTGCTCTTGTTGATGCTGCTAGTGGAGGCAATGCTCTTGCTTCCGGTGGAAACGTCGTGGTTGCATCTGCTCCCGGAGGTAGCGCTGCTACCGCTACTGGAGCTAGTGTCAGGATTGAGGTCCTTCGCTTGTTTTCAAAGATCTTTGAGAACCACAGTTTTGAATCTGTCAGTCCATACCTGAAAGACTCGGTACCTGCTATCTGTGCTGCCGTCAACGAAACTGGGTACAAGGTCTCCTTCGAAGCTCTCGGAACCGTCACGGCGATTGTTCGACTTCTCACCATTCCCGACGCGGCTGCATTCCCCGATCTATTCAGTCAGCTCTACGACGTTGTAATCAAGAAGGTCGACAATGCGGACACTGACCTTGAGGTCCGGGAGAAAGCCATCCTCACTCTTAGTGTGTTGCTCAGTAGGACCAGCGGAAGAACTAACTCGATACCCGCGCACACCCGACTCCATGCACTGGAAGTACTATTGGAGCGATTGAAGAACGAAACCACGCGCGCTAGTGCCGCACGTGCTGTCGACGGCATCGCAAAGACGGCAACGGACGCAGATCAGATTGAGGACCAGTGGGTGCAGAAAGTTGTGGCCGAGCTGGGCTCCCAACTTCGCAAGGCAAACCGGTCGCTTAGGGCGGCAAGTCTTGACGCCCTGAGAAGTATTTCCGCCAATGACGTCCTCAGAAGAAAGATAGGCCTTGATACAAAGAATGAATTGGTCGCCGAGTTAACGCCTTTATTGGTTATCGGAGATATGCAACTTCTTGCCCTGGCCATTTCTGTACTGCGATTCATGGTGCTGAACCCAAAACATGGCGAGGCGGGCAATCCTGGTATCACCTTGAACGAGGCGCTAGTCAAGAATATATGCAACCTGGTCAAGTCTCAGCTTGGGTCTGGAGTTGTGCTAGAAAACCTACTCGCGCTTGTGGGAACAATCGGAGAAGAGGATCAGGTTGGTAAAAAGGAGCTTATGAAATCGCTACTTAAGAATGTGGGCGTTACGGGCGACGCGAACGTAGTAGCCAAGGTTGTTGCTCAACTTCTTGTCCGTGGAGGCGGTGATGAGGGAGGATTCATTGTGGGAGTCAAGGACTTCGTCGATGAAGTCGAGGGCATCTCGGATGAGAACCGCAAGTGTTTGGCACTGATGGTTCTCGGCGAGATTGGTCTGAGGATGGGAACCGAGTTCCCTATCCCACCAGAAAAGTTCCTGGCTCACTTGAAGGATGGCACCGAGAACGTTCCCATCGCAGCCGCCGTGGCTCTTGGTCTTGCAGGAGCAGGCAATGTTCAGAAGTTTGTTCCGGCAATTATGGAACGCCTGGCGGGAGGAAGAGACAGCTATCTCCTCGTCCACTCTCTCAAGGAGATCATCACGCATTCCTCGGCAGATAATCTCCAGTCGTACGCTAATGACATGTGGAACACCCTTCTCTCCGCCGCCGCGGCAAACGATGACTCTAAAGCCGTTGCCGCCGAATGCGTGGGCCGTCTCATCATCTTGGATCCATACTCGTTCCTTCCCGCACTGCAAAACCACATGCGCTCTCCACAATCCATTGTTCGCGGGATCGTCATCTCTGCGCTTCGATACACGTTTACCGACACCGACGCAACATACGACGAGCTCCTCCGCCCCACCGTTGTCGATTTCTTGGAAACCATGCTCCAGGACTCAGAGCTCGAGAACCGCCGTCTCGCATTAACCGCACTCAATAGCGCAGCCACCAACAAAGCGCACCTCCTTGCCGGCGCAGGCTTGGAACGCCTCCTCCCCCGTGTCTACGCGGAATCCGTCATCAAACCGGAACTGGTCAGAGAAATCCAGATGGGGCCGTTCCGCCACCGCATCGACGACGGCCTCGAGGTCCGCAAAAGCGCTTACGAAACACTCTACTCCCTCCTCGAAACATCGTTCCACAGTCTCGAGCTAAGCGTCTATTTCCAACGCGTCATCGCCGGCGTCTCAGACGAGCACGACATCCGAGCACTCGCGAATCTCATGCTCGCAAAGCTTGCGCTACTGGCCAAAGACCAGACTGCACGGAGACTTGATGAGGTTGCAGACGCAATGAGGAAGGTGTTGAGTGAGAAGCCGAAGGAGAACGCGGTTAAGCAGGAACTTGAGAGACATGCGGAGGGTGTCAGGGGCAATGTGAAGGTTGCGATTGTGCTTCAGAGGGAAGTCGGCGGAGGTGGGGCCAAGTGGAAGCAGTTTTGGGAGTGGATGGTACAGCATTGGAAGGAAGTGCTTGCTGAGGTTGGTGAGGAGGGGAGTGCGTAGGTACTTATAGGAGGGAATATGGTTGGGTATGATGCACGTGAATTGTCGGCTATTCGATTCTTAAGATACAAATGGGCGTTTTGTTTTTTACTGTAATGTGTGTGCCTAAGGTGGTGCCTGTGAATGCCTGTGAATTATCGACGAGGCCCGTTGTTAACACTTCTTAGCTTGTAGTATTACTATACAGTGATAGGCCGAGTATACGAAACACTTGTCGCGTTGTCATGCCGTACCACTCGATATCACTCGTGAGAGCATCAACAACCTTAGTTAGCCGCGTGAGCTGAATCACAGCTGCGGTTCAAAGCCCCCCCACAAGGCATCCATGACCTGACTGCCGACTTTGTCTAGGTTGGCACACAATTCCTGGGATGGCCGTACAGACTGCTGATCGCCGAATAAACCTCGTTTGAGATTCGGATCATGCCTGGCGCAAATGAACCCGCCTGGTCCTGCCATAACTCCGACCCTTGGACCATATTGTATCCCACGAAGCGGCAGCACCACTCTTAGTCCGACTACTGCACCCCAAAAAACGAATAAAATACCTAGAGATATTGGCGGGTCTTTCTATAATTAAAAGTCTTCTTTCCTCTACTCCTTCTCTCCCTCAAACTTATATACGACATTCCGCAGCTGCCTCCCAAGTTCGCTGCTCAAACTTCTAACCGAAATGCGCGGTCTCTTATACTCCGGATGCACCGCTTTGAGCGAGAGCATTTCTCGTATATCACCTCCCACCCAGTTTCCCGTCCCTTTTCATTCCAAAGAAAGCGAAGCTTAGTGTAGCGCATCGCAACACGCTATTCCGCTATCTCCAGAGCACGTGCTCAAAGCCCCGGGACTCTGATACCTATAGTGTTGCATCCGGGCGGGATATGCGCAGTCTCATTGCTTCCAAAATATAGGTAACCATGCTAGGTCCTCATAAATATTCCTTCGGATGTGCTGCGGTTGTCCGTAATCGTTATTTGAACCCCCACAACGATCGCTTTCGTTCTTCCGTTCGGTAGGTACCCGAGGATCGCATCGACTACCTGGTAGTTGTATGCAGTCGGTATAAAGATCATCGAGTCTCCACACCCCCGGTCGGGCGGCTTATCGCCGAAACCCCCGTAGAGCTCATAAAGTTGACCGAAGCCTGTGCTGTCCCTTAATTATGAGATACCCGAGGGAGATGCGTTTGATCAGAGATGGATTTTCGGCAGCAACACCGACTTTGTTAAGTCAAACAAGATCGAGATAATCTTTGAGATTTGGTATCCAGAACTCCCGTTTTGTTCTCATCCACGCATTCGCAAGATGCTTTCGTTTTTTTGTGTTGTTTGGATTGACATGAGTTGGGTTTGGGTGAATACCGACACCACCTGCGGTACTATTAAACGTTATATATAGGCTTTGATTTTAATTCCACGCATCGGCGTGGTAGATCTTTCTTCGGATCTCATCGCTATCATCAATTCCCCCATCAAGATACCCTATGGACGTGGGGGCTCCGCTTGTTCTTCGATTGTGCAGCTGAGAATTGCGTTACGGTAACTATTTTCGCAACGTCAGCCTGTTGCCCTGGATTTTCAATTAGACACACTTTCTAAACTCCTGTTTATCGCCCTCAAGCTCTTTGATAAGGTCCTTAGCAAGCTTGTGAACTCTGCCGGTGAGCTTCTGAATTTCGGCTGTGTCGCGCAATGGGCCTATAAACGCCAAAAAACATCAACTTTTACACCCCCCCATCACTCAACTCCTCATGATCTGAATTCTCCACCTCCTCTACCACTCTGCTAACTCTGCTGACATCTGTATAGAAAAGAAAATCCAACAGTGCCTGCATACATTTTTCTTCTGCAAAAACAAGAGACACCAGCAACTGAATCTTCAGCTTTTTCATTACCTTTTCATCCCCTTCGAACCCCTCTTCCCCCTCTTTGCCATCCACCCAGAGCCTCTTATGTTCCCATTTCCATCTTTTGCATCATTTAAACAAATGGTCTCGAGACTGATACTCATGCCCACACCACCAGCATTTCGTATGTTCCCTCTTTCCGATCTGCTTCAGGTACATCGCCATCAATCCATGACCGGACTTCAGTTGATAAAACCTCGCCGGCAAGCAACGCCAGTTGGCAATGTGGGCAATACTTGTTCACGGTAATTGTTCTGACCCATTCGTGGAATTGCCCCATCCATGGATGGGCGGCTACCACGAATGGGTCGCAACATAACCCTTGGTAATCTAGCAGCTTCAGTCTGATCTATCAAAACCTTCTCGAGCAGAACATATGGTATTTTGCCGCCACTGCCGTAGCTGATTGAGATTCCGACGCGGATGTGTTGAGTTTGTCAGACAAGAATTCCCGGAACAGTACAACAATCGTCAGCCAAGCTACGACAAGTTTACCAAATTGAGAGGAGCTCTCTGCAGGCCTGGTAGCCCACCAAGGGTGTGCAAGAGTAGGATGATTGTCCCCAAAAATTTCTCACATCCCCTCAGGTAATCTATGCATGATGGCCTAAGCTAGACCGTTTCTCCATGAATTCGGCTTATATATTTTGGAATATGTAATAGTTAAATCGCCAGATAATCTCTCCACCCGCTAAAGTCATTTCGGCAATCTGTTGCAGAGCTATATACGGACTGGTTCGACTATATCTGTTCTACCCCACCGACCAAGTAAATCATGATATTACTATATTTTAATAAGTTCCTAACCATTTCATACATTGAAATTGCAGGAGACCTTCTCGATAGCATCAAGATGCATATCTACAAGTATGGGCCAGTAAACAGAAGGTTTAATACTATCGCTATAGCTGTTTCTCCCAAACCCGCATTTGAGACAGTGATAGTGATTGTACTCACACAACACCTGATGTGTTTTGGCACAAACTTCAGGGGCACATCACTAATGGCCAAAAGATAGTGAATGATAATCCATGGGCCGAATTTTGCTTGCGGTTATGGTGATTAGGTGTTCACTTGGTGAGTGGAGTAGGTTCCCTTGGCCAAAGGGACAACTTGGTCGGTGGGGTAGAACATATCCATCTTTGATTGTTTTGACGTAGAGCCAGTGTTTATAAAGCGGCCAGTCCGGCCTAATATAAACCTGACTGAAGCCGGCCTGTGGTATGGCAAATTGATAAAACTGGGCCTGGGCCGGCCCAGGTTTGCTGAAGGTAGAATGGGATTCCCGACTCCCAAAGTTCCGTAGAAGAATAGTCGTTTATTCAGGAAGGAATTCATAAGTACCACAGCTTCATAGAGCCACCGAACCCCCTTCGCCCAAAGAACCTGAACCGTTTGTCTTGATCATGGACCATGGTGGAAACTGTTAGGGGCCGCACAAGGAAAGAAGAACAGTAACAAATAACTGAAAACCAGTTGTAAATACTTTCAAATATTATTCATGAGCTAATGGATCTTTGAATCACTTCTGAGCGGAGATCAACAAGCTTATCCATCCGCTGAATAGTAAAAGGAGGGGCCATACTGTCTATTACACCCTTCAGCATACTCTTCATCATCTTAGTTCTCCCCTCGGGATCATGCTTTTTCTTCAGTGACCTTGAGCACTTCCGCGAAGTTGCTGCTTTGATATCTGCAGCGAGCATCCACAGCTTTTTGCAAATCCAAAGACAAGTGGCATGTATCTTAATACCAGTCTTCAGCTCAGTCGAGAACAAATGCCGCCCATGGTTTTTAACCTTCCTAAACGCGTCTTCTGTAGTCTCCTTGTCGAGAGGGCCGGTTTTAGCGCCCTAAGCCATGCTGTGTTAGGTCTTAACTACCCCCTGAATCGGCCTAGACCGACCTACGTCAAGACATGCCTAGTTAATTAAATCCTTCTTATCGCAGTTTATGTTAAAGTACAACCTCCCTAAGTATGTATTTATCTCCTGCAGAGCGCTAGTATGTGCTCCGAGAAACTGGCGGGCGTGGTGAGAGTAGTGAGAAAAGGACAGGTGGTGATGAAAATAGCGGATTTCATGACGTCTGAACTTGATGTGGAAAAAATGTAGATTGATGTATGATAGGATGGAGAAAGGATAGAGCTTCCATTAGCTCGACCACAACCGTCGTGAGCGGATCTAACCGATTGCTATCTGAGCTTATCTAATCTCATCCAACTTCTTCATCTCCTGACATCGTCACCGTCATCTCCCTCGTGCGCACTCATCCGTTAAATACCCCAGAGGTAGTTGTGTGGGTTGGAGGATGCTGATGAAGTTGGAAACGGTTTCCTGTCCGCATTCATCATCTTTTAATTGTAAACCAGAATTCAGGTTTCTAACTCTGAGATCACTGGCACTGGTGACAAGAGGATCCACTCCACGATATTCGTATCCTACTAAGTCGAGATTTGCTATGAGTAACTTGCAAAATGAAATTCGTCCCAGAACCCTCATAGGGGATTGTGGGATCCACCTCAAACTCTCCAGGTCAGTCCAAGATAAACAGTGCTTGATTATATCTACAGTTTATGCTAAAGAATTTTGTAGAAACGTAGTGAGTAGAGTTCTCGCCATATGCTAGGGAAGAACATCTGTCATAAGTACTAATAACTACAACCACATTTGTGGCAACGCCATCCACAAGCCACCTTACAAAATATGCACATATGCGTAGGGCCGGCAGATCCCTGAGTAGTTTTCAAAAGCTTTACCAGCGAGCGCGAAAACTCCCCAACCTCTCCCAAAAGTTTGTCAAATTCGTCCTCTTTCAGATGGTCATCAAGATGCTGGTACGCAGACTGCACAATCACTTCCCTGAAACCTTTATTCCCCGAGCTGCTTGTGGTGCTGTAGACTTCCTTCACAATGTCCACAAACCCTTCCCTCCAGTGGGTGTCAAGATGCTCCTGCAGCTTCTTTGTCGCGAGGTCTTTGAGACCAGGCACGTCCAGCATATCGGCCAGCGAGTGAACTCGTAGATGTAAGGTACTGTTTGGCGTGGTAGCAAGAGAGCAACCGACCTTGGCTAGATCTGTTCCAGTGTTAGCTGTGTGGTCATATTATTAATACAGCGTGTGGCAAACCGTTGTCGGGTTTGGGAGCTGTGGGTGGCTCTGGCTCCGACTCCTTATTGCTATAATCGCCCGTGTAACAATACTCAAGAAAACCCCGCACCGCACCTACACTGTGATCGCGGATCGTGACAATGTTTTTCTTCGCCTCTTCGACGTTCTCCTTCGTCCCTTCGATGCTCTCCTTCGCCTCTTCGACCTTGTCTTCCGTCGCGTCCGTGAAGAAGGAAGTGCGAAGAGCTAATAGAACTTTGTGGACGTAGAAACTGGTGTCTTGGACCATCACCGTCAGGTCGGAGTGTTTTGGGTCGTTGAGCGCTCTGTCATCAAGTTCCATATCAGCAAAAGGTGATGGGGAGCATGGGTGATGTTAACTTGCTATACCCGCTAAGTTTTGAAAAGAACTCGAGTCTGGTTTTGTAGTCTGCCATTTTGGATGATGGTGGAGTGGGTCTGGGATGGGATACTACAAGTCACCCTGGGTTACGGAGTTGAGTTATAGATTTATATCAGGGTGATATCATGATACTGTACTCGCAGACTTATAGTAACATCGATGCCTACTCTGCGGGTTAGATGTCACGAGTGTTTTGTATGATATGTGCGCTGGCATTCCTGCCGATTCCTGATAATTCTGCGTCAAGTATGTAATGACTATGTGACTCAACTACTCGTTGCCTCCCCATCGATGCATCATCTTGCGGCTCTTTTCTAAGATGTATTCGTTAACAAAGTTTTAGACAGCATTTAAGAACAACAAACCACTATCTTCTTGAGCACCTCTCCCGTTTCCCCTCGCTTAAGGAAGCAATGCGATTTCCGGGGGTCCGGGCGTGATATCTTCCAAACACATCGTTAGAACTGAGTCATCGGATCACGATTTAACCGGACCTCATATTTTTCGGCTGATTGTACATATTCAACAACACCTCGCTGAATATCGTCGTAAGTGGTAACAGGCGGTGGGACCCATGTTGTAGTTCGGGTTTTGTGATTGACATAATATGTCCGACCCAAATTGTTCTGCCTCCATTCCCACCACTCCGGTAGAACAACGGCACTGCCGGATGAGGGTAGGTCCCATGCCGTAGTTCGGGTTATGTGATCGACATAATATGTTCGACCCAAACCGGTCTTCCTCTTCTCCCACCATTCCGGGAGGCTTTCTGGTGAATCCTTGATAGAAATTCCGTCGCTGAGGACACCTGCTTCAGGGACCTTGCTCGATGTGAGTCTTCTCCGCTTCGGTCGTTCCACTCCACAAAGCCAAAAGAACTCACCGACCAGTTATCGGAATCACTTGGGCCGGAATCTTCGAGGTTTTCTAGCTTGGACTCCATGTATCTAGGTTAGTATGATCTTCAGTGCTGATGCGTGTAAGTTTATGGATGATGGAACAGGATCTGAGCCGCAAGGGCTGGATCGTTGAGAGCTGAATGTTTGTGTAACTTACGGTGCGGGGTTTCAGTGCGATTAAATAGAATTGCAATTGTATATAGACATGATCCTCAGCCAAAGCCTGTCCTCACGAAGCACTCCCATTGGTTGACTGGTACGTACCTACTCTACACACGTCGCCGATAAGTCTCTTTGTCATGTGACCTTAGGTTTATGGTTTGAACTCCAGCAGCGAGAGCACGAGACAAGGACCTATACTTTTGAATTCTCCCGATACTGTGTGCAGTAGTATGTAAATCTACTGGGCCCCAGCAGAACAAAGGTTCTAGGCTTTAATGAATCTTGTTTTTGGTGAATGGAACATATAACCCTAACCCTGAGATCACATGACAAAGAGACTTTTCGGCGACATGGGCACCTACTTAAGTACCAACCCCATGAAACCCAAACTCTCAAGCTCAATTAAATCCACCAGCTTTACTCCGATCACAAAATCATCTATACCTAATCCCCCCCAGTCTTAGATTTGTAATGTGACAAATATTCATTGAGCGGCTAAGAAATCAGTGTGTATGTAAGGCAGGATCGAGACAGTCGTGGAAAGCAGATGGGGGACGATGAATCTTGATTAGCTGGGAGCTAGCTAGAGACAGTAGATATAGGTTCACTATGAGCTGGTTGGAGATGATGACACTGGGCTGGCCGGCAGTTGGCTGATTTGAATGCAAAATGAGTACAACGTTGCAACCAAAAGAGACAACGCGAACAAACCAAAGTACACTCAACAAGGCATTTGGTATGTGTTAACCGCACCAGACCTCGCTACTAGCCCCGGATCAATTCAGGTCAGAGGAATGCTGAGGGAGATTTTGGGAGCTGGTGGCACTGCTTACTGTCTTTCCACGAAGACGTCGTGCTCGGAGTGACACCCACAGATCGAGAGCCGGCAGGTAGTTAGGTCTTTAACCACACATCTCTGGTGGCGATCATTTCAATGGATCCCCTCGAGGCCTCGGTATTCTAGTAACCTTTAGTAGTCATTTTTGGGTAGCCGCGACCGTAGCTAGCGAGATGCTTAGCTCATATTGTTCTAATTGTATTCCCCGGCAGAGCTAGAAAAACTCCTTCCGCAAGTTATACGAAAACTTCTCCGGCACCTCGTAGCCACACTCCCCCCGCTCTCACATCTATCCAACTTTGAGCTCAATTAACTCCATTAGTTTTACTTTGCCCAGGATATTGTTTATATATGAAATGTAGTTAACAAGATGCTCTTTCACTTGCTAGTCTCCTCTTTTAGTTTCCTCTAATATTCGAGAAGTGGTTGATGATCAAGTACAGTGGCTTAGATTATACTAGCATAGTTGATGCTGCAAAGCACTGCTTAGCACTGCTGGTGTTTTGCATCAGGTAAATTATTTCTACCTGATGCTTAGATACATGTCATATACCATCAGGTAAATCTTTTCTACCTGACTGTAAGGTACATCTGTGATGAGTGACAGCAAATGACTCAAATATAGAGACCAACCAGTTTACAACCAGTATCAGTACCAAGCCAACGATAATGTAGAACCCATCTGTGTATAGTATAGCTACTCTGTACCAAGAGCTTCAAATTTGACCAAGGATTAGTAGACTTATGGGTTAACTGCTAAGGGAGGATAAGGAAAAGGTGGGCAAAAATCCGCCAGCTTCATGGGCTCTCACTCACATTTTCATCTTGCTCAAAATTGGACTGTTTGACTTGATTTTTAGATTGACATGTAGGCCTTGGAGTTATCTATTATACTGCTGTCTCTGATATTCTCTCCATTATGTGGTTGTTGAGTAATTTGTAATTTTGAAAAAATTCCGGGATTTACAAGGTGCCCCGCTAGCAGCTTATTAGGTGTGGGCGCTGGGCGTGCCCCCCTAATAAGGCGCCTGGGCTGTATGCATGAGGTGGTCGGTGATCAAGGGATGTAATCCAATGCTCGGCCTTTCCGAAGCTCTTCAACATCTAATTTCAAAAACGCGAACTCCGCCCATTTCCAACCTTCCCGCCGCAAATCAGCGTTGTCAGATCCTAGAAAAGCAAGCACATGAATGTTTCAGCACACATGTGGGACGAAGAGCGGCCCTGCTGTTAGATTAAAAGAGTCGGTAAGATTTGAGGCTGCTGGCTGTCGTTTGTTTGTTTATAATCATATTGTATCCGGCCGCTTGCGGCCATGACATACATTTTTCCTCCATTTCCCTGTCACTTCTCGAAACCAACAATGGAAACAAGCAAAGTCGTGGCCCCAACCACTACCAAACTATAGCTGGCAGTCGTGCGAATATATCGCACCTATATTCGGTTCCGGAAGTATGGAGATCTTTTATCAGATTGAACAAGACGTAGGAACATTAAAGCAGTAGTTATCTATAATGCCTGAGTAACGGTCTCACAACGAACCCCTAGAGTACATTTTGGTGTAGTTTAAAACTCACGATAGGTAGCGTGGCATTCACACTTCGCTGTCGTGAGGTCTAGCGGGGCAACAACACGACGTTGTCGTGAGATCGGCGTGAGATAAAGAGTGATAGCTAAACGACGTTGTCGTGAGGTTATCGTGAGATTCAGTGTGGATATTAAACAACATTGTCGTGAGATTGTCGTGAGAGTTAAGGGAACCCGGTTCAGATGCTCGTTGTTGTCAAAACGGTCACTACTTCTCGGCTGATATGATGAGTGTCGGGAGCTGTTTCGAGGTTCGAGTGGGCTGCTCGGGATATGGTAGTCGGAGGATGACTCTTTTGGCGAACTGTCCCGTACTGAAGAGGAGTGCATTGACGAGCTGCTCGGTACGTCTCTGTCCGAAACCGGGTGCTTGGGTGAGCTGCCAGGGAAATCGCGATCTGAAGGTTCAGAAAGCTCAGAATCTAAGCCTTCTAAGGAGCCATCCCGGCCGGATTCAACTTCCATAGCTTCCGCGGTGTTTTCGTCGACTTCGGTCGCATGGGCTTCAGTGAAATCGGCTTCGGTGGTGTTTTAATCGCGAATAGCTGCAGCTACAATCGATTAGCGTGTTTGGGTTTGGAACTTCAGTTTTTGTTCCTCCTTGTATAGCACCGCAACCGCAGCAAAGAAGGGGGCGGATAGGCGGTCTAGTGACTCGGCGAAAATATCTGCTTCGATCATTGATTCCAGGCTGTTTTTTTGGAAGTGAGGTGGAGCGGGAGCCACAAATAGTGTGCTGGTACCACCGTAGAAGAGGTTAATCAACAAACATGGGTCTTTCGTCTCCGTATAGTCGATACAGGATCTGCGAAGCTGCTGAGCAGTCTAGCTGGACCACCTGAGTGTATTCGTCGTAGTTGGATTGGCATACCGTTATCGTTGGTCGGTGATTTCTTGGCTCGAATCTTCCTAGTACCAAACGACGAAGCAACTTTCGAACGTGTTCCATCGTTTCGGCCTCGGCGGGTACTTCGGAGAACAAGTAAGATGCCGACCGTAGGAGTGCGAAACTAGTCGGAGGCGAACTGTTGGAAATCTGCTCAACCTCGTGCCCGGTATCCAGCGTTCAATCTAGTCTTATCATTATGTATATAGAACGAATGGTAGATATGAAGAACAGCATCGCTTCTCGACTTCACTCCCAGTCCCCACTATCCATTTTCAACACGAACGCTCGACCTTGGAGAACAAGCAGGATGCCAACTGTGAGAGTGAGAAGCCAGTCGGAGCCGAACGCTCGACCTCAAAGAACAAACGGGATGGGAGTTGCTCGACTTCAGAGAGGTGGAGAGACCAAGGACGGAATAAAACTTAGAAGTTTAAGAGCCATGACATACACCATACGCACTTTGAGGAGCATCTGTTGACGTGAGTTGTCACATCAAGCTTGGCAAGCCGGTAGAAAAAATGTGACGGTGTTGTTTTGCCTCGGGTGATTTCTTGTGTTAAGGCACTTCACTCCTTGTTAATATTACCTTACCTACCATGGAGCATCTCTGAAAACCTTGAGTTTTCTGCTGATAAAGCTATCGTAATTGACTCTTGTGGCCCACAGGCACCTTTGTCCATCTGCCATAGAACATTCAACCGGCTCCTTTTCTATGAAAACTTTGAAAGTTTACCATTCTCGTTACTACACAGCAAACTCCACATAAACCATCCTGTCGGCATCCTTCTCATCAGTCTCCATTATCTGCGCTACAATGCCACCACGACGTCCCTTCTATTGTGCAGTTTGCAACAACGGTCTGTCCCCTAGACCTGGCTCAACAATTCCTAATGATTTTGAATGCAGAGTTTCTGAGGCTTGGGGGCTAAATACGTTTCTGTTCTGCAAATGGTGTGGTCGCAGGATCTCGCCACTAATGTTAGATCTTTTTTTGGAGTTGCTCTGGCAGTCGGCAAGGGGTATTTAGGTTCCTGTGGGACGCGGAGTGTGCTAATGCGATCTTGTGTGTGCAATAAATGATCCAGATCCAAAGTATTATGGTAGTCAGGCATGTTCCCGAGCGGTTATCACCTCTAGATAGTGTGTACCAAGCCCAGACGAAGCAGTATCAAGGAAAATCTAATATGGAGGCGAAGCAAGCACCGCCATCCTCCTCATCTCTGCAATATACCAAAGTCTCTCCCCGACCACAATATCAACAAACAATCCTCAACATCTAAACCACCATCACAGCTGCTCCAACAACAGCAGCAAACAAGCTCCCTATCCCCATCTTCACCATCTTCTCAGCCGCGTTCTTCTCCCCACCACTCTTATCCGCAGCCGTACTCGTCTCACACTTTGAGTCTACAGTCCCACTCTCCACTATCAAAGCATTTACCTCCACCTACCACTACTCGACACATCCACATTCCCAATTGTATCGTTCCACGCGCTGGAATCAAACGTAAATTGCGTCTCCGTGGCACACGCCTGTTTCGCAGACGCAAATGTGGTGATGCAATTATTCTTTACGTATTCCGCCACGGTTTTAACGAAGTCCTCATTGGTGCACGCACACTTGCCGTACTCATCGCTGGGACTTTCTTTTGCCAGGTGGTCGGAGAAGCACTTTTCTGAGCACGCTGGGAAGAGGTTGTAGTCATAGACCACGATTTGGGCGGCGGCGTGTGTGGCGAGGAGGAAGAGAAGGGCGAGGGATTGAAGTTGCATCTTGTGGTTATGTTTATGGATATGAGGTGCGAGTAAAGTGGATATATAAGCAGTTGAAATGCAGGTATGGCAGCAAACGATGGATTTGTACTGGGCTGTTGAGGGATTCAGGCCGTTCACAAACAGCCTGGGGTCGCCACACAAACGTGAACGGCCTAGGCCAAAGAGAAGATCCTCGTATAGCCTGGAAGGAGACAGTAAAATGAGGGCGACTAGGAATAGAGAAAGCGGAGGAGAGCTGGAAAGCTCATTGCGCTTTCCGAAATTCGCACAACCTTTAAAAGCTGTAGTAAGTTCTGCGATGATGGGGGAGCTGCAGCGCTGGGTTGGGTTATATATATACTTGGTTACCGTGATTCCAGTGTGTGGGTATGGGAAATCAATCACAGTCACATCCAAATCTTCTAAGTATTTTGTTAGGCCATTGATGGATCCTCTCTTTGGCCTAGGTCGTTCAAAATCCAGGCCGTCAATGGTTGGCCTGGACCATTCATGGACAACCTTAAGCCGTCCATGAACGTCCCGAATTTCTCAACGGCCCGAAACAGATTGTTGTCGAAGTTAGATCGAGGTTTTCTGTCGTCCATAGTGGATAACCGCACATGTACATACGAGAGTTATACAATTAACATCGTCAAAGCCACAGTACTAACTTGACGACAACTAATTAGATTTAGGTTTGCGGGAGGTCTGGTCACATAGAACGATCTTATTAGAAAATAAGCTTAAATTAGAGTATTCACTGGAAAAATATACGAGGATTCCACAGCACGTACATGCCAAGAGTCTGGGAAGCTATTCCGAAAGACGTTTTTGCGGATGATGAGAGCTAGATGTACTGTACATGTACATATCAAGTTCGTTATACTGTAGGGAATTGTGACTTGCAATGAGGCGGCGGCCGCCAGTGAAATGGCCATCACCACGGCTTGATAGGTCCGCAGAAAGCGAACCTTTTCTCGTTAACTAATTCTTTCGCCACCGGTAGAGGACAGGATCATTATTCGGTGACAGTTCTTTGCTGTAGTTCCAGAACGTATAGTCTATCTCAGCGGTACTCAGCCTCGCGCTTGGCTTGCGCTGTGGTACGCTTGATTGGCGCGAATGGGAACATAGGGTGTTGGCTTGTGGAACGTCTCATCTCCCCAGGGCTGAACCTGTAACATGGACTAGCAATATTACAAGCGAATTTTTCCAGACCAGTAGAGTACTCTAGTGGAATATGACTGGTTCTCTACTTTGGGATATCAGGACCATGGGACGCCGCAGTATTCGAGTGCTTCCCTGGCTCCCCTAGGAGAATAACGAAATGGCAATCTAGACCAAGAAACCGGCTTTTGCTTCATATGCGTATAACGTGCGAGAAGACAATGTGTCTTCTGTACCCCACAGCTTGAAATACACTTACCCTATTCATTTCCATGGTTTGTAGCGATATTTGGCCGACAACGCGAGTGAGAGCGCAAGTGAAACGGCCAAATCTCGATAATCTCCCGCAGAGCCGTAGTACCAGATATTACACGACCATCGAAGCCAATCGTGGCCGTGTGGGGACACGCCCTTTATTCATACGTTGGCACTACTTATTTAAGTGTGATCCTGGAAATCAAACCTCAAAATTGGCGGCTCCGGGTATATATGAACAAATCCTCATTTTTAATAAACCCTCTTTAGGTCCATTACAGTCGCGTGCATCTCTCTACATCCCAAAATGCGTTTCCAAGCTGTCTTTGTACTCCTCTCAGTTCTTTCCATCGCCTCTGCCGCAACCTTCAATTCCACAGAATGGCCAATCTGCTCTCAAACATGTGTGCGTAAAATTTCCCAGCCTTGTGTTCCGGCGACAGTCTAACAAGATGTGCAGATCAACCTAGCAATTGATGGTCAATGCGACACCGCCAACAAGAGCTGCGGCTGCGACAAGGTTGAATTCCAAAGCTCGGCATCCAGCTGTGTGAATGTGTCCTGCAACGCAAGATTCGATGGTGAAGATAGGAAGAAGGTGTATGACAAAATGCAGGAGTGTTTGGGGTCGGAATTCAAGGAGGATAAATGGGGGAAACTTATTGGGTAAGAATCACCTGCAACTGATGGAATTGGGCTGATAATGAGGGGATTGTAGCGTCGGATCGGCGACGACAACTAAGGACTATGAGTTGGCTGCGACAAATACTATGGGTGCTGCATCTTCGGCCACTGGTACTAACGGTGCCGGTGGCTCGAGGAGGGCGGGAGTTGGTACGCTACTAGCTGTAGCTGTTGGGGTTGTTGGGGCTGTAGTGGCTATTTAGTATATAGAAGTGTGGTTCTGTCACTTCGCTTATTTGGCAGCATACTATAACTATAGAATAATGCGTTTAGTAGCAGACAAAAAAGCGTCGATGCGTCTTCTAGCCTCATCAACTCTACCAAGAACGTACGAGCGGTTAGAACTCAGATCACCGCGTAGTTTCTTTCTGGCCCTCAGGGGCGAGACTATTCACTATGGTCGTCTGTAATGAGTAATCCGATTGTTTTTCGCGTTGCATCAGCCTTCAACAGCGATTCCGATTTAACTGGACAGGCTGAACCTGCATAGACAACTGCCAGTGCAGGAATCCAGACAAATTGAAGGGCGAGATCTCTTTCATACGGTGGTAAAAGAAACCGGATTACTCCAGATTATCCCTCGCAGTGGTTCTCTGAAATCTGATTGGCACAAATGGTCAACACGGGCCAATCAAATAACGTATGGACTAGGCGTCCTGTATGCAGCACTTTCACCATTGCGGGCCGGGGGATACGGCACTTCTCATTCGTATCCGCGTACGCGGTTCTAATTTCGCAATTTAATCGGGCTGGAGGGTCATGCAGATATATTACTGCCCGTATGTAGCTTTTTTTTTTGGTACCAGGAAGTAGAGTACTGTGGCTAGGTGAACTGACCTTGATTCCGGTGCCTCATTCAGTTTGCGTGGCTCGCGCTACCGCTCAGCAGTGCACTCAATTCTGCCAGTTCTAAACCATTGATTCCATCATTCCTAAGGAAGAAATTTTTGAAAGATAGCCCCTAGAGTACTTTCGCGGCGCAAACTCATTATGCATGCACAGTTGACCCTTGCATGCAAGCCCTAACCCTTACCGTCTCCAAGATCCAAGTATCTCATCACCTCAAAAGTGGAATACGTGGTTTCCTCCACCCCACTCCCACTCTTTCCATGCAGTGTCGAGTGCTAGTCATGTGCGCGGATGATATGTTGTGGTTGTATTATCATCATAAATTTAAGTAGTTGAGGCTAGATGAGGATGAAGTGAGGAGTTGTGAGGAAAATTTCTATGGGCATAGAGACACTGCAATATTCGGTCTGCCTAGGACAAAGTAATACGAGCAATGTACGTTGAAATTTAACGGTACGTGGGAGTATTGATTAACAAAGACCGGAGAAACTTATCAGGTCAGATTCAATCAATACCTGCCGCGTTATGACCCGAGTTTCCAACTGTGTCTGAATGCCAGATCTGGGTGTCAACAACGCGCTATTGACGGCATCTCACTCGCATTTCAGCTACTGGGTGATATTACGTACACGGGCCTAGGTCATCAACATCTGAAGTTGTAGCTTGTATTTCCGCCTATCATAGATAGCAACGCGAGAAACCAAGATTCTATCCCATGCTGGGGAGACCCTCTTTTGTGAGTGATTGCATTGGTTGCAAAATGCATGTGTGGAGTCATGGTGTATAGCCACAAAGATTTTCGCCAATTAGCTACTGTTATTGGTGAGAAACTAGCTCCTGGTAAGGCGAGGGTTTCACTCATCACTTAGTCGAACTCCCCTACTCAATTACGCCCTAGTTTGCACCATCCTAACGCGGCAGATCTTGATCGGAGGACACCAATCCAACACTCGTATTACTATTTTCGCAACAAACAAAAAGCAACTATCTACAAAAGCAACTATTTACAAACTCCCTTACCCTCCTTCTAGTGATGATGCATTGCCAAACTCCGCCTAACCACCTTCTCCACCCCCTCCTTAGGCTTAACCCACTCCTCCATCCACGTCTCATTCCTCTGTATCCTTTCCGTAACACTCTCCAAATCCAATCCCAACTGCTCGGCAATAAACAGTCCAACCTCATTATTCTCCCTCATCCCCCTAAACCTCTGCGCGCCCACTCCCCATCCATAGAGTGTGACATCTGCCGCCGTATGCCCCCCAGTAGCCCAGTTCACACCCAACCGCCCACTCAGCATCTTCGTAAGCAGCTTTGCAAACTTGTCCTTCTCGGCTTTCAACGCGAGACCCTCGGAAAGCTCCTCCTCCGTCGGCTCCATGATGCCGTATTTGGCAAAGATGGAATTCTTGAGGAACCCACGCAGGTCGGAACCGGTGTACGCAGCCCACTTACTGGCGAGAGGGCCCGAGGTGGCGGACGCCTTGGAGAAGTGCTCGGGCGCGTACCAGTAGTCGGGTGGCCCCTCGAGTTGGACTCCGACGGTGAGACCACCGCATTCGTGGTCGGCGGTCGAGATCAGGGTTGTGGGAGAGTCGGTGTGCTCGTCGATCCACTCACGCATCGCAAGCATGGCGTCATTGTAGGCGAGGATGTCGCCGAGATCTGGAACCGTCAGTACCCTTCTGGAGGTGGCAGAAGGAGGGGAACAAACGGCCGACAGGATCGTTCGCGTGGCCTGCGTGATCGATCCGTGATGCTTCAACCATCACAAAGAACCCCTTCTCGCTGTCTTCAGTCGCAGCATACAAATCGTTCAGTCCCCGGATCGCCATCTCCTTCAGCGACGGCTCCTTTGCCGCATCACGGTCAGCTTCGTAGGACATATGGTCTTCTGTGAACAGGCCTAGATACGGCATCTTGAGGTCCTTGGAGTCGAAGGTCTTGCGGTCAGAGAAGACAGTGTACCCAAGGTCCTTTGCGAGTGCGAGCCCATCGATGCCGTCGTCACGGCAGGAGTTGGCCGTGGTGTTGGGGGTGAAGAAGCACCGGCCTCCGCCGAGGATGATGTCGACGGTGCGGCCGAGGGGGTGGGCGTAGCCGATTTCTTGCAGGGCAATTTTGGACTCGAGGTCGCGGTCGTAGATGTGGGAGGCGAAGGTGGCGGGGGTGGCATGGGTGATCCGCGAGGTCACGATGAGGCCGGTTTTGTAGCCTGGGGGAGTTAAATCCGAGGTGGAAGGGGGAGGTGGAAGGGGAGGGGGGGAGGGGGACATACCCTGGAGGTGAGCGGCCTCGAGGACGGTGCCGCAGGGCTCGTAGTCGTCGTCGACACCGATGGCGCCGTTGTAGGACTTGATTCCGCAGGAGTAGGCGGTGGCGGAGGCGGCGGAGTCGGTCACGTAACTGTCGGTTGCGCGGGTGCGGACCTGGGGCTGTCAGTAGTGCTCAGCATTCGAATGCCGGGGTTATCACGAACCATTCCGATCACCATCTCGTCGATCGGCAGGTTGACGGTCGCATTGTTGGTCCAGTGGATGTAATCGCGAGCCATAGTCTCTGACGCAACACCGAATCCATCAGGAACCACCTGCACCGCCACCGGGGTCAGCAACAGCCAGGGTTGGGGTTGGCGTCAACAAACCATGATGAAGTTCCTGGGGCGTCCACCCTTCGACTGCCTCTCGCCCTTCTTGTCGCCGCCACGGCCATGCTTGCCATCTACAGCGGACAGAGAGGCAAAGCCGGCCAGTGCAATAAGGAACAAGCTCTTGACGTTGAACATCGTTGTTGCGGAAGTGGTGGTGCAGGAGGCGACGTGCAGGACCAACGTCCCTTTAAAGCAGTGCGGCCGCGATGTCTGGATCTGGAACAGAGACCAAGCCAAGCTCCGGCGGGTTTCCGCCATGCTGGCTCTCGCGCCGTGGGTGATGTCAGATGTCTGAACGTGCGCTGCCCAGGTCTGGCGATTGGCTGCGACAACACGCCAAGAGCACGTGTCTGTAGCCTCGTCGTGTATGCCAGCCTCCGCCGGCTTGGACTGTTCCCGCGTGCTGCGACAGATGCCGTGAGTGGCTGGCAGAGCGATCTACGGAGCGATTGTATTCCGCACTGCTAAACTCGGAGTTCCGGGCGATTATACGCACTGTCTTAGTGCTTCTCCTCAGGCCTCTGGCCATTCTCAGCTGGCCAGATATAATACATTCTATTCGATGTCTAACGCCAAATACAGCCCGCAATGGTGAATCCACCTCGCTCCGTTGTATACTAGGGTCCACTACGGTCTATTTCATGGCATCGAGCGCATATCAGACGAAGGAGACAGCGCCTCCGCCTCCCCTCCCCATCCTATCTGTTAGCTGTCGCTGTGTTGACTTTCATCCTCTCATGCTCTAACCGCCCGCTTTCCCACGGATCCTTCCAGTCATGTCCCCACTCGCTGACAATTTCAACTGTAACACTAAACCTGCTCTCCACTTCGATCACCAGGCCTTTCCCGTCGCCTGCCCCTGCCGCCTCCTTGCGCCGCCCCCGCACTCTGAACGCCGACAGTGTTGCCGCCCAAAACACTGCACTCTGATCGGCTAAAATGGTGAGTGTCGCTGCATGCTTGATGCAAGGGTCTGTCGACAGAACCGACGTCCTCAGTATGAAATGGAATGTAATTATACTGCACACCACGCTGCCGGCGCCAAATCCCAACGTCGAAAGCGCAAACGCTACCTCCCCCCCTCTCATCCCTGGCACCCACCGCAAGAGTACCATCGGGAGAATCACGACTGCGACCATGGTTGCGGTGTGCATGGCGAACAGCAGGGTGTTGTAGCCTGGGACAATGCGTAGCTCGCAGGAGTCGTTGGAGTGGATTATCGTCGGATCCCACATACGCCTGCGTGGCAGGCACCAGAACGACGTGGCGAGAATGCCCGCGAGAAATGTCGTCAGGACGAGGCCAGTGACGAAGTGTAGTACTGCCCGGAGGCGCGCGGGAAAGACCTCGTAGAAGAATACCAGAATCGTGGCCTTGGCGGCATAGACCGCGACGAGGTTACAGAAGAGGACGCCATACAACCTCTGTTCGCTTATCAGCAAACCGTGCAAAGCTCAACACCCCTCGCCGGCCGGAGACACCTTGAGATAGTTCTCCTGCATGGACGACGAAGCCCCAAGCACGAACACATCGATTTTGCGGGAAAAGTCAGGATGCGCCGCGAGATACTGGATCTCTTGCCAGTTGCTGATCGTGGTGAGTATCGATTCCGCCAGTATTACGAGGAAGACGAAGCTGAGAAGGCAATCGGATGGATGCAGGCGGGCTCTTTGTCGTATCAGCCGGATATAGAAACGAGTGGAGAGGAGAGCCAAGCTGCTGGCAACCATAGCCCAAATCGAGACCTAGTGGTGGAGTTAGCGTTTACAGCGGGGTGAACGAGATCGTAGAATACTAACGGTGGCACCCACGGCGTCGACCATAGCAGGAGTTGTGCATCGACCAGCGCTTTGTTATTTTATCATCGTTTAGAGATTTAAAGGGATGGAAGGCTTATGTATGTTTCCCGAGGCATGGCGAGCTATGTGGTACCTCCATCTTTGCCGACAGGGAACTTCTCATGTTTCATATATTTTCAACCCTGCATACCCGAACGACCTACCATACTAGTATAATAGTTAATAGCCCCGGTACTTAATCCCGCGACTGGTTTGCAACCTCAGGAACAACCTAGCCCTGGAGATTTATACATATCATTAGTCGCTTTCAACTGAGGACCGGACCCCAAAGTGATCTACCCGCCTAACTATCTCAAAAGCCATGGCGGAAGATGCCTTTCACCGACCTGCTGTAACGCGCCTTTAGAAATTTCCGGATAGTATCTGGCCCAAGTATTGCTATGCATATATGCAGTATGCAGCAATACCCCGGCGGCATGTCTGGACATCGACCCAAATATCGGTGAAGTTTCTCGAAGTCGTACACAGTACGAGCATGCTCTACTCATAAGCCCGAAATATAATAGCAACTGTGAAACCTAGGGTTTGCCTGCTCTCGTTTCCAGATTTCTCGCTCGCAAGCTGTCAGTCAGACGGCTGGTTTTCGAGCGCAGGGTTTGTCAACGTTTCGCCGCTGGAATATCACCGTATCCGAGAGCCGAACAGGCCCCACCACCATAATCATCACTAAAGAATCATTCAGTGGCTTCCGGAACTCATAACCAATGCCACAGTTACGGATAAGGCGTTAAGTTCCACAACATTAAGCTAGGATGATATCCGTAGAACAGTCGGGACCGAAGTGGGCAACTCATTACCTACGGTACGTAAAGTGGGGTGTGGGGGGTTACGGCTTGTAAGATCAAGGATGCAATTGTTGTCGCTTTCCCCTGAAGACTCCAACGGGAGGCGTAGATTAATATACATCGTTGTCTTCTTTGGAAGGTGAATACCTACCTTTTAAGTCCAATCTAATTACTCGGCTACTTTCTGTTCTCAAATTGATGTGATAAGCACAGAACGACCACATTACTTGCGGCAATGGCCGGAGTGGCTGCGTTTATCAAAGAGGTATGTGCAGCCCATGCCGGGATCAGAGAAATATCTCCGTCACACATGAGCACTCACAGCCAGGTATATAGCACTCTACGCGTGACAGTATTAAATACACGCGGTGTCTAACCCATTCCGAACAGTCACATCCCTCTCGGGGTTACGCATCTTGAGGTACAATTCCTACTTTAGATACCTAAAATTAAGAATAAGCGCAATTTAATTGCATCCAGTACGTCGGTGAACCTGCAGGTTTCATTACCGCTGCCACCTTTTGTAGTCCGCCCCGTGGACATCGCGATAATGTCTTCACATCTGCGTCTTTCGAAACTTAACCTTTCTTCGGCAAATTTCGCTTGGAGAAGCACTCATAGAAATTATCCTTGATGTAGGAACCCAACCATACAGTCCCGTACGTTTCTGATACGTCTCCAATCCATCCCTACAGTTACCCGTCTGCTCGAGATTTCCGCGTAACAGTAAAATAGGCTAAGCGAGACAGGGTCCACTTTGTAGCAAAGGTAACTCAGACCCACCAGTGACTGCCGATTTAGAGGGCGGCGTCTACGTCTTCTCACAAGGTATATAAACGAAAACGTGTGTGCTTTATTGTAGAATTTGAATGCGGAGATAGTTATAACAGAGGTCACTACAGCCTGTACAGAATCGCATTGAGGTTTGTTTTCACATCTGCTTCCTTCAACACATTCACCCGTTAATTCAATGCCCCAGCATTTACCACCTACAATCATGTAGTGTCTGATGTGCAGCGGTGAGCGGACAGTAACCTATAACAGTCTTACCTGACTCCTGACCTAAAGCTCACAATAGGCATTAATTTGTCCATAACTACACTTTTGTACGTGTTTTTGTGCACAATGGAAGGAAAAACTCCCACTATTCTAGATGCAATGTGGCAGCAAGCAGCAGAAGAAATAACCACAGGTGAACGAAAAGCACGGGAGATCTTCTTGAATACGTTCAGTAATTTAATTTATCTACAACTATGGTAGTAGCTACCGCCGAGGGTCCGCTTACTGAAGACTTTTTTACACCTGCTGCATGGGACCATTTTTGTTGCCGTTAATAGGGCCTCAATTCCTCAACGAGCGCTCTAGAGCTAGCTCGAGAACCTAGGATCACAAAATGCGAGGAACCAGCGATTATCGTACGGCTGTACAAGAACCCTATTATGTGTCTCTCTAGATTGGCTTACATCCACTGAGACTTCGTACTACAGGATTATTTCCTTTCCTACCACTAGCTCTCCACAGAGTTACTACCGCCTCAAAATCACCGCCAACGCTACGAAATACGACCATACTCACTGACCATGATCTGAATGTAACTTCCAATACCACCCTTATTCATAACGCCCTCACTCACAGGTGCCCCATTGTCAGACCGTAATTTTGTCCGGATACGCACGGCCATCGTCTCACCGCCCACATTTTTTAATCGCCTACAGCTACTAGAAATTAGGTTTCGATATCTATCCGCCATCTGAACCCTGACTCGGCGAGCCCGATTTTCTGGTCACGTGTTATTGTCGAGCGTTAGACCGTTCAAATTATGTACCAAAATATTCCCCCGCGTATTTTTTTGCCGCGCAGTCCAGTTTCTATCTACATACCTGCAGGGTCCAAATCTAGACTACATTGATTTGTTTTCCTTCAACGACCTACTAGCTGGGGACGCCGACCGGTCGCCCAGGCTATGGTCTATTTGAGATGGGAATGCGTGAACTATTAGTAAAATTCTAGTAAAGAGATGTCGTATTGTTCTGTAAAGAGGGGGTTTGTTTGTTTGTAATCATATTGCATTCAGCCGCTTACGGCTATGGCATATATCTCACATATTTCCTCCCCGCTTCTCCTGTAACATAACGAAACAAAAGCAAAGTCGCGAGCCCCATCAAACCCCTAAAAAAGAAATCGCTTGTAAAGAGGGGGTTGGTCAGTCGTGGCCTGAAGCTTTTATATATGTTGGACTAGATGAGGCCGCTTCTATCCAAAATCATGCAGGAGGGGGCCCCTACTCTCAAGCTTAAAGCAAGAAGCTTTCCTCTATTCTTTCCAACAGCTGTGTAAACTGCGGGTGTTTACACATCAGCAATTTGCATTGCGTTAAGAAAAAGTGGTCGTATTCTTCACCTCTGACGACGTCTCAAGCGATATTTTTACATTTACTTCACCACCAAACGAGTATACGTAACGAAGGCTTCACATAATGTACTGTTAGTCTTCTGTAGTTCAATAGTGATCTTAACTCTCCCATATTATGATCAGACACCCGTGCAGATTAGCCTGCGAGCTTCGAGAGCTGTGGTTTACGCAGAATCTCCTAGTTCTCACACTTAAAGTAAGTTGATGTACCAAGGCCTTCCGTGGCCCGGCCGGCCATAAGCTGAAACTGGCTGCTCAGGATCACTCCACACCAACAGGGTGCGATGTTGCTTGTAGTATACCCCGTTCCCTTGATAATAACATGCATAACGGGAACGCTAAGCTTGCGGTGTCAAGGCCCAGGGGAAGAATGTCAAATGTCTGTTGTTGGTGAGCTGAGTTGGTGGAATAGGTGGTACATAAGCCAATCCGACAGTTAAGGCCTTACTGGAGAGGCCATATACATACTTGCGGATAAAGACGTAGGAGGGTATGAGGATGGTATGATTGTAGGCTATAGATTACCTATCTACTACTTATCTCTGCACCGTAGAGCATCCAAGTGTCGACATGTCATCTGAATTCCCAACAAGTCCGAACAACCATTGCCGCAAACTGGATTGCACCTCACCCATCCGTACTTTATTGCAACGCGAAAAGGTGTTGCCATTGCCGTACGGAAATTGCAAAGTCATGAGTAGTTTAAGTCCCATTTGGTTGGCGATTGGAAATCTGTTAGGTTCCGCCGTTGGCATGAAGTAAGCTAACAAATGGAGGTGAAAAGGACCTCGGGTCCTTCTCACGAGCGGAGAAACCACCAATTTTTTGACGGCCACATCTCACAACACCACCATAAATTCGAATGTTGGAATGTATTGTGGTTTAAAACCGAACGAACTCTGTTCCCGCCAATCAAGGCTAAGAGCCCGTTTGATCAAAATGGATCTGACTTGGTCTATTGAGACCCTTGAAAACTACTATTTGCTGTAATGCACTGCTTCCTAAAATCTATCAGAACTATTGGAGACCTTATTCAAAAAGCATCCTCTTGTGCTTGTACTCAAGTCTTGGAAATATACAGTGTTTTTTTGTTTGTAGAAACACCCAAAGCGTACGTTTTATTAACACGTTTATATAGACCTCAGTTCGACCAAATAGGGACCCTAAGACTACCGGACAACTCCACTAGGCAACTCAATCTTATTCTAACGTCATAACTAATCGCCCAAGTAAGCTCCCATGACTCGCGAAGGGACTTTGTCAGAAATGCCAAACCTTCGTGACCTAGTACAGTGGCTGGCACTCTTTGACGCCGCCTTTCCAATCGCCCGAAAGCTATACAGCGAGAATGTACATATTCGGTGACCTTTGGTGGTCTTGAGCCGGGGCAGCAGGGCGAAGCATCTACTTGCAACCCTGAACTCAATAGCAATAAATAACCACCAGAACCTGAGAGCGCATTAAACCGGGGACAACACCGGCTGGTAGTTTATTGAGCTGGGAGGACAGATCTCGCCATCCCTCTAGTTAGTATCGGTCGGACGCTTTTTTTCCCGCTGCTTCACAGCAACTTGTTGGGTGAGCGGCTAATCGAGACTACCCTCTAGTATTAATCCGATGCACCCAAAACCATTACCAGGGGTCATCACGAAGCTACCAAATAAAGTCTACAGGCCAAAGCCGAGTGACGATGTATGAGATTGCTTTCACGTGTTAATTTCCTCATGAAAGACTTCTACACAACCAATGCCCACAATATTTAGATCCAGATGACCGAGAATACCCTCTACTTTTATATTCCGCCATATCTTCATGAAGTCATTAGTGTGGGTTTGGAGTATTGGCATTGATTCTAGCTTGTCGACCTATACAAGTGAACACCCGTTGCAGTTGCAACGGCGCAGCCAAACTGATAAGTCCAAACAAGTGAAAAAGTACTGGCCTAAACCCGCTTTCGGCTCCTTCGGGCGTATGACAGAATAGGGCGTGTTGAGTGCTTTATTCCCTGGTTACCATGCTACAGCCGGGTAAAATTCGTTTTTGTTACCATGCGAAAGTATGTTAGAGCTCTAAAAACGACTATATTTTAGAGTAGAGGCTTTTCTCCTCTCGATCTGGCTCCTCCGAGCTCCTTTTCCTTTCGATAACCACCCGCCGCGTCATACCTAGCCAACGGCAACTATATCCTGGGCGATATGTCCCAACAGCCCACTCAATCGCGATCCTCATGCATACACGATCTTACCTAGTCGAAACCAGCTCTGTGATCGAGCTAGACGTCGTGGATTTCGGCGCGGTCAGATGCGTGCTATAGTTAAACTCAAATCTATTCCACAGGTGGACTTGTGATTGATCTCATTGCACTGCGCTAGATATCCCTAATTTAAAGCGCTTTCACAGCAATGCTCCAGAAGTTGCTCGGGCATATTCCTCGACCCCATGATCCCCGCCAACTCTCCCACTGGGCCCGCCTGCAACACCCCGGGCCTTGCGGAAACAAACTAGATTAAGTGTTAAATTGACAGATGTTAGGGTTGGGGTCTCCGACGGGGCCCATGGTGTTGTCTACTCCCGTCTTCCCGGTGTTGGAGCCCTCGTTTCCAATTGCAACACTGGCGACGTTGAGCTAGGTCGCACATATGGGCCTGTTCCCGAAGTCCGCTTGCATCGTTCGCGATTTGGCTAACTCGATGGTTTCTGACAGCCACGCGGGAAAGGGTGCTGATTCGGGGACAGTTTCTATTTGTCGCAACATCGACCGACATCACTATGGGGCGGGGCACAACGGAACATCTCCCCGGGTACCCCCAGCCTGCGCCGCACCCTGCCGTGATCGCTTAGAATGTGCGTTCCCGGGAACCGTGGAGAGTGGTTGGTGCAGCATTTGAGGCCGTCGGATAAGGCTTAGGACCTCCGTAGCATACATGCGCCTGATGTCGCCTGGGCGGTTTGGAACACTCTCTACACAATCTGCAAATGGCCATCACCCGGTATGCCGCTATCTCAGGGACTTCACCGATAATTAAAGTATATCACCATATGTTCTCTAAATCTTTGCTGGGGATGAGCAGCAACGATGCCCCCAGTTCAGAGTACCGGGTACGCGGGTTCTCATCAACCTCCCGCTTCTAACCCTCCATTTCCAGGACATGAATTTCGGTGCAAGATGCATCGACGTATCTGCGAGTGCTGGGCGATGAGATAGTCAAGCCGAGAAGTGGCACATGCCACTCCTGGAATTTCTTAAGCTCGACTGTGCGATGCACTACTTGGATCGCATTGGTCCTGCTACTCGTGGGGGAGTTGAGATGTCACTTACGCTGGTTATTGCATGAACTGAGGTAATCTGTGCCTGTTTGAGATGTGGGTACTTGTCATTGCAAGGGGTACATGAACTGAATACTGAACCACTATACTTGTTACAAGGGGAAATTACAGCTGGCGCCACCGCTCATGTACTCTCGTTCCCAGTTTTTTTCTCGCTCGAAATTGCTCACGTACTTGGTACTGCTATTTGGAGTATAAATAGCATCTACCACTTGTTGGTATTGCTGTGAAGACGCTCCTCGAATGTGTACTTGCTGCTCACATTCAAGACCCCAGGTCCGAGTATCCTCTGGCGGAGAGGTGCCGGAAATGTATCGAGTGTCACTGGGGATTCATGCTAGTTGGGCGAAGAGAACCATAAATTGCCAATAGACGTTGAAACTATGATGTTCAACGTTCTTTATTGGTGTAGACAGGCTTGTGACCTTTCTCCGCTCTGCGCTACGAAATGAGCGACGTGCTAAAGATTTGGAGGGGTTAACTACTGGTTCTGTTTGTTTCACACAACACTGCTTGTATTTAGCTATTGATCTTCGGAATGAGAGTTTGAATCCATAACCTCGGAAGTACCATTTTGCCATCCATCCGAGGCGCGCGTATATCCAGAGGTAGCTATGGTATACTTGAACTGCGGCAACCTGAATTTGCATAGTAGCACGTAACGCCCTGTTGGCCAATAGATTAAAGTATACATGTAGCGCGTTACATATGGTGTCGCCGATTCCTCCAATTTCAAGAGAAAATTCTCGCTGAAATGTGCAGGTGGAACAAGACACAAAGTTGAAACAAGAATGTAGAACTCCCACAAATTCCGAAATGAAATTAAGAATAGCTTCTGTCGGTCGGTTAAGATCGCCGACGGTGTTGAGCCCCACATGTGAGTCAACGGCACGACAACGCCAGCCGAGTGCGAAGGACGCTTCTCTGTTCGGCGGAAGAGAACCCGAACAAAGAGTTGTCGATCCAGAAATCCTCATCTCCAGATGTGGTAGGGATACGCTGTCCAATCTCGGAACCAGACGCTTTCGGTGTAATTTTAACCAGCCAAGAAAAGGGGCTTGCTAGCTCCACACACGATCTTATGATGTGTGAGATCTGACAGATAAACGGCCGCAACACTTCCATGTTATTGGCGAATTCGAAGTTATAAGATTCGTTACACATCAGCTGAGATGTTTAAAGTCCGACAGGCAGAGTATGTAGGAGTTCTGGAAGGACCGCTTCACAAAAAACAAACGCACTACCATAGAAGAAATCCAAATCCAAATCTATCGAAGCCAAAATGCTTGAAGTCTAACAAATTCTATGCTGCTGTACAAGCAAACCAAAAAGATAAGACTTTGTACTGCCGGAACCTATAAATAAACAAGAGAAAGACAAACGGCAAAACAAAAAGGGATATCTCGATAGCTACAAAACCCAAAACAATATACCACAGCACCATCTAGGAGGATTAAATTCGACCCAGCATCATCAGATGTCCGGCAAAATCTAAGGGCACTCCAAAGCTATAATTTATATATGAACGCCGAATCAAAGGTCACCCGAATGCACCGACATGTTGTATGCCTACACTCGCAAGCGAAACAAAAAAGATTGCCTCAAACACACCTACACAAGCATCACCCGACTGAAAAGTAGTTAAGAACTTAGTTTTCCCACATCCTCAACTCACATTTAATGCAATCAGATACTCCGTACTTCCTCTACCTCAAACCCCTTTACAACTTGTAATTGCGTCGGTGCTTCCTGGCGTGGTTGTGGACCGACTCCGCCTCCCGCTTGAAGGAGGTTCCACCCGTCTTGCAGTCCCAAGCACCAGGGAACGGGCAGGTGGTGCCAGAGGCATAGTCGAAGCAGTTCACCTTGCCCTCGTTCTTGTACCAGCAGGGAGGGCAGCTGGCGCCAGTGCACTCCTGACCAGCTATTCCACCACGAAGACAAGTCTTAGAGCAGATGGCAGACTCCTTCTCTTTCTCGAGCTTAGCTTCGGAGAAGCCTTTCTGGTTGCAGAGGATATCGGGGTTGGCTGCCTCTACTGGGGTGTTAGCCTATGGTCATGGGCAAGAATTCCAAGAGTAACAAACCAGTGTAATGAGAATTGACAATCTTGATATCGAAGCAAGTTCCCCAAGCGTTGTCCCAGCTATCATCGTAGACATCGGGGTTGCCTTCTTTACCCTCAATCATCGAGGCCTTCCATGCCCAGGCCCACACCATCATGTGAACTCCGTTCTGAATCTTCTCTGGCAGAGTGAATTCGAAGTAATTGGCCTTCTCGTTCATGTGGTTTCCAGTGATTTCCGTCACAGCATCGCCGGAGAAGTTGCCCTGCGCGCCAGGGATCCAGTATTTCTCATTCAAGTCCTTAGCGTACTTGATTTCAGTCTCCGGCTTGCCGGCCCAGAAGACACGAACGAGGCCAGGATCACGGTGGTTAGGGGAGCCTATGTCCCAACGACTGTGACCATTACCCCAGAAACGAAGAGTAAGCGTATCGCCAGGAGATGCGGTGGCCATGGGTGCACCGGGTGCAGTCTGGCCAGGAACTCTCTGGTTGTTACGGCACGCATATTCGGTCGCGAAGTTGTAAGCGTAGTTAGATGACTCGGCGATCCAGTCACCGTTGTTGACCTTGTTACGCGGGTAACCCTTGCAAGTCTGCTTACTGCGACGAGGAGAGTTAGCTCACTAAATACCGAGATGGATATTAAAGGAGTACGAACAGCGTAGCGGAAGGATGTGCTTTGGCGTATTCTTTGTCTTGAATGACGGTGTCAACACACTCAAGCCACGAGTGTGCGAAGGCGCTGCCAGTAAGCATGGCCATTACGGCGGGAATTGCGAGGAGCTTCATCGTGTTATGGGACTGTAAGTTGCTAGAAAGAGCGTAGGTTTGTAATTTTGACTTTTTATGCTGGCTTTGGTGACAATTGAAAAAGACCGTCGGGGAGAAATTGAAAGAGTGAATTCCTTGGTGGTGAGTGAAGGGGAGAAGAGAACGGAAGGGGGGCGGATTCTGGTTCCTAATGTATCTGTAGGCCCTCGGCACCTTTTTGTTTGAAACCGTTGTCTCCCTGAAGAGAGGCCCATTCATTTGGCCGCTTGAATTGCTGGGACCCTCCAAAATTGCCTAAGCAGGGGCCATGCACACCACTGTTTCAAGTTCCTGCGTACGCCTTTCCCCAAACGTTGGCTGACCCGCGTCAAAAATTGGCACCTTCATTTATATGCAGGTACCGGCGGATGCTCTGCAGGCGACGCAGGACCTTAACTTAGGGCGCTATAATAGGAATGGTGCGTGGCGATAGCCTCGCAAGTGCAAACCCCTTTTTCTTCGAGAAGTACTCGATGCGATCAATAGTCGTGCAAAGAACGTCATATAGAAATTAATGTCCTGCTTCTATGTAAGGGGCAAGATGAGCTCGAGCTCATGGCACAATTCCCATTGAATGCTTTCTAGTTTCTCAAGCTTCATAAAAAGGAGGCAGGTATGTGCATTCCACGGGCCTCGAATCATGTAATTGCACCACCTCGCGAACGCCAGCAAGAAACGGCCAGAGCCCATCGTCGGTTCGCTTCAATTCATGCACCACTATTGTCCCGTGCCGCCCCCGGCAGTTCGACTGGAATAGCAGTCGGGACAGGAGTTAGCGCATGCTGTGGGACATTCCGACGAATTCGTTTTAACACTTGAAATCAGGAAATACAAGGAAACAAAAAGGTTCTTTTTTGCTCTCCTAACGCGGCTAGAATGCACAGCCCAATGAATACGCGACTCTAGCTCACCAGTATAGCCGGCAATTGAGGCTCACCAGCATGATTGGTGACTGGACGCGTGGCAAGTCTTCCGGATATGCGGATAGAGATGGAGGATCTTGATTATCTAGAAATCTGAGCCACCAAAGCCGTGCCTTCTGGATATGGAAACTTTTGACTGCAGAATTACTGGTTTGAGTAGGTTCGCTTTATGTCGTGCTCGGTATCATACCTGAGTCATATCCGTCCAATCGCATAAAATAAGCTTTTCGCGTGACTATCGGCCGATTGTTGACATCACGATCTCCCTGTTTCATCTGCGATGCTTCTCTATAATCTGGTAGACAAGGGGATGCCATGCTTTTAGTGCTGAGCGTTGGTTGATTCGTGGATCTTCAAATTCGGTCTGTGAGGAGGTCGGGTTTGAATGGAGCCAAGCTGATCAATGCAACCAATCGAGTCTCTTCCGTTTCTCTGTTGATCACTGCCTGCTAAAGCTTAGCCACTTGTTTCGGTTAGCGATTTCGATGTGCAAGCAGAATCTTCCTTCCCGGTGGAGGCAAAGTTTGTACCACGGCAGCCGCCGCGCGGGTTCGGTGTTCATAAGGAGCCACAAGTTAATACCTACTAAGCAAGTAGTATTGGTATGTTGCCTGTAATATGAAGAGATGCAAGGTCCTCTACAGTCATTGTTGTACAAAGACCTCCTGTAGACGAGAGCTCCGGGTAGTGAAACGTAGAGGCTTAAGGCAAAGTCGGCATGTTACGTACTCCCCTGAGCGCTGTGAATAACTCACAGGATGCCTTTCTCCATGCGCATGCAAGGAACTGTGCCTTCACTACCCGGGTGCATTTGCAAGTAGCACTTAGTCACCTAGCCGCTGGTTACCCGCCATATATTGGCGCGCTGCAATATATATCCTGTCTGTTTGGCCTTGCCGATGCAAATCTGACCTCCCTCTAGCTTATTACTCAAACACGAGGGAACGCTGGCGGCTACTGCCTTATCGAGTGCTATAATGTGATGCCAGGTAGCACAGTAGTTGACGGTTACATCCGGATAACCCTCTTACATGTACATGACTTGAGTTTCTTAGAAGTGTATAAAGTATACGTACTTAAGTATGCATGTAGACGCCGCTGCGTCGTAATCTGATGGCGAGTAATCATGAACGGTTAAAGGGTGTTTGACCGTTTCTCACGGCGGAGTAGCAGCCCAATCTGGGAACTCATGCTCAAAGTTCCACCACTGCTTAGAACTGCCGCTGAACGGCGTGACTATTTGCTGCTTGTAATACCCAGAAACTATATATATACAAACTTACCAGCCAATGGGTTTGGTTTTTGGCTGATGCGGGCCCAGCCCCGGTAACAAAGCTGTCGTTCGCAGTTCTTAGGAAGTTTAAAGCCGGGAAAATCTCCCGACTTTCAGGGTATGACGATTTCAATGGCACTGATTATGACGTCACGTGGAGATCAAAGTTGTACGGGATATGGGGCAGGTGAAGTATGCATTCATGCACAGTCACTCGTGGCGTTGACTTACTTTAGCCGAGGCTGTGAGGCGAGAAGTCCCAATAAAACGGACCTTATGGTCCATCTGCTACTACAAGTTATCTCTAGAGTCCTGTACATGAACCCTATAACTCAGCTATAAGAGCTATTAGCGTTATTATCTCGGGGTTTCTCGACCACTTAGTTTCCGGGATATGATCGACACTGTTGTTTGTTTGTTTGTTTTGTTTTAATCATTCTGCACGCACTCTAACTAGAGAATGGTAGTACCTAATTTCACTCTCCCTCCTTCTACCAGTGGTCGACACTGTTACCGGGAGCTTTCGTAACTGGAGTCAGCTGGGGTGGGGACGACAAGATACTAGCGGCCAGGAAGACGAGTAGGTAGAATATTTTCCCCCCCTTCCTCTTCACTCAGAATCACGAAGTTGCCAAGAGAAGCAAGCAGTTGTGCAATAGCAGAGTCGTTAATCGTTTTCTTACCGGTTTGGATGAAACTTTAGAATACTGTCGCTATATACTCCTTATAACAAAGTTAACATAAACTCAACGTGCGCTTGTTTTTCAATATCTCCGCATCCATAACAAATTAGCCTATAACTGTGTATTAAAACCTTTGGATACCACACTCCTAAAGCCGAAAACAAGTTCGGGCTTATCCTAAGCTTTAACTAGCCTTATGTTAAATTGTGTATTTATTTGGACTTTTTATTTTTGCTTTACCATTACAACTGCAACGGGTATTTTCTTATTTCTCAAATATCCCTCCGATGGTTGTGTAATAGCTTTGCTAGTGCCGCAAACAAACGTACCATGTAGCGGGAAACATTGTCCAACCTTCAATCTAGCGGAAGTAAATAGATGTTTGGCTGTACCCCAACCAAATCCTGCCAAGTATATTCTCCCCAGCCGCACCAACTTTCTAATTTCCTGTGATATTGTTTAAGGCAACTCTGCCTCATCACGCGAGATAACTGACCTACCGTCCTAAAATTAACGAATACCTACAGCGAGTGATAAGATAAAGACGTAGTTACTCAGCAACATAACGCCATAGTACGACCATATAGCGGCACATAGCGAGTGGCAGTTTTAAACAGGCCGTGCAAGTAGGGGTCGATCGGTTTCTAATATTTCTCCTAAAAGCCTGAAGGAACATCTATCGGCTCTGTTTTATTTAAACATGAAATGCAAATACCATAGTCGACCAGGAGAATGTAAGCCAGTGTCATAGAAGGTATAGGTAAGCAAACGTTGTGGTTCGATGTGGTGAAATCTGGGCCGTATAGAGTTTCAATTTGTCTGACTTGTGGAACAACTTATGAGAGGCGAATTATCCAGTGTAATTGTAATATAATTGTATAGGCCGGCTCACCTCCGATGAGGAAATTACACTGAGGGCTTCAGAGTTTCCTGTATGGTAACTTCATTTTGTATACCACCTACACTTTTGCCATGCAAATGAATTGACTTGGAGACATTGAACGTACAAACCCTAATCTTCACGCGCGAAAGCATGAGAAAGAGAGATGATCGGATAAGATCGATTGGTAGAAAATACTTCACGTCCTCTTTCTCACGCATATTCTGTATGTCCGTATATCAAATGAGGTACTTGTAAAAAAGTGTATTTAGTTGAAGAATCTTAGATATCCCGGCTGAGCTTCGAGGGGCGTAAGTCACTAAAGCTACAGCAATTCAACGAGTTTTCACCTAGATATCGATAAGCTTAAGAGTTGGATCCCCTCAACCACAATCCGAACTCCTGCTTGTAGCCTGCCCACTTCAATCAGCGCTTGATCTGGTACAACGAAATGCTACCTCTGAATTTATGCCCAGAATGGTAATATTCATACCGTTCTTGTGTTCGTAAACCAGCCGACCTGGTGAAAAATTCTGGGAACAAGAACACCCTTCTTGGTAAGTTTCATCACTTGAAGTTTCAGATATTAAATCACTGAATTGAGTATTTTCGTCAGCTTCCTCTTTTCCGTTTCTTCGAAACTGGAACCTATCAATTTGGACCGTTTCAAATCCTCGATTCAGCAGCACCAAACCCTAACTTCAGGCTTTTATGTAGTACAAATCTAAAATAGCCGCTTCCAGCTGGGACTACTGACAGCAGTTATCCGTGACCAGATACTGCTCTTGTATCCTCTGCAATGCTTTACCCAAGCCGTTAATCATTTTAATCTGTTTTTCGCTTGACACTGGGTCTTGCTTCGCATGTGTGAATCTCAAAGCCGGAATTGGGAATTGTAGGAATGAGATGTATGGTGATAGAATGTCAATTTTATCTTCTCGCTGACTACACGGGGTGTAGGATCGCATTTTGTAATAATCTTAGATTCCATTTCGCGCTGTCGCAATCGTGGTTAGTGTTGCACACGAGACGAGACGAGACCTGAGCAAAGCTCGTCCCGTCTCGTCTTGTGGGTGACTTAGGCTCGCCGGCTCGAGCTTTGTCTCGAGACTGAGTCCATACAATATATTATCACTGATAATATAAAGTCTGCACCGCTAGATTGTATTCCAATTATCCGTATCATCCCAATCTCTTCACTTGTCACAGCGGCAGCTGATTCCTCATCCTCCACCTCCCACACCTCAATTTCAGGTTGCCCTAGCCAGTTTTTAACAAGTAGTATGGCCCTCGCTGATCTATCAATAATTCTGTTCTGCTTTTTGGAGATGACATCGCCACAGAACTGTTAGTTTGTAATACAAGAAGCGAGACTCCATATACTACCTGGACGTGAAAAGAGCCTCTCAATAGGTACGCTACTTGTAGGAATTCCAAGATAGTTTGAAGCCATAAGACCTTTGGGGGTAGCGGTGGTTCCCATAGAACTTCCACCATGTGAACCCATAAATATCCGGTGACTGCTGTGCTTCATCAAGCCAGTATTCAATCTCGCTTCTGATGTAGCGGGTGCTGACTGGCCTCGGGCGAAGGTCATCAAATATTAGTCACCAGGCTCGAGCCTGGGCTCGTCTCGAGATGGTTCGTCTCGCTAGCCTCTTAGTCTCGTCTTGCTTGAACTTTTGGCTCGAGAAGAGATCTCGAGCAGGCTCGTCTCGTGTGCAACGCTAATCGTGGTTCATACTCTCCCCCAACCGTTACAATTGCGTCTTGGTGGGCGCCGCTCGTGCACGCGTAATGTTGCATCCTTCCGGCAGGTTCGGGCAATTCAGAGATCTCTCTTGGGTATGCAGTTTTCGTTGTAAGGATGTCATCTCCCAAGCTAACGCAATTCCCGATGCTGCAGTAGAGTTGGTATCTCAAATGAACTCCAATATCAAATTATTCGCATATACGGCTTGCTCTTTGTTGAACTTCACCATGAAGACCAATATCAGCACATGTCATGGCTGCGAATCAGGTGTGCCTCTTGCAGACCCTGGAATCTGTTTGACGAATGCGAAGCGACTCTCAAGAAAGACGGCCTATAAGACCCGGCGCTGAGGAAGTATTGACGGCCTGCAAATCCTGTCCTCATGTGTGGAGCTCGAAAAACATTCCGTACTTCAGGACAAGAATCTAAGCACTGCAGCAGCATCTGGACCTCAACAAGCTCAAGTTCTTGGCTGGACTTTTCTGAGATAGTCGAGATACATACCAAATACTATACTTTCTGGTATATATCCCTCTATGGATCGACTTTGCATGTTCGTTGTTAGTTTCACGGTGGTCATCTTGTTGCCCACAGTTGTACAAGTCTTCCTTACGTTTGTTAAGATGATCACTAAAAATTTTGTAAGTGGCACGTGTAAATTGTTGATAGAAGCCCTAAGGTTTGTTTGTTTGTTTGTAATCATATTGCATTCGGCCGCTAGCGGCCATGGCATATAATATAATGCTACAGAATTCCCCTCCGCTGCCGCTTCCGCGCAAATTAACCCACGAGACCCCAAGAATCTGACAACTCCCGAAAGCCCCAGAATGAAAACCCACACGGCAAAGTTACGACTGCCACTCTCCCCGGAAAAACTGCACTCTCCCCCATATCACTGCTTCAAATTAATTGGCCCCCCTTCCTGGAGGATAACCTGCACATCCCATCATCTGACGACCACCACTTAAAAATCCCTCGCTCGCGCCTGGCCCAGGGTCTCATTGATGTTATCGCAGTGGAATACCCCAACCGCCAGAAGCCCTAAGGTTCGTGGCTGCTCTTTTAGACTTCACACTCTACTCTTCGAAGCTTCCCTTCTACACGCATCTTAGGCATTTAGACCTGTACCTAGACAGTCATCGTACCATATCCAATGTACACAGTTCTCCCTTCATAGTCGCAACATACATGTTTAGCGCTAGAGGGGCCTGGACAATTTTTTGCGAATAAACTGATGACGCTACATATTTGCGGAACGTGCTCATTCGAAGCCAAGCAGGCATTATTTAGATCTCGAATAACACTAAGCAACACTATTTCCAACCACTGGGTATCGACCACGTGTCTTCAATAATTCCTGAGTCTCAATTGCCGTTTGTTGAGCTCCAATGGAGAAGTTGACTGACTCACTCGCAATAAATGTGAATTTCAAGGATTTTAGCACGTGAAGAGAAACAATAGACGCGAAAGGTCTTAGGCTTCTTTCATCTAATTAGTAACGCCACCACATGGCTATCGATTCATCCAGAATACTAAGCGATATTCTTGAATTATAGTTTATTCCGAGACACTGCTATCCAATCTTATCTCATCTGGTTTTATCTACTGTTTGCTTTTGCGCTAAACCTTTATGACGCACAAACTTCCCACTATGCATACCTTGAGCCGCACTACGCCAGATAACCCTAACCACGCATGCGCACCGCGTGAGAAAAACCTTCCCGTAAGCTGTGATAGAATAGCCGTCTAAGTATTCCAAGGTTGGTACTCTTATATTATTTTAAGTCCCTGATTATTGTGTACCAGGGGAGTTGTACTTCACCGAGGCCTTAATTGAAATGTGGCGTGTAGGCATGCCACTGGGCAGCTGGAGTTAAGGTTTCGCGTTCTAGACTTTTCGCCACGCTCGCAAGCCCCCACTATCACATTTGTGAAGCCTGGCTGGATGCGCAATAATGAAGGTATAGTATATATGCTGATGTAGGCCTCGACCAGAGTGCGAAACTATTGAGGCTAATGCAGGACCGGCCCTGAATGTTCGAAACGACAGTCATTTTCTACCTTGAAGCTGAACAAATTAAATCAGTCCAATGCTTTACACCGTCGAGACTAGTGGGATTTTGTAATTGAAAGAGAACAAGAGAAGGAATGGAGGGTGCGATTGTGAGAATAAAGAAGGGTGCGGCTGAAGGGTGGGTGACGCGATGCACAATCGATCATCGGGGCTGAAATCTATATGCGCAGGACTAGCGATTGTAGGTGGGTCGAGAAAGGTAAGTGGTTCCAGCCAAAAACCCTCCTTAGCTACCAATGAATCCAGCCCTTTGGTTTCCGCCGATGGACGCTGTAAGTGCCCATGTGGAAAGCAAGGATGGCTCGAGCAATTTCGTCACCCTCGAATCATTCATCGTAGATGCTGAGAATCGCGGGATCGTAGGGCCGGCTGATGACTGTAGTCAATATCGTCAAGCTTGTCTTACGGCGGCCCTGCCTGAGAACACATTCCCATCACCTCAGCCGTGCCTGAGCATTCAGATCACTGACCACTCATATTTACATTTATGAAGAGCGATGAATTCGATGCTGATGGAGAATATGAGTATCTACAGCTCAGATTCCCTTTCCAGTCCAAGGCTTGCATATAGCTGAAAGACAAAATAATAAAAGCTTGCAGACTTCGAAATTCATTGTAATTCTATTGAGGAAATTGCCAGGACTCTAATATCACGATGGCTAGTTTCACCTCTTAGGATGCTCAAAACGTTCACACCTACCATTACTGCGAACAGCGCTACCATTATGGAATTCCAGCGGCCTTAAAATACCGACGCTATCAAGTGGTTCGGATAATAGCTCTTTGTTCGTTCCTGCATCATAGCCGATCCATCTCGAGTCGCACAATCAGGAACGACGTTGTACGCCACAGAAATCTCATCCAACGGTCAGGAGAACATCAGCTATGAATTTTCCAATCTCTCCCCTTTTGTGTGACCCTATTTACGTTGCGAGTGCCCAATGAAAACTCTATGATGTCACTTCAGTGTGACTAGAGATGGAACACGACGCTCCTATTGCCGGTATCCAGCGTTAAAACGGTAAATGGAAGCTTGTTCTCGGAGGTTTTCTGCAAATTCCAGTGAGGTGGGTCAGGTTCAGGAGTAAGAGGATTCCACTAATACTCGGTACAGGCGTGTAGAGAAGCAACGCAAACGCCACCGATCTAAGTGTTTTTTCGTCCTTGTGACTGCACAGAATACCTAAAAGTGCATGTTGTAATGCTACCCCAAACCATGAAACCGAGTACTTGTGTATCTCCATCATGTATTTTCTAAAGTTTTCGAGATGCTCAAACGCAAACTAGAATGTTTTCGCTCTGAAGAGGTATTCTACTCAATGAGGGCTATCAGCCAGGCATCCGCACATATAATTGGTGCCGTATTGTACGTCACATGGGGGATATCTATGCGGCTATAGATTTCTTTTTTCATATATACTGGTGCTCAATAGGCCACTGTTATTGAGGCCACGAACGTTAAATTTGAGGATGATCTGCCCAACCAAGATACGGAACACAGTGCAAACCTCAGCGGATGCAATTTCATACTCTCTAGGTCTAGGGAGCTTCCTTCAGCTGACAAGTGCCTGACGGCCTGAAGGATTGTGGCAATACAGGAGACTAATATCCTATGGTCTGTGCCTGAGTGAGCGATTTATCGTGATGTGGATGCTGGGCAGAGGGAGGGCTAGAAAGATATAAATTCGCTACTGATTTCCTCTGGCTCCTCTTCTCATCCACAACAATCAACCTTCATCGAAAGACGACCCAAGAACGCCGAAAATCAACTTTCTCTCCAACTTTCCCAAATATACTCCACTACTCAAACGCCACCTAAGCGAAAGCCCTCACTCGTAAATATGAAGTTCACCCTTTCTACCGCCGCCATCGTTCTCTGTGCCGTTGCTGGCCTTGCCTCTGCAGCCCCTGCCGCCGAGTCGGTGGCCGATGCTGCACCCGCTCCTGAGGCCGTGGCCAATCCTATTTCTGAGGCCGATGCTCTTCCTGAGGCCTTGAAGCCCCGCTCCTGTGGTACCAAGGGATACTGTAACGGTGGAGACGGGTGCAAGAAGTAAGTTTTTCACATTTCCTGAGGCACACAACCGGGGACTAGATGCTAATATGTGGATGGCAGCTACTGTTGGAACTACTGTCATTCTAAGAATTGGCACTGTGGTTGGAACAACGGATATAAGTGGTGCTACTGCTAGGGGACTCTTACGGGGAAATTATTTGGGAATGAGCTCGAGTTGAAACGAAGGAGTCGGGTCGAGAGTTGGTTTATTGTTTATTGCGAGTAATCTTTGTGTAATGGTTTTCTGAGGAATGTCATACTAGTTTTGATAAAGTTATCTGCAAACTCAAATGTCACAGGACCGTGCTTCAAGATATGAGGTTGGAAATTGAAGGTAGTATGTATGTACCTAGGCCTAGGTAGCAAATGTGTGACTATGCGAAAACGAAATTTGCTACCCACACCAAACTCGGCAGACTGACAAGCAGAATCTGTCATGTTTTCACGTTTCCAACTACCTCGCCACGCGGGGAAGAGGGCTCGCGACTTATATTTTGTTTCTTTATGTTACAGGAGAAGCGGGGTGGAATACGTTAGGTATATGCCATGGCCGCAAGCGGCCGAATGCAATATGATTACAAACAAACAAACTACCTCGCACGCTCGCAAGCCTGTTACTCTTGTAGGGCCTGGCTGGCGAGGTAAAAGAACGTGGATAGGTGGCGGTGCAAGAGAGAAATGTATTTACAATCGAATGTGAGAGCATTCCATCAATCCACAGAAAAGCCCTTTCCACTCTAACCATAACAGTACGCATTCTGCAGTAGATGTACCAATAAACGTCAGAATAAAATCTCACCGTATGTACAACATCCTTCAGCCGCTCCTACCCCGCTCAAGTTCCAGCTAGGGCCGCCTGCCGAACCACGGTTGATTTTCGTTTTAACTCGCGTTGTAAGTTCGTTTCATTTCCTCCAGCTTCTTTTTTGAACCATATACAGCGTGGGCCTCCTCTGATCTCTCGGTAGAGCTCATTACCATCACTTCTTTCCTCCCCTTTACGTATATACGCTCTCCAGTTGAACGCCCTCCAGTTGAATGCACCTATCACCGCTACAACGCCCTACTCGTTACTACTTACCTCTGTCCTCTTCCCGCACGTGCTCAGCGGTTGCGCAACGCTGATAATGTTCTGCGCAGCCTCGTCCAGTGTCATCGTGCGGCCACAGGCCGCAATTCTATTCCCACTTGCAACTTGTGCCTTCTAAGGACCTAGCGCTACGTGGTGAAGTCATACAACTTGCACAACTCACTACTTCTCCCCGGTGTTGCAATTCGTATCCAATCCCCCCGACGAGATGCCGCTCTCGAATATCGCAGGCTAGCGGTGTTTGTTTGTGAGGGTAGACGTAATGAGAGTGGAATTCCGGCCGCGGGATCGGCATGCGGTACCGGAGGATTGATAGTGGAATTGGAGTGGAGTCAGAGAGTTGGGTGGAAGGTCGAGAGAGGTGTAGTGATCTAGAGGCAATGTGGTTCGTTCTCTTTTCTCTCGATCCCATGACAACTGTCAGATATTGTCTATTACTCTCACTGTATGAAACCTCTGGAGTTTCCATTACCCTTGTGCTTTTGCAATACTGCTACCCAGTATTAGTAGGTATTCATAATCCATTTATAAAGCAGCACTCGGGTGTAGATCCTGGTATCAACTAGCCAGGCAAGTGCTCTGCGGGGCCATACGAATTCGGTCTGCGTTGAAACAGCGTTGGAAAGCAATTGGCTATAATGCTCCCCATTCAGTGGACCTTATTGGAAGGATGACGATCCCGATATCGCGATCGGTTGTCAACCAAAGATTCGTCGTGCATGCACGGGTACGGTAAGACATTGCCAACTGACGTATCCGTCTCGGACGAAAAGAATCTTGGGAGCAAGTATTTATTCTTCATTTTCACAGACAGGTCTTCAGGGAAATACGCGTAAGTCAATACGTTTCGAATTCCATGCTCCAGCTCCACCAGCGACAATAGAAAAAAAAAAGAATAAACGCCATCAACTTGTAGAGCAAAAGTATTAAGCACGAATGCACTGCCATAAAGTCATCATATATACAATTGAGTTCCGTCACCCCGTATATCCAGATAATGCAAACGTTATTTCTCGCAAAAGGGTCCATCATCAAACAAACAATTAATCAGCAAAGCCTTGTTTCCCTGCCAAAATATTCTAGCTATTCTGTCGCGGCACGATCAATCCCTAAGTCTCACGTCGTAGCACTCCGTTGATATATCGTTGACCTACCGTATTCATAGGTACTGGTTTCCTCGGAATAGTGTTCACCCTTTTCGGTGGAGCATTTATACCTCCCGAATGTGCCGGCTGAGGCTCTCTAACAACGCCATTTGCCCTCTCCACTGCCTCCCTGAGCTTTGTTCTCCTACTCACAGCGTGAGCCAGTTTTGCGCCTTCTCCCTGGGGATTCGACGATTCATAGGGGTTCGGCGGTACCCAAGTGCTTGGCAATTCCAATGGTTTCGGCTGGGAGTCTTCCCTAATGAGTCCAGGAACCGGCTGCTTCTCTGACTCTGTAGTTGCCGGTCTGGTGCCGGGCAAGCTGGAAGTCCTTTGATGAATGGACGTGTAGTCGTCGCCCAGACATGCGAGAAGTGGCTGGTTATCAGTCTCGGGAGTCAGCGGTCGAGGGATGGTGTGTTTGGATGATGCAAGACTATTCACACGACTCCGTACTCTGAAAGCTTCGGTGATCGCGGGTGGGTTGAGGATTGTGGTGGGTACGACTGGAGCGTTGGCTTTTGAGTAAGGAAGAGGTTTGGGTGGTAAAGGTGGCGGCGGTCTTGTTTCTGGTGGTGGCGGCAGTCTAGTTTCTGGTGGCGGCGGCGGTCTTGCTACTAGTGGTGGCGGTAGCCTTGCTTCTGGTGGTGTAGCCGGCGGAGTTGTTTGAAACGTTGGCACCGCAATTGCGAGAATTGGACTGAATTCTTCCTGCGGAGTGATATGCGTCGGAGGTGCAGAGGAGCCTGGAGTTCCCGGTATTGTGGGTGTAGCTGGAGGTGCTGGCGGTGGAGGAGGCGGGGGGGGGATGTAGACCTGGGGTGGGAAGTATTCTGGAGTTGACGCTGCGATCTGAGGTTCGGTCTTTGACTTGGAGGACGTGAGCGGTTCTGGCGGTGAAACAACTTCGGAGATAATATCAACAGCAGCATCCTGTTGATCTAGGTGTTCGAAAGTTGCCTTTATGTTTGGTGGTGGACCCTTCCCATCCCAGAGCGGGCTCGGATTTGCTGAAGATGGTGGCGTTGGCGGAATAACTCTGACGGAGGGTGGAGTGAGGACTGTGGCAGAACGTGGTCGTGTCCCGTGGTGGCCGTAACCAGTGCTAGACCTAGAAGGTAGGGGTACTCTATGTGGGCGAGGGTTAGGCTCAGATTGCCTTCGGGCACTCCCTAGATTCCAGCGTGTAGGCTCGGAATGAGCGGGGTCGTTTGTTGGAGGTTGCTCAGAATCTGGACCGGATGATAGCGGAATCCCGAACTCAACCCTGGCGACCGGCTGTTTCGGTGCTCTTGGTGCGGCAGTCATATCCGTCGGAATATCCTTATATCGGACATCTGTCGCAGCTCGACGGTGGTTGTGGCGTCCCGGAATAAGGGATGGGTGTACTACATCACCTCCGTGTCGAACTTCGGGGATATGGTCCGAGTGGAGTTCTGCGATTTGCTCAAGTGGTCGTGGGATACCAGGGCCCAGCTCAACTGGTTTGGGCAAAAAACCTTCAGGTCGAGGCATCTCAGTGTGAGCGGATAGCCCCGGGAATCCCTCCATCTCGGATAACCGTTCATCCTGCTGCTGTGTTGCATGCAGCTTTGCCAGTTCCTCCCCGATCCGGTTGGAGCGGATCACAGATGGAGTGGGGACGAGTGTTAACGTTGATTTTGAAGCATTACCGCTGCTCCTCGTGTGATTGCTGGAGATCGATGCGGCCGATGAAACTACACCGTGGTCTGAGATCACAAGGCCGAGTGGGTCATTAGAAATTGCGTCGCGTATCTTGTTATCATTTTCTTGTTCCCTCTTTATAGCTTCAAATATCTCATTTTTGCGGGACTTTTCTGGCTCGGGTGCTTTAGTGATCCGCTCGTATTGTGTTACTAGTGCCTGTCGCTTGCCATGTAGGAACTCCTCGGATATCTCTGCCCAGTTTCGTTGCGACTGCTGTGTGTTTGGTTGAGGGACTCCTGCCGAGGCAAGGTTCGAGTCGGTGGCGGTCGAACCGGGGTCGGATCGTCTTCTAGACTCTTTCCTAGCTGGTTCCGCTGTGGTTGGAATGACTGGCGTGGTCGCTGTGTGTATTGACTTTGGCGGGAAGGTTGAGCTATCCGTTCCTTTAGACACAGTACCATTCGGTATCGAGATAGGGTTTTGTGATACCCCCGACGGCTGTCGTACTATTGTTGCTGCGATTGGGGATGATACTTGGCCTGCTGCACGTGGTTTGAATGGGATGCCTGTGTCGATTGTGTCGATGCGGAGTCCTGTAGGCGGGGTAGTGGTGGGGTTAACGAGCGTTCCTGGCACTGATATACTCGATACTCGGCTTGTGTTGGGGGAAGGAATAGTTGAAGACATAATTGGCCCGATGATAGACTGCGGACGAGAGGAAGAGGTTTCTGACCATCGCCTGGTGTTTATCGCAGCAGGTAGGGAGGTTGTTGTCATTGTACTTGTTCTTGAGGCGAGAGCTGCTGATGTTGCCGCCCATGCGCTAGGTTCGGGTACTCTCCTAGGCGTTCCCGCGTGGTCCATTGGAGTGGGTTGCACACTTGCGACTGGATAAGCCATTCCCTGTTCTAGGCGCTGCTCGGCTTTTGGGAATAGCGAGGATTCGGATCCTGTGCTGTGCTGTGTTTGCATCCTTCCTTCCCCGCCAGAGCCAATATTGGAAGAGCTCCTATTCTTGCTCGTACTCTTCAGATACCGCAGACCATTCAGGTGGAAGAACGTGTCTTTTTTGCCATGCTCTTCTTCCTCTTTCAACGGTGCCATGCCTATACCTGGCAGCCTAGCCGGGCCTTTCCTTCCATGTAAAATGATCGACGGGCGTCTAGATAGGACTCCTATTCGAGTATTCAATAGTGGGGGTTGTTGCTCAGGTTCCTCCCGAGTTAGTCGAGCCGGTAACTGACTAAAACTTTTTGGACGTTCGGGTTCCGGTGAGGGTTCCGCCGACCGGGAGAGGATGCTCCATCGACGGGATTTTTTGGGTCTATCAACCATAGTGTTACCGATGTTCTGGATTCGAAGATCAGCCTCGTTATAAATGAATGATGTACCGGCGGGACGGCTGGATATGACAATCCCATCAGCCCAGGTCGTTTTGTGGGGTGGTGGCGGCGACGGTGGTGATGGTTGTGATACCAGTTGTATAGTGCTACTGGATATGTTGGAGTGAGCTGAAGTTCTGAATCACTCTACATCCAGAGGGACCAATGCAGGGTAAGTGTAGGTTAAAGATTTTCAGTTGCTGCGCATTCTTTTGAAGGCTATTTTTGCATATCGCAGTTTGTTGGGTGGCTATATGGGATGCGCTGGCTTGCTTTTTTTGTGCTGCGGCTACTGCTGCTGATGCCTAGCAAGCAGTTAGCCTATCTCGATCGTGGAGAGCAAGAACGTGGGAGGAATTTTGTCACCTTGCTGGGGAATCGCGTGAAAGCGGGAGCTATTCGACAAAATAGTACCGGTGGGGATGATAGATGCTGATGCTTGCCATGGTTGAGATGAAACGCCGTCTTGTTGATATGAAGGCCGTTTTTACCCAATTTTGTGACAAGGCGTAACATAAGGCGTGGCTGAAGTACTTATACTGGAGTTTACAACGGCTGAATCCGCCAGCAATTCCGTATGAAACGCGAATGCAGAAAGCTAGGTAGATTCTCTAGACACTGCACGTTGTCCTTAGACCACGCGTTGTTTTGAATGTTGAATCTCTAGCTAAGGTGTTCTTGTGGCGTAGTCGTTGCCAGAGACAACACGGATACTTACAGTCACACGTTTCAAAACACGTTAATGCACGGGATTATTCGTACTCGCTAAGTATCGCCGGCAAGGGCACAAACTGCCACGCCGGCAAGCGAGGAGTGGCGGTCTTCACATCCGCTACGCTTTACTCTACACAGACATTGAAATAGGGGTATCTAGAGGCGAACGTATATGTAGAGGACCCATCGACGTCAACGACTAAAAGCCATCTACGGAGGGAAGGATGTAGCAGTGCCAGACATGGTATTGCTTTGTTGATGCAAGTCGCGTTTCTGCACAAAGAAACTTGGCTGACAATTGCAACCGAGGTTCATGGAACTCCAAGTACTCTACGCATATTCTCCTGTGGAGACAACTTGGGTTTACTATAACGGAGTTGGTTCGACGAGATGCCGACTAGATTCGACCCTGGAGAATGGAAACATATAAACGCCCGAGCATTCTGTACGTGACCATCATTGGTTCTCGCATTGTCAAGAATAGCCTCCAAACCGCGCGGAACTTATGAGATGGATGTGATGATCTCGTTATCCAATGGGCCAAATCGAAGCCCCAGAATCAATTATGGAAATCGATATAACCTTAGCCGCAGACAAAATCCGAAACACAAGATAGATTACCGCTCACTTGTTGAGCTCCTACACCAAACCACTATGTTGAACTGAAATACATCGAGTCGAGAAATAGGTGCCGCCCAATAAATAAACCCAACTCCACCTTACACCAGTACCCGGGCTTTCACAACCACAATCAAACTCTCCCACTCCGCTTCTGCGCCCAGCTGTCCATTACCCCATTTTTCCACTCCCGGAAACACGACCGCGCTACACTGTCGTCCCTGGAGAGGATTCTCTGGCCTTCCAGTGCTCGAGTACTTTGTTTCATGCTCCTGCAACACATCATCCATGGTTCTGCAATCAAAGATAGGAGTGGGCTTCGGGTCCAGGATATGGAAGCGTGCAGGCTGGCTTAGAAGGGTGAGAGAAAGAGTCACAAATGTGTATAGAATACGATGTACTAGTGTCTACATTAGCCAAAATCGTTAGAAACGAGGGAGGCGGCATGTACAATATTTCAACCGACCCCTACTCTCTTGAGCATCAGCAAATGGCGCAACGAGAGCATCGATACGTCTGGCCAGTGGCTCTAATGCCGGCAAAAGGTCTCTTTCGCTACTGAATGACGCTACAATGGATGCGTAGGTGCTACAGCGCCAGGAGTTGAAGTCCGAGTCCGACACTGTCGTAATTAGCGCATATCCTGGGTAAAAATAGGGGCGGGAGTACTATTCTTCCTCATCCCTTTCTCCACTGCCCGCACTTCGCTGCCGCCGGGAAACAAATAGCCGCCTTCAAAGGCATCCACCAATAACGCGCTTACAGCAGCCCTCACAACCAATCCCCGAGTCTTCGGCACCGTGAGAAGCCGTTCATAGTCAGGTACCCGCGCCCTGAGTAGCTCTCTTAGCTCTGGCGAGAACTCGTGAGGACCCGGGTTCCGGCGCAAATGCGTTAGACTCCAGTCTTTGATCTCTTGTGCCAATCCGTCGAACCGGGAAGCAATGGTGCGGTCGTCAATAGGAGCTGGGTTGGAAACAGCGGTGGCCAGAAGGCTGGTCTGTGCAGCTTGCAATTGCTGCTCCAACGCGGTAATTCGCGCCTTTTCGGAACCAATTGCGTGGGAGGGGTCGGAGGGTGGCACGATGAAAGGAGCCGAGTGGGAATCGAGGCCATCGCGGCGGCGGCGACGAAAGAGGAGGAATAGGAACCCGCCTAGCGCGAGGATGAACAAGGCCGCAACTATACCGAGGCTAACTTGAAGCCTAACATTGCTGGGTGATGAGGTACGGGTACAGATGGGGGCGCTGCTGCCACTTCCTGTGGTTTTGCAGGCAAAGGTGCCGACGGGATACGTTCCATCGACAATGGGTGCTGTGAACCTGGAAATACCTGCTTTGCTTGCGGTCGGGCCCACGGTTGATTGAGTGGGGCTACTGAATCTTGGGCTGGAGGTAGTAGTAGTAGAGCCGGTAGTGGTCCCAGTTGAATTTGTGGTAGGCGTGGTTGTCACCACTGCGATGGCGAACACAGACTGTACAACGCCGACGAGGGAGGCGGGGGACACCTCGCCTTTGGAAGCCACTTTTATTTGCGGATGAGCTCTAACGCTAAACCCATAGCTGACGACTGTTGTCTGTGCTTGTTGATTATCCGACGGTACTGTCCAGTAAGCTACTACGTTGAACGCTTCATTTTGGTCGCTGGTGACGGATGCGCCTTCTGTACCGACGAAGAAACGATATAAACCCTGTTCGTCGGAGGTCTCCCGCAGCAGGAACGGTTCGCCTAACGTTGCCATGACTACTAATACACCTCAATAAATAAAAAAGTATTGTAGCTATCGTGAAGTCTGCGGTGGTGTTGATGTATCTCTGGCGGTACAGAAGCGGAGTGGATGGTAGTCTTAGATTTCTGATACCGAAGGCAACATAACTAGTTAGCCTCGCACCTTCCTTACATGCATTCCGCCCGATGTAAGCGGCTTAGGGTTAAATTTAGGCAGGCAGCAAGCAGATATTTCTTATGACACTGCGAATATCGAAAGTCCGACATAGGTATCAGTACTTATGCATGAAACGTTTGTTTTTAAATAGCATCGCTTCTATAGACCAATCACTGGAGACGGTGATGTGAAACCTCGACGATTGAAGTTTTTTAAGTGCGCATGCGGGACATACCTCACGAACGGCTGAATATCGAGTTGCTATATAATGGGCGAGGTGCATGCGTGTTGGTGGGGCAGTGAAACTTCTCCAACCAGTGGGTTCGGACAAGAATAAACCACTATCCGACAAAGAATCGTATGAGATACTGAAGTACCTGCAAATGCGAGAACAAGCTTAATCGCGCAGGAGGAGGAGCAAGGAACTGTTGTAGAGTAAGCGTAGAGTGAGTGTAGAGTACTGCGTTATCTGACTGCAGCGGTTCATTTGCAGCGCCGCAGAGGGACAGCTCTGAAATTGGATGCTGCATTCCGCAGAAACGCCTGCATGGGTGCCAGAGTGGACTAGCACACACGTGGGGATTTGGTGCAACCGTCGAACACACTGCGAGAATTGGTCTTACCAAATCGGGACTAGCAGATACCGCTCTGGGCAGGTCTCAGTCAGTTGCTTCCAGCCTTCTTCTTCTGCAGGCGGACAGGGTGGAGCTAGCTGGTCTGCTAACTCCAACAGACCAACAACGCCATTGAAATCTCTCCACAACACCTGTCATCGATATATTCTCAAAATCCTCAAAATCCTCTCCCCAAGGACCAGATACCATGGCTGGACAGCACAGAATAGTAGTAGCAATCGACTTTGGTGTCTCCCGCCTGCCCCGCACTATCTGCAGCTCGCCCAGCAACTGACATCTGACAGGAACAACGTACTCTGCTCTGGCCTGGGCCTCAACCTCGTCCCCGAACCACATCTCTCTCATCGGTAACTGGCCGTCGGTAGGCACTCGAACACACCACAGCGCGCCCACCGAGATTTCCTACAGCATCCCCGGTAACACTACAGATTTCCAGTGGGGCTACGATATCGCGCCGAACCAGCGTCGGCTAAAGTGGTTCAAGTTGCTCCTCGAAACCGACGATGAGAGAGTTCAGAGCTCGGTGCCTATCCCGGATGGCTTGACGCCAACCGATGTTACGAGGGACTTTCTGAGTGCGCTGTATAAACATACTATGGATACCCTGTGGAGGCATAATTCCGCCGCTGTTATGAGTGCGATGAAGTATACATCACGCTTGCTTGCTCTTAACGGACGCTTACGATGATACCGAGTTAGGGTGGATTTTGTCCTGACGGTGCCAGCAGTATGGAGCGACGCTGCAAAGAATCGTGAGCCACCTACCCTGCAGCCTTAGATATAACGGGGTTTAACAGACGACAGGCACGAGAAAGGCGGCAGAAGACGCAGGGATAGGTAGAGAGCATGACCTACAGCTCCTATCGGAACCTGAAGCTGCCGCCATATATTCGTTTAAGGTACAAGAAACGGGTTCCGTTAATGTCGGCGACCGGATTGTGGTGTGCGATGCCGGCGGAGGTGAGCTTTATCAGACTACCGCACCCCGACCCGACTCGCTGATGTTGATATTATCTAGGAACCGTTGATCTTGTCAGCTACGCGGTCGTTGCCCTTCACCCCGATCTAAGGGTCACCGAATGTGCCGTGGGAAATGGGGAGTTTGCAGGTAGTACCTGGTTTTTTTTCCAAAAGATGGCACACGACTACCCGCAGGCATGACAGCTCGCTATAATAGCTGGAGTATTTCCGAAGCCCATCATCCCTAATCTTTCTACGCTCGCCTACCACTTTTTATAACAGTACTCATACTTATCCTGTTATTCCACACGAGCAGGTAGCACCTACATCGATCGCAATTGGGAGGCGCTCCTGAAACAGCGCCTTGGACAACACTACAACTATTTGCGCCCCGAGAACCAGCAACGCGCCGTCAAGAACTTTGAGGAGGTAAAATGTGCATTCGAAGATCGGCCAGAGAAGGAGCGATTCTACGTCTCCATTCCTACCATGGATACGATAGATGAGCCGGGAGTCCGGGTGCGAGATGGAGAGCTCGAGATTACCAGGTAAGTGGGTGCTAGAAATTAGAGGCCACCGGTGCTGACAGCGGGCAGAGAAGAACTTAGGGGTCTTTTCGACCCCATCGTGAATGAAGTTATCAAACTTGTCTCCGCCCAGGTCGCGGCAAGTTCTGAGGGTGGCCGATACAAAGTTAACGTGCGTTCATCTTCCGTTTCTTAGCTTCTTGTGCAATTGCTAACCTACGTAACAGTCAATTCTCCTTGTAGGCGGCTTCGGCGAATCGAAATATCTCTTCAAACGACTGAAAGACTGGGGCCAACTATACGGTATCGAGACCCTTCAGCCACGGGATGCAGCCACAGCAGTCGTCAAGGGAGCGGTAATCCGCGGTCTGGCAACATCAATGGGAGCACCCACCGGCTCCGTGGTGCGACTGGCGCGCAGACATTATGGCACACCAATGAGCGCGCCGTTTATCGAGGGCAGGCACAACCGTTTGTCCCCTTCTTTCTCCCCATCGAACATCTACTAACCCCTACAGCGGCTGACGCCTACATCGACCCAATAACTGGACAAAAGATGGCACAAGGCCAGATATCGTGGTTTATCCGCAAGGGCGAGCAGCTCTCGGATGACCGCAAGATATCGCGCGCCTTCAAGCGGACTTTTCGAAAATACTCTGGTCCTTGGTTGGACGCTATGGTTGCATGCGATCTCGATGTGCCGCCGACGAGGATAACGCCTGGTATGTACCCGCTCCCGACCTTAGTTCCGCTAACGCAGTCAGACGTCAAAAATCTCTGCATAATAACCGCGGACCTCTCGAATATCAGGAAGGCATGCTACGAGAGGAGATGGAAGAACTGGAAGCGTTATTATATTGCACGGTTAGTTGTATCTCCATCGTTGTAGGGAAGAGTGTCTAATATCTACCAGGTATACACTGGAGTTGACGATCTCGTCTGGTGATATGTGGTTTGAACTGATGTTTGGAGGTGCGAGTTACGGGAACTGTAAACTTGATTTTGGATCTGCGCCTGGAAGGGGACCGAGGGGGTTGGCGGAGGTGCCAGGATAGGCGGTAGTATTGTGTGCGAGTAGGTGAAGATGAAGTATCGGTATATGGGCATAGTAATAATGGTGTTGGGGAGAAGTTGCAGGAACTTTCGAACTCAAGCGCTCACTATAATTTTTGTATACCACGTGTTTGATGTTTTATGCAGAGATATTGTTGGGAGCGTGAGGCCACACAATTGACTTTATTGTAAGCATTGCCAGACGTGAATCATCTTGATTCTCAAGTAGTAGTTTCCAGCAGTCACTATCAAATCCTAATAAGTTCCAGCAACTCCCTCCACCGGGCCATTTGCACATGAGAAGACACAACTCAAGCTTTAGTTTAAACCCAGCTAGATGCGTTCCTATGTTAGCGTTACCAGTCCAACCTTTCACCCCCCACCAATTACCTCAGCAGTAGCTGTTTCTTGATCTTGCACTTCCAATTTCCTCTGGCCATGTAAATTCTGAGTTATGACGCCGTACACAAGACCACACGCCATTGCCTGGCAGGACGTTATAACCCATCACTCACAGTGCCAGAGTCTCGTCTTGCCGAAACCTCTGGTATCGAATATCGATAAGCTCGAAGTTTAAGCTGGAGACTACTCCCGGGACGGCTCGTCCTGCGTGCTGCACTACCAATATAGTGGTTCTAACTAATCTGGAGGTGAAACACAATGTATGGATGCATTTGCCAGCACTCCAAAGACGATGACTTTACACGCAATAAAGTAGGTGATTTCCGCAGGCTGACGCCTGGCGAGGCCACAATTCGGCGGTTGACAGAGCTAGAGCGTAAGCCGACTGCGATGTACTCTCCCGATTATAAATAGCAGTATACAGATAGCATATATGTGGGATCCCATCAACACATATCGCCACGTCAGGCGGTGTGCACTGTCCTTGTGTACGTGGAAGAAGCAGCTATCTGAGATGTGAATGACTAGTTACGTTTTGGCAATCGGATTTCCAAGTTGGCAGGCGACCGCCTCACAGACTAGTAAATTCTCAGTATGTATGTATGGGTGGCCCAAATTGGAATATACCAGCGTACGCGTACATAGCCGCGTCGACTAGCAGAGTAAATCGGGAAGCAGGGTGTCCTATCATACAGAGTCACTCGCATATTTTCACTTTCAAGTTACAGCTTACCTTTTTAGTACGGCAGTTGCGTGCTCCAATCAAGGGATGACAGTCAAAGGGAAGATCTTATCCATCCTAATACTCAGCATGGAATCATATCCAGGTGCGCATAAAAAATCGTCCTTGCTCCTCTAAACCTACGATTAGGTTCGATATTTGATGGTTTATTGGCTCCGTCGTCATGAATGATCACCCGGTGCCATTGCCGCTGAGCCTTTTCAAGTGATTATTTCCTGCTCGTCGTTAAGCAGAAGTAACGACTGTAAGCATTTCTGGGAGAAAGACAAACCAACAAACTAGTCTAGGCTTCTCCATTTAGTGTTACTGTGAAAGTGTTCTGCTGTGCGGTGATCGACTTTGGAAACGATTTGTAAAGCTGAATGGGCCTGTATATCTATCTAGAAGATTACTCAAATATAAAGTAGAGTTTTGATGACCACAATGATGCAGAAGGAAGCACATTTATAATGGAATTCCTTCAGTTCGGGCAGCAGTTGGAATGGTTCTCAAAACCTACTTTCAGCCAAGTTCTAGGAACAACTATAGTATTTCATTGAGAAGTACCTTTATACAACACATTTCCTACTTTCTACAATTCTTACCCCAACATTCCCTCTCATTGCTACCGTCGCCAACGCCGTACTTTCCCTCATGACCCTACGCGCCCTATCATCCGCTTGCCTCTGCGTCCCTTTCAATCGTCACTTTATACCTCCCAATCACAACCGCCAAAATGCGCACATCTCCACTAACGCAAATTTCTTCCCCAAGCAACTCCCAACGCCCTCCGCGAATGCAAGCCAACTCCCCTTCAGCGGCTGGCGGAGCTGCGAGCCAGGCTGGATCTCGGTAGCTATTGGTGTCCCGTCGTCAGCATTCCATCCAGAGTCAGGATCTCGCGCATCCCATTTCCGCGGGGCGAACTCGGGGGGAGAAGCGCCCCAGTAGGCCGGGTTGTAGTGCAGACGGGTTAGTGTTACAAAGACTGCCGTGTCGGGGAGGAGGAGATGCGTGTGGCCTGCGATGGTAAGAGTTTGCGCAGATGGTCCTGTGGTCTTTGGGAGCTGCTGGAAAGTTGGGTATAGACGGAGGGTTTCATGCTTTTGGATCGTTAACGCGGTATATTCACATAGGGAGTGGGAAACTTACTATTACGCAGAGACAACAAACAAGCTTTGGGTAAACTTTGTTGTAATCCCACTCTGTTGGGTCTGCACCCTCTCCATCCAGCACTTCCTTGATATCCTGGTACAGCCACTCCTGGATCTCCGTCAGCAGGAGTACCGGATATTGTAGCATACCAGCTGTTTCCAGCCCCGCCAACGCAAATATGAAGATATTCCCGATCGTCTTCTCTTCCGTCAGGCTACCCCTGTGTACGAGTGCACCTAGAAGCGTTGCAGAGGGGGACAGACGTTCTCGCGCAAGAAGTTCCGTGAGATAGAGCTCTATATCTCCATACGCAAGCGCGAGCTTCCTCATGAATGCAGTGCCACGGTGAAGTAGCGCTAGCGGGTGACGGCGACAAGATGACGTGGCTCAGGACAGTATCTAGCGCCTCGCCGAAGGGAAAAGAGTGGCCGGGTGGCGTAAGTCCAGAGAGAAGTATTCATCGTCGGTAATGTCGATTTCTCCCTTATGCTTAGTGGGCGTGTCACTAGACTCTGTGTGCCGCGAACTGGCTGATACCATCGGGAGGGAGACGCCAAAGCCTGCTTTGGAGATCAAGTTTAGTGCAAGCGATTTTGTGTCTGGAGCGATGAGATGTCCAGGGATGTTGTCGGAGCTTGAGATAAGTGGATTCGGCGCGCTCTGCCATTGAGTGATGATCGATACGGATTGCTCTAGAGTTTCAGACCATACCGAGGAGTAGACATCTTCCGAGAATGAGGGAGAGGTGATTTTGCGCTGGTGCCGCCATTTTGCGCCACCGGTCTGGGGCACAAATCAGCCCAGGAATTGACGAATGGATACACGCACATACCGCCAACACGCTATCTCCAAAGAACCGCACCACCTCTCGGAAACCAAATCAGCGGTATTCATCACAGCGTAGGGGAGTATATAGCCCTACTGTAGTACTCAATATCCTTGGGAAGCTCAGCTCATCCCGCCTGTGGAAGACCTGATATGCAGCCTCTGCATTGGCGATGTAGCATGCCCACCCCCTGGATGTCGCCTCTATAAAGACATCGCCGTACTCCGCAAACTGCTCGAACTTGGTGTTGAACTCCCAGTCGCGGTAGTAAAAGTGCAGATACTTCCACTCCGATAAGCTGAATGGAAGACGCTGGATGAACCATCTACTAAAAAGAGTCGACAGAAGGGAAATCGGGTTCATGCGGTGGAGAGGATAGATTACTACTGGAAATCCGATTTGGCGACAAATGAGGATGTTGCGGAGAAGCCGGTAGGTGAAGGAGAGAAGGGCATAGATGATGGACAGGTATATGATGTTGCGGAAAAGGCCGAAGAACTCCATTGCACTGCCGTCAATAAATTGGGGTAGGGTCTGCTACTAATATTACAAGTGTAGTAGTAGTAAATATTCAGAGCTTCTCGAGCAAATGGAAGATGCTCCGGTGCTATACGTATTCCGGTAAAAGTGGATAGCACACTTGTGAAGGTTAGCACGTTTTTCGATACCCAACTGGTCAAATCAGCAATATATTCTTTAGCACACCTGACCGAACTACTCTAGGCAAGTATCTACTCTCACTGGAGTTGGAAGTCGTGCTGATAGCGTGAATGATGTTTCAGAAGGATGGTGAATGAGGACCTAGAGTGCTGTCGATAGCGACGTCGGTGCGGTGATCTGAAAGACGTCGTTAAGGTAGAGTTGACGTAGGTACAGCAAGGCGTGCGTTCCCGCCCGTGAGCGATAGATTGCCGCTGGATCGTAGTGGCAGGTATCTCTGTCGGGGGACTCCATAGGGTACATGGATTAACCGCATTCTGACAAGCGAACGTTAACGTGTTGCATGTTTAACTATGGAGATAATCGATAGCCTAGAGTGCAATGTTACATGGAAGAAAGGATGGGATTTTTGTTACTCGAGTAGAAGCCCTCACCGGAGATTCTGGGCGGAAGTTAGGAGCGATACGGCGATAGTTATTCTACATCGTTTCGTTGGCTCTAGGCTGCAGAATCATCTCAGACGATATTGGGGAAAAAGCGGTAGCGGGACCCTAGCCCCTAAATAGCTTAGTTGGGAGATAGCAAATCCGAGATCACTCGCTGACTGGGATCTTTCAGTATTGAGTTTTGGTTTAATTTTCTGTAGAGAATTCTTTCTGAATCGCAGTTACGAATAAAGTACCTTTAGAAAAGTCGGAATTCTGCAACCGTTCGCTGCTGTTCCTACTCAATACGATCCGTCTTATTCACCGTTGCAGCAAATATCAGACAGGGACTTAACTATACGGTGATCTTGCTATCATTGATATACTCTTAGACGCTGTTATATTCCCATTGTACGCACGCAACCGTTGATATTTGAGCTGTAGAGCGTTCCTCAACTTATGCTCTCGCTATCACTGCCAAACTTTAGGACCCCAGCATCGCTATATCCCGCTACACTTGGTCATTACCGCACTACAGGTAGCTAAAACATCAACAACGGCTACAATAGCCCCACTCCAAGTTGTACCCTTACTTGAGTCTTGATAGATGACGGCTACCCCAACACCACATCCAATTCCGCCGAAAAGACCAAAGCATGCAGCTACAAGGGTGCTTAAGAAGCTTATCCCTTCGACAAAATGTAGTCCCCATTTTGCACTTGCCTCCTTCCCTCGTTCAGTGGTAGCCTCTCAACATGCCCGGGTATGAGATCTACGTCGCGTGTCAATCTTATATCTCGGGAGTGAAAATAACGCACAAGGCGAGCACTTCCTGCGGTCGCTGAAGGCTATCGTCTATGACAATGAAAGAGCAATGAGGATGATCAGCTTGAGGTAATGCATCCGGTGTCTCGGTTATGTCTGCGTAATCGTTGTCATGAACTCAAAACTGATGGCCTGAACATTAGGACTGTGGAATCAAAAACTGGGTAATTGAAACTTTAACGTGTAACGTGCAGGTTATTGCAATGTACCTTTACAATGTTGATTTGTGCAAATGCTCTCATCGATAGGTACCGCTTCAACCGGCAAATGATAGCATATTACTCGGCTCGGGACAACCTAAAGACTGCATAACCATAATCTTGACTTGAGACTTCCACCTGGTGTAAATGGCATTGAAGTTGAAAATCGCCGCTCAGCTGCAAATTGGTCGCATTGAAGCATAGAATAACGAACTTCCTTAATGTCCTGACTGTTGAGCTAGGGCCAGTGATTTTGTCTTGTGTGCTTCTGTTATCCACAGATGACAGTGTTCCCAACCCGATAGCTGATGCATTTGTCTCATTGAAGTGACTTTAATAGGTTGAAGCATCTGAAATTGATGACAGATCGAGTTGTGATAGTGAAGATCTTGGGACATTTCTCCTGGGCCAATCGTTCGCTTCCTTTGGGCGCTTCAGATCTGGTTGAAGACGCATTCCGCTCCTCCAAATCAATGGTCTAGGGGTTCTCAGGATGATTTGAAAGATCGTCAGTATTCGAGAATATATCGTTTTGCATAATGTTTATCTATGCATGGGTATCCACTGATACCAATATCCTGAACCTCATCACTTTGGCATTGGGGGTTCGGCTTCCACATATAGGAGCTGGAACGGCGCAAGGGTTACATACTAGCAACGTGGGAACACGTGGGGATATCCGAGATGGGTAGCTGTCTGGCTATCAAATTTGGAGATGATGTCGGCTGAGAAAGGGAAACTTGGTTCTGATATCAGTTATCCCAGCTCCTAAGATATCGGCAAAAGGCGAACCTAGTTATCGACAGTGTCAAATTACCGTATCGTGGAGACAAGGTGTTGAAAGAACACTTGCCTTGCTTTTTTCCATTCTTGTGAATATTCTGCCATGTAGGTCTAAGCCACAGCCAACGACGTCTCCCCGGCCAAGGTAATATCCGGCTGATCCGAACGAAATGCACCGCCATCATCCCTATGGTAATCCCACCATTGATGTTCCGTCCAACCTGGCATTGCGTCGTGTGGAGCGATTCCATTGCTGAGGCCTATTCCTATGGCGCTGTATAGGGGATTTCTGGCGTTAGCAATTGTGTACGTAAAAGACCGAATTCTCAGGGCCCAGCTGTGGGATGGAATTGAGTGCGGTCATCATGTGGGTCGGTTTAGGGTTGAGCGGCGGAGCCGCATGCACTTTAGGTCATGTGTACGTGTCAATTAGACTTGGAGATAGTGAGTTTAGGTCAATAGAGAGATTCAGCACAACGGACACGGTTCAACACTAGCTACTTATCTTGTATGATAGTAGCTTCGAAACAGACACTCTCAGGGAACGTATGATTTGCCTGAGTAATAGCGTTCAACGAGTCAATGTTGTAGCTCGCTCCATTTGGCGGTTCTGGTTGGGTAAGCACTATTCGTAGTTTAGAAATAAAGCTCGGCCGCACCACATATTGCATCTATCCCGGAGCCCTCAAGGCGTATAAACAGATGCTTATGGATATCACTCCACCGTTGTGGGTTCTCGGTTACGGAAGGCACAGGTGGTGAATTTAAGTATTCGAGGAACAATTCGCGGACGCCACTATCGCGACTGAGGGATGCAACAGTACCGGTGTCTATCCATGAGAATCCTTGGACAACGCACTCGCTCCAGCGGCTAGTAGTCTCTTAACAACGTCCCTGTGACCTCCTAACGTAGCAGTTTGTAGAGGAGAACTATAATAGCCGCCTGGAAGCTCAAGATCTAGTCCGTCGTTGTTCCTGGCATCGGCCTCCGCACTGAGGTCGAGGAGTAGTCTGACTGTGGCCTCGCGTCGATGTTTCGCGGCGAAGTACAGTGACATCAACCCGCTGTTTTTGTTTGTTTTGTTTTATTCATACTGTATGCACTCTAATTAGAGTATGACAGAGCCCCATATCCCCTCTGCCTCCGGGCAAGCCGGTTAAATGGCGGAGTTCCCCACCCGCTACCCTTTGTCCCCTTCACACCGGGGAGCTGGCACTGGGATTCGAACCCATAGTATTGTGACCGTATACCCCGCCTATACTTTCAGGAGCGATACCACTGCGCCACGGGGCCAGCCCATCAACCCGCTGTTTCCCCTAGATTTGATCTCAGCGCCGTAGTGGCCTCGATATTGGCACCGCAGTCTAGGAGAGTCTAACCATGGCGGCCTGTCCTACACTCGCAGCGAGAAGTAACAGCGTATGGCCATCATCATCAATGGCGTTGACGTTAGCTCCTCGGTTGGAGCAGTCTGGTTGCTTCAAACGTTGCTTCATATTCATCCCAAACAGCGTAATGCAGTGCCGTACGGCCGTCGTGGTCTTTGATCTCGATGTCAACACTACAGTCCAGGAGCAGTTCGACTATGTCCGTTTATCCTGCCCACGCAGCGGAGTGCAGCGGTATCAGCGCGGTGTACCCGTTATTGCTGGAAGCATTGGCTCCTTCGCCGATAAGCAACCGAACAAACTCGAGATGGCCGAGGTTACATACGTCCAAAAGGAGTACGTGCAGGCAGACATTCTCCACTCGAGACCTCAAGAACGCCTTGAAAGTCTTGCTTAACCCAAACGCACAGGCCGATATTATAGGATCATCTGCTGTATGTTTCATGAAAACCGAGATAGTACGCCAGAAGAAGTCAACTTCCCAAGGATATGTGCGTACAACAGTGTGGTGGTAGGCGAGCCATCTCTGGTAATTAATCTTCAACATAAACCTTCCCAAAAGGTGTTAAAGGAGTTGTTCAAACCCTCACAGGGAGAAATGCCACGGCCAAAACACTGTCGAGTACAACAATAGATGACGAGGCCGGTATTCTCCGCTTTCGGTCGTGAGTGTTTTGTCATATTTAGCCTAATAATGCTGCGTGCACAGCTGTGAAAAGCAGATTTCCGTAAGGTAGGTATGGGAATTGACCTCTGGTAGCTTTTTTTCCAAGAATTCATTCACTAAAAGATGTGCAAACCGAAAAACATCCAAACGCTTGTCCAAAATGACGAGATTCTGGCAAATTCTTAATACGGTATTCGGTGTAATTGTTCTGTTTTGTGAGAGTTCTCTAGAGCGGAAAATGTTCATGGTGACTGCGTCGAGCAGGGTCTTTGATGGTGATGGCTCATATGAAAACTTAATCCACCTGAAGACGTTCAGAGCCAGTCGGGGCATATCCTTTCTGGGCCTCTATAGGCTTGTATATTTCGTCGTACGCGGTCGCCAGAGTGTCTGGAAGCACTTTTAAGCTATTTCGTATATCATGCTCAGTACCCATTTCGCAGAGGAATGCGACTTGAAGTGCGGCTAATTGAAAACCTGCAACTCATCTATCAACTCTAATGCTTGATAGTAATGGATATGGTTTGCCTACATCCACTTAGATCGGATACAAAGAACGATATATAATGCACGTTTGAGGTTATCGGAGACCTCGCTATGGATCAGTATCTTGTTAGCGATGGCACTTTCTACTTTCACTGTTATAACTGGTTGATATTGCCCTCGTTGTCTTCGGGTTACAACTCGATTCTGGGAAACTTCTCAAACTGGTGAAGAATATCCAGGACATTCCGTGATGTTGCAAAAATCTTGACCATATTCTTCGACTTTTCGATGACGTGCTTCAGTGACTTCAACAGATGTATTCAAATCTTGTTATTCACCTCATCTAGGCCATCAAGGCAAGACGTTGTCTGAGGATACATACCAGTGAGTTTGACGAGTAGTTCCTGACTTTCTTGCATTGTAAGCCACGAAGACTTTTGCCTCTTTGCACTCATTCCTTGTAGATATCAATGGCTGGCTTCAGGATTTTGCCTTGTTCTGCCTGGACAAACTGCTGCGCAAGCGTTTTTAGGATACTCTCGGGGTCTCAACGATTCTCCTCGGCTCGATTACAGTAGAAGAATTGCAACTTTTCGCCGGAATCAGGTTCCTTAAGAAAAGAATTGATAACTGTCGATCTGTGAAACTTCTCGGTTAACTGATGTTCAACAGAGTAAGAAGTACTGTAGTGAGGGCGATGGATCGGATAAGATTTTGAATGTCTGATTTTTTTCAATACTAATGTTAATGAGTGGGCGCAAACTGCAATAAATCTCTTCGGATGGGAAACCCGTATCTGGCACATCGTACTTGGTACAGCATAAATATCACTCACGCAATGTATGGTTTTCCCGCACAACATGAGTTCGTAAGACAACCTAGTCTAATCACATATGTTCTGACTCATACACCAAAGTTTTCTGTTGGCCAACAGGTCGACTTATAGGCAAAGCAGTCAACCCTTTGGTCTATGGTTCGACCTGTTGGCCAATGGGAAGACTTGGAGTATGGGTCAACCAAATGGTAAAGCAGTTAACCTATTGGCAAAGCAGTCAACTCTTTGGCCTATTGGTCAATCCACTCGCTAACAGGATGGCTCGCATTGACTCTTTTTGGACATTCGGCTTCTCCTTTGGAAACTCAACGAATTTTTGTACTCTATAACTTTCCTAGTACTACTGGCACTAGAAGCAGCTGGTGTAGATGCTGTAGTTGGGCGAACCTAACAAAAGTGCTAATGGGGAAGGTGGTGAGAGCTAAAGAAATCATGATTTATTGTTATAGTTGATATAATTTCTCATAGAGTTGGAGGCACAAGATAGTCACCATGATGAAGCAGGACAGTTGTGATGATGTGGAAGTTCAAAAGTTGAGAGAAATAGTGCTTCACTGCGCCTTCCTAACCTCCTCCTAATATCTTACTTGGAACCTCGGTCGGTCTAATCGGTTGGCATATCGGTTGACTTATTCATCAAAAACACGAGTTGGCATATGGGTCGGCCCGTTGGCCAACGGGAAAATTTGGCTTATGGGTCGGAACACATAAGGAGACTTACGGGTTCCACGTAACAATAATAACTTTGAAGCACTCGACCACCTCCAGTCGTGGTACTCCACCCTCTTGAAAAGCCATCGGCCTTGCCATCTAGACGTCCCTCACTGATAGGCTTGTGGTGACTTGTGTACGGGATTGTGAAAATCCATTCCAGGAGCTGGGTTCTATCACTCACTGTTGGGGCGTGAGCGGACTAACAGTTATTTGAGAGAGTATAGAACCCCCACACCTTTGAGTATATGATGTACGCTGTCGAGGTCAGAGTCGAAGCGTGACGTAGTCATGCTCAACTCGTCCAGCAGCGTTCTCAGCTTCATAAACTTCCCTGGGTTGCATCAACATTTTGCTTTTTATTCTGCCATTAATCTCGTATCTTACTATCGAGCTGCAAGACGAGTCTCTGGTCAACGAGTGCCCTGTCTATTCGAACTAGTAAGTGATAGGCCTTGAAGCAAAGAGCGCAGTGAAGGAATACACTGAGCTTCAGAAACATTAGCGTCGTGTCTAACAACTCTTTCCAAGGCTTCGACATCAATAAGATATTTAGAGATTTCCTCGATGGTGAAAATCCCCTTTATAAGAAATTAGTTTTGCCCAATACAGCTTTTCACGGTAGGAGTAGTCACCCTTTGAATACCTGATAGCTTTAGCGAGGTATTTTAAGACTGCAGTGTAGAGCTAGAGCAATGACTTCTCCAAGTTTTAGAAGCTGCTGTTTCTATGTTGAGATAGAGAAGCTCGTAAACCGCGCAGCGGTCAATACTGTAGGCGGTCTTCTCAAGTCCGATCATAATCGCGTCTGTTGTCTTACTTAAGTAGACCTGCTAAATATTATATTTTTTGGTTACAAGGGTTAGATGTTCAACCATCAGGAGAAGCGAAACGCTGCCCATGGCAGAGAAGCATGCCCAGGACTATATTGGATAATGACGTTGCCTATTTGCTTGAACATGTCTATCCACTGCAGTATTTTCATCCCAATATCTCTCATCACAACCTCTTTCTCGGTTCCCATTTCGTTTCGAATACTCTCTAAACTGTGAACGATGTCTTGGGTCCTAAACTTAATGCTCAAATTCGCAGGGTTGGATGCTCCTGTGAAGATAACTTGTTAATAGCTGCGATCTATAATGAATTGGGATTTCTGATCGAAGCCGCTTCTTCCTCCGTGTTGGAACATTTGCAGATACTGGCCCAAGTTCGCTGGTTGAATTCGGTCTGAGCGTTGTGACTTCGATTACTTCGCTAGATTTCCCTTTGAACGATGACGGCTTTATAGGCAGTTGCGTCGTGGTTGTGGGTACCTCGGTCAGTGATGGTGTTGCTACTTCGACCGTTTTGCTACGTTCAACCTTGGCCGAGTGCAACAGAGTGGAAGGCGGAAATGAAGCGACTGTTGGAACTTTAGACGGTATCTTGTGGGCGTCCGAGGATTGCTGGATGGTATTTTTCTCGTTTAAGGATGATCCGACCCAGAATTTAAAGCGAGCCGTTATCCTATCTCGTCTCCGCGATTTCTCCATCTCGGTTCAATGTAAAAAACAATACGTTTGCAGTTGGTATTCTTAGACGAGAATGCAAGTACCAAGATCCGGGGCCGGTTCGCCCCAGAATTAACTAGGGGACAAGTTGTAATGTGATGTGGATGCTAATCTACAATGTGAACCTCCAGATGCATGGAGGCTAAAGTTGTAAACTGGAATAGAAAGCGGTGGAGTGCGGGGAAAGCGGGTAGCTAAAAGTGCGGCTGAGCTCCCTTCTGATTGGCGCTTGTGACTCTATGCAAGGGCGTATGTAAGGTGAATTTTGGTCTACATCGAGTCGCCGATCAGCTCAGGTGAGTTCCCAGTTACTAGCCGATCATCTCATCCCGACAACCCTAAACTCCGACCGGCGCCTAACCAGGCATCTCCTATCGACATCTCGACTTAAATTAATAACGAGTTCACTTATTTGTCACAGTTGTCTTTTCATTGCGCCGCCACGCAGTTGACAGCATGCGGGTACGCTATTACAGCTACTTTATATTTTGCTGTAATTTACTATAATATGATACTTCCATGGGCCCTATATTACCATCGCCGGTTGTATTTGGTTGCTTGCCACCAGAGCATATAGCTGAATTTCCTCACGTGCAACCCAAGAGACTCAGTCTCGTAATATATTTGTGTTCAGACTTGAAGCGCTTCCGATATGCATCTGCCAATAGGAATATCCCTCCACCCTCCACTGTACCAGACCACTATTCTAAAAACTTTGACTCACAGTTATAGGACAAGGCTTTTCCATGCCATCGTTGAGTTGTTACGGGCGGAGATCGAACTGATCCCCATCTCTATTAAGTTTGAACTCGGGCGGAGTGATTGGTGCCACGGAGATTTCCTGACGTACAAAGCCAGCGTCCGTTGAGACTGATTGTGCTAAATACATCCTAACACCACTGGGTTTAGCAAAAACACATATAAGACATCCATGTACTCTACCTTACTCCGCAGTTCACGAGTCGCTCTCGTTTTAACCTCCATTTTACCTTACCACAACAATCATGTCGTACGAACCCATCAATTCGGGCAACAGCTCTGCCGCACCGACTTCAAACATCCCCACTTTCACAACCCCACAACCTCTCCATTTCCCGTCTTCCTCCTTTGTCCTCTCCGCCTGTACCCTCAGTTTTCACCCCCCAACACGTAGCATTCTCATCGTTACTGACACAATGCACAATCCGCCTTATTGGTTCCTTCCGTGTGGACGCAAAGAGATCAATGAATCATTGTCCAATTGCGCGATCCGGGAAACCTTTGTCAATGCAGGATACCGCATCAACCTTCTCCCTAGCACCCACGAAACACTCCAACCTAGCTCTCCGTACTTTTCCGGTAGCAAACACACAGAAGTGTTTTGGATTCTCCTGCACCCTTACTCCGCCAATTGCGGTCAACTGCCGACAGATCTCACAGGGCTTGTCATGGACTTATCGCACTATTTCCTAGGGGTCGTTGAAGACACGACAAGAGACGCGGAGTACGGGAAGGCATATGTGGGTCGAGCCGAAGAGGGGTACGATTCTGCACTGGTTGAGGTTGAGGAGGCGGTGGAGTTATTGAGTGCTGGACGCATGGAAGTTAGGGAACAGGAGTTGATTTGGAAGGAAGATGGGAGCGATGTTCTGTGGGAGGATATTGATGCAAGTGACGTTGCTTTGATGGAGGCGGTTATGATATGGAAAGGGTGGGGAGAAGTTGCTGCTATGCCCCAAGGAGAGGCCATAGGGAAAGCCACAGAGTCAGAGGACGAATCTCTACGAGGTCAAACGGAGACTAACCGTACGCGCGAAAAGCCTACACATCATCATGGACGTTCTGGCGGCCGAAATCACCGTCCTAAACGCGGCCGCGGTTGGAAGCCGTATAAAGGCAAGCGACACGCGTGAAGTTATTCAGCGGTAATTGGGTGCCCAGTAGCACAGAATATGTAGATTTCTTAGGGCTTAGACAATTCGCTTTCATCAGGAACCGTGCAGAGAGCATATGACGAAACGCTGAAACAAAGTGATGGTTTTTGCGGTGCACCACATGTAGTTGAACATGTAAGAATATTTTGTCCACTCATTCTCGTCTCTATAATGGCACATCGGCAAAAGTGCAATTGATTACAGACTGCGCTACGCGCACACGCGCAGCTCATAACAAGCTTCCCATGAACCCCTGCGCGACGCGCAGTCTGTAGTCTTCCGTAGTTGATTCATAGACATGTGCGCGTGAGCCTATGGGACTATATACGGCTGGCGGTCAATGGAGATGGCTATGCCAGCTTTGACTGCCGGTAGCCTTCGCTAGTACTGTACACATTGAGAGCCTGCTTGAGAGATCGCTTGAAGAGAGCACTTAAGAGAGTGCTTCAGGATGATTAGTGCTTTTCCGTGGGAAGCTTTGGGCCGCCAGTGATAGCAGCTTTGGGCTGATGCTAGTGATTGAAGTAGGAATAGGGTTTTTTCAGGCTACGTGATTCCCACTGAGGAATTAAAGACTCGAGAGCTTTAGAATTGATAGGGTCACCTTGCTATTAATACTGGGTGGTCCCGTGTAGAGAGGCACCACAACTACGCGTCGAAGAACCTGATCACGCCAGTGTCTACCAGCGAATCCATGCCCTGCACGGCACCTTCTTTGATGAGAACAATAATTTCACACAAGAAGAGGTTGAATTGTCTAAAGAGCAGAAAGCTATCTACAGGAAAATCTAAGCCTTTATATACACGAGATGGAGTGGCTAGTTCGTGAACAAGTCTGATTGGTCAGAACATTAGAAATCACTCTCCAGTGCGTTCTAGTATTTTTGATAATAGTAGCAACTATATTAGCAACAGTCCTTTACAGCGGCTGCGATGGCCTTCTAGTGGCTTGTAGGCCCTTTGGGCTAAATCTTGAGTTAACATTCTTCTAAAAGATAAGTCCACGCTGGGGTTAGCGCACCCACATCCGATTGTCGGTCCAAAAACTCGATCAGTTCATATCTTGTATCGAGTGACATTCCCAGAAGAGATCTGCATGTGATACCATGCTTCCGATGGGGCTCTGGGGTGACTCGGGGAGAGACCGTGACATCCGTGGTATGAAGGTATGGAAGCTAAAGCCTGGAGGGAGTGCAGGATTGGTCGCCTCTACCAATTTATATTTGCCGGCGACTGCGACGAACTTAAGTCAACCTCTGGGTTGTGCATATCTTTCAGAAGAGGAATGGTCGACTAGAGATCACGGAAGCAATAGTCTACTGCACATCGACGACTGATGCCGAGTACTTTGCTTTTGGCATAGGCTGTTTGCGGCTCACACAGCTAATGCATATAATGCAAGAAATGGGAGTCGACGATGTTACACCCATCTTATATATGAATTCGCAGTCGATATTTGCTAGCATTCAGGGTAATGTGGTTCGTGGTACAGGGGTTGCACACATCGCCACAAAGTTTCACCTGGCTGCAGAGATGGTATGGAATAAGGGGGTTGAGATGGAGTATGCTCTGAGCGATGAGATGGTGGCAGATGCTCTCACCATGGCTCCTGTCAAACTTGTGTTTCTCCGGTTGCGTGAGTTGATCGTTGATGGGACTGGAGGAGCTTGTTTAATGGTTCTCATTTGTTTTTGGGATTTGGAACCGCATATGCTATTCGGAGGAGTGTAGGGTATAAAAGGGAGTCTAATGGTCAATTAGGGCTATTACAGTTAGGGTTGTTAAGCAGTCTCGTTTAGGGTTTAGAAGAGTGTGCCCATAGATAATATAACAAGTTCCCTACACCTCACCTGCGCATTTTACGAACGAGTTACCTACAACAACCTGGGAAGTTTTTGGGGGTCGTATATAAGGCTGGGAAGTTTTGTTCATTGTTTTCCACGAGTTTGAAATAGCACATGCTACATTCGAGAATATCATAATCCCTCCACCTGCTGCCATTCCCCGTCCAGACGGCACTAAGAGGAAAAAATGCCCTGGAACGACTATAACCTGGCTAAGTCCCACATTATCTCTAGCTAATTCTTGTAACAACCTCTTATCCCGTCAACACACAGATAAACAGACATCCTGCAATGTATTAGTCTTTGCTAGCCATGACAGCGGACAGCCGCGTGCCAAGTCTCCTCAGCCTTAAATCTGAGTAACGTCTTGTCGGGTGGGCTAGCAGTAACCTCCATTCAAATCCCTACCAACCACTTCGCCCTTGCAATCCTTCTCAAAGGACAATTTGATGTTCCAGCAATTGCCCAACCCCTTTGCGCGATATCCACCGTCGTCTCATTATTATCGCACGCGATGGGTTTGAATCGGCATGGTGCTCGACCACGCCCTGGTGTGCAATGCACATGTTTCCCTGGTACAGCTCTAGCGGCAAGGTCCCTTTCGCCACGGATGTTTCAAACCTACACTAACACTCCAATTCCGGAACTTGCGTCGTTGCAGACACAGCCGCCCTCGTTCTTCCGAACCGTTTGCCGTTGTAGTAGAACTTGATCCATCGCTTGTCGTTCGCGTAGAATCCGCGTGGAGATCGACAGAGCACACCACTGCAACAACGCCTCAGTGGAGTTGCATTCGCCGGCCTCCGGATGGCTTTGCCCCTTGCCTTAGGAATCCCAGTGTAGCGGGTCCTGGCATTCGTGCCCCGTTATACCCACATCCATACTTACTGCCCCGTCCCCGATCTCGGGGTAGTAACCTACCCGCACGTAGGCGTGTTGCTCGTCGGCTGGAATGCAATTTTTCCAGTAGCTGGTGGTCTACGGAATAGGTGCCGGTAGACACGGGCGTAGAAGTGGATGAGGGAGAGCCCTGTAAGGGAGATCGCGCAGGAGTAATGCATAGTTTGTGGGCGTGGAGGACACAGCTCTCTGGAATAAAATGTGAGGTAGCTTGTAGTAGAGATGTTAAAAGATCCGGTTTCGTAGGGGTAGTGGGCTAGAAGGTAAACCGCTGTTGATGCTGAAGGTGAAACGCGTAGGTTACATAGTAGCTAGTTCCTTTCAAATGGAAGAGGGAACTGCTGTTTCGAAGGCCTATACGTCATGCTTTAACTGAGGTCAACTAGAGTCCAATTTCATGACACATCTCTAGATCAATGTCGTTTGGTATGTCGGGAAATCTATTTTCATCGTAGGCTGTGCGGTACGTTGAAGAGATTCATTCTATATAGAACTCTGAGGAGAGGCGATGAGGCATAATGTTTGATTAGGTGTCAATCCTCACCTTCTTGCCCGTCGCATAGCAGACTAGTCTTGGAGTAACCCTTACCCTTCATGTATACTCGTACTATCCAAATAATAGTTACTTTCCTGGTAGAAGCTAAGTTTGCATTAATGGGTCGTTCTCGCTAGACATGTTCGTTCATAGCAACGGTAGTGCATGTATGAATGACAACGATTGGCCTACACTAGATATGTGCGATTGGCATATGGCTAAAGCGGCAGATTTGGATTCGCGGTGACAAAGCGAGTGACACAGCATGATTGGGAGCCTCAGCTGGCAGCGACACATTCTAGCTGTCAGCAGAATCTCGTTTAGCGTACTCCCTTTCCCAACCTTAAGAGAAAAGAAGCGCGGCACGAGCTGTGACTTTAGTACCTATAAAGCATCTTATACCGACTTTGTTTAAGAGCGTTCTTGGAGTTATGGGCACGGAAGCAAGCGATCCCATCCTCCTAGGACTCGACCTCATACACCTTCGGTTTCTTGGCGCTCGCTATTAGTGGGGCGTTTCGGGACTCACCCTCGACATCCCCGCACAACAAGCCAACAGCTCCCGAGATGGATCCTATTCCTAAACGTCGCGAGATCATTGACTACCTTCCCAACGGCAAGGCTGTATGCTACGACCATCACCGCCGGATTTGTTACTCCTGCTGCGTTGACTATACCTTTGACGAAGACGATGATAGCGACAAGCAAGGAAATCATGCCCTAGTTGACCACGACGACGATGGCGGCGAGCGACGAAATCATGACCCAGTTAACGACGATCAAGTCTTTGTCCTATGGGGATCAACCGCTAGATTCCTCCCCCAATCCGACGAAGAGATTGTTGGACCCGGGGCGAAATTCCGGAAGGACTGGCAAGCCAGAACATCCACCATCACCCGGCCAACATACCACTTTTGCGAATCGTGTGGCCTGACCTGGCTGGTTGGGGAGAAGGGCACCTCTGCAGCTCGCAGTCATCCCTCCCATCACACGCTCTTCCACGAATACGCAGGCACTAGGCGCTCCCTGGTGGTCTGGCTCGACGGCGCCTGTCTTGGCAACGGTTCTTCCGACGCCCGTGCCGGCATAGGAGGCTACTTCGGCTCCGACTCCCGCTACAACATTAGCGAAGCTCTGCCGTCGCCTCCGGAAGGACGCGCGACGAGCCAGAAAGCCGAACTCACTGCGGCTGCTCGCACGCTGCGCACGGTACGCAGTCAAGTGGTCCCAGCACGGCAAACCCTGTGCGCTGCTGCCGGAGGCGATCGTGACGCCATGCATTTCCGGCTTGTTGCGGTGACGGACTCGAGCTACCTCGTCGAATGCATGTGCGAGCACTTGCCGAATTGGACGGAGAATGCGGCGACAGGTGTACTGGAGAGTAAGAAGGGAAAGGCGATTGCGAATTCGGTGGAGTTTATGGAGGTGATTGGGGAAGTGAAAGAACTGGCAAAGGTCGGAGTTCAGGTTGCGTGGTATCATGTTCGCAGAGAAGAGAATGTCCATGCGGATAGGTTGGCGAGAAGGATGATTCCAACTGTGGCTTGATTAAATACTTTGGCGGTTGGTTGCTATGAGCCTATTTCATCTTGTATGAGCGAAGACACTAAAAGTTACCGACTTGTACCTTTCGTCCAGAGTCATCAATTACAACGCATGAACAAATGTCAGAACTGCTACTGTTAGTGAATCATGTGTTGACTGCACAAGATGAGAGCTACATATCAGAATGAATACTAAGAAGTATTTGGGCGGGCTTTAGCATTTAGATTGTAGAGAGGCACTAAAGAAGTTTAACGACCCATCTTGCGTCGTGCTATATTTAGACTGGCTGTAGCTGCAACCGCTTGAAAAGGTACGCAGGAGGGGCTGTGTAATTTGTTGTATGGTACAGAGTGTGGAATCCAGTGAGATGCTTATGTGTGCGTGGACCGATATGTCTATTGATGGACTGCAGATAGTTGGTGAGTTGATGAAGCTGGGGAAACACTCTTAACACAGGCACCTAGGCAAGCACATGAAGATTGGCTGCCTTAGCCAAACATTAGAGTTCTTTTATGGCAGCTTATCATCTCTGGACAAATTGCATGTGATCATGTGTCAGTCTAGCTAATGAGGCTGATGTCAGAATGGATCTGGTCTGCAGCCAAAGTTAGTACAGCTTGCTGCTACAGAGAGAAAAACTGAAGTAGAATGCTGATTTGAAGTTCTGAATAGTTCAGCCACAGTTTGGATCAGTTCTGTATACTTTAGCAATGGAGAAAATGTACTATCCCTTTGCTGGTAACCAGGTTTAGGCCCATAAACAGGCCCACTTTTGAAATACACATCACACAATGGCAATCCAACCAAATGCTCCTGGAATAAAGCAAAATACTCTTTAGATTGTGAAATTTATATATATATATATATATATTTTGGATGTTGAATACAAAGTCTGATTGCAGCCTGTACAATGTATGGTAGTTTGCATGCCTTCTCCACTACCACTCTGACTGCATTTCTACCTACACAGGAAACAATCTAATACAATTCCGACCACAAGTGGGGAATGTATTCTTTGCAGATTTCAGCGCTGGGGAATAGGTGTCAGCTTGGTAACTACCATGGAAGACAGTAGGGGCAAGCCAAAATGTGTGGCTGGAGCTAACCAAGTAAGAGGAATATTTCATTGTTGAGCATCTTTCACCATGCAGAAGGTCACACACAATGGAAAGAGAAAGAAAAATATTTTCTACTGTGTGTTATTGATTTGCTTGAAGTTTTCAATCGATTAGGAAACTATTTGGAAACGATAGTGTCAGACATATGGAATATTTGAAACAAGAATGAGTTTAGAGAGTTGGGACAAAAGTTTGATGTTTATATCCAGAAAAAAACACAAGACAAGGTAAGAGTTGAAGCTATTTTACAGCTGTCTGTTGTTTTGCTATATATGAGAACATATAAACAGAGAACAATAGGAAATTCTCTAATATTAACTAGCTTTTTTTTATATAAATTTCTTCAGTTATCCTCAAATCATTTTCTACACTTTAATATGCCATCTGAATCCAAACTCATGCTCTTACCCAGCAGCATCAAATTCTTATCAATGTAAAACCACACCACCTCAGCCATCATCACATTACATCACACCACTACTTTATTATTTTGAGTTGTGTTACCACCCCGATTTGATTCATTCATGCCATTGCCACATCTATCAACGTCTCCACCTGTCTGTAACACCAATTGGTAATACTCTCTTTCTTTTAGCAATTACTCATACACTTAAGCTTTCATAGTAATTCTGTTATGGGTAAGTGGTTCACAGAGAATATATTAAAGACATTCGGAATTCTCTTGATAACGGTGAGAAAACTCTCATGGTATGTAACTCATTCACAATCTGTATTGGGTCCCACACCAAGCAATCATACCACATCTGCCAAATAAAATACTGTAACTGAGTTCAGTATATCTTACTATCATCAGCAGCTGAAACCTAATACTGCTATACGTGATCAACTTCTACAGGAGGCTGAGATTCAATCTCTTGAGTAGAATGGATATCATGCTTTACAGGTCTAAGTAACAGCACAGGTCATACCTTGAGCATATATAGTGATGCAGGAAGGTCCAGATTATAATCATCAGGGGAAATTCATTGGGTTACTGAATAAGGTTGCAGGGATTTCTGATTGAGCTTGAGTGCAGACTTTCTAGTTTGGAAACATCAGGTATCCAATAAGATCAAATTGTCCACCTGAATATTCCATGGCAGCAATTATGACCTATAAGTACCTTCATTCTATATTGTCTGGCTACACTTCATCTCTACCTGCAGGTAATCAGATACCTGTTGCAGCATTATTTGAACTCCATTACGATCTAGAAAATGGCGATACCAGTATAGTGAAACCACAGAACTACAAGGCAGAGATCACATCTTGAAATTTCAGCCGCACCACTCGTGACTTCCAAAGAGAATATAGGGGGAAGAGCAGTTCTGGCATGAGAAGCATAGAAACTAAGTGTGAGGTTGTGATACTATCTGGCGATGAGGATTGATGCAATTGCATAGAGTTACGAAATCTCAGACACACCGAGTGAGAATACAGAGTGCGGAAGATCAAGTGGGTAACTTGTCACATGATTCGATTAGATGATGGTAATCCTCACTGGGGTCTCTTAAATATATGCTCTCAGTCACTCTGTCTATCTCTGTCCCCTTTGTAACTCTGTATGCACCTGCCACCCAGTCCATCTAGCTCTTTGCTATATCTCCGTACACCTGACATCGCTCAGTGGTTTGTCAAGCCGAGTGATGGTGACAGTGGTAAGAAATGCATTTTCCGGCCACAACTCCTCTCTGGCCCTTTGTGCAAAGCACACTTCTCATCTTTGTTCCTACATAACCTAATTCCAAAACATGAAAGAATAGAAGAATAGCATATCTATACCCAAAAGAAAATAAGAATAACATAAATTGAAATAAAAGACATTAACAAAAAGGAAAGAAGTTACCAACAAGGAATACCAAGAACCCAATGGAAAACTATAAATGCAAAAGTAGGAAAACATAATAACTCTCACTCTTTGCACATCTGTTCCATCCTGCTACTCTGAATGTCTGCCATACTTGTACTTTAACAACTTGCAAAGTACGAGATATTGCAAATCTGAGTATCGAATTGAACTGCAGTCTTAAGTAGCATGTACCCGGATGCTGTAATTCGCACTCAGGCCTGAATTAACCACTTGTGTTTTCATTTACAGCTTATTAGAAGATTGATATGGCTTTGTTCATCAGTATTTTGTTGTGGTGTACCAATATATTATTCGCATTTTGTAAGAATCTCTTACAGTCCAGGTTGAGGCCAAGCCACTCTAGTAGACAGCTTACATATTGTTCATCCTCAGTATCATCGTCTTCATAACCGCTAGTTTCACTGCTAGGAGTAGCAGGCTTGTTATACTGTCCAGTGCCCATCTGCCAAGGATCAGTAGTGTTAGCAACTGTTCCGGATAGATAATTCTGGTTCGAGGATTGTTCGGAATTGAAACGTGGCTAAATCAGCTGTCGTGGTGGTCAATACACACCAATAATCAATTGCCGTACAGTTTGATGGAAATCTCGAAACCCCTCTGAATTGATCTTGTTGTCAGTTGGTTGTTAGGTGGGTCCTTCAGTAGATTCATACGATGCACTTGGAGTTGCTGTTCGATGATTGTATTTGATTCAAATCGCCTATTCAACATCTAGGAAACACTTTTTGTATTCGTTGCAGTTTGCGAAATTGATTCTTCTGGAAGCAGTGACTTGCCTTTTGTATTTGGTAATTTTGAGTAGTAGGGAGGTCAATAGTTCTGTTACGAGCTCAAATATTCATGCAAAGCCTTGAATAAGCAACATGCCCGACCAAAAATTGTTGTGACTGTGTGGAAACTCATGGTCATGATAGGGTAACGAAGATATCATGCACTGTGTTGGCTGAAAACGCTGCTATTTCATGGTCTCGGAATGATTACCACAAAGTGACACCTGGATTACCCAAAATGCAAGACCAATTATCATTGATGGTCTGTTGATGCTCATTGTTAGGATGGGGTACAGAGTGCGCCACATTAGTTTTGGCCACTAATGGCAGCCAATACCTTAATTATGGATGTCTGCAACTAATCACCACTTATATCAGCAAAATGTATTTTAGTCTCTGGAAGACTCCAGGAGTCACTGAGAGGATGTGGAGTGTAAACTTAAAAGCATCAATTTCAAGAGAGTATCAGACCCTAGGAGGGTATTCCGGCAGGCCTTCTGAGTAACTGGGATCTCTGACGACAGGTACAGGAGTAACTGGGATCTCTGATGACTGATACAGAAGTACGATGGGAGTGATTGTGATAAGTTTGGGAGCACATCGGAGCACCAGAGAGAACCTTGTGTGTACCTGGAAGTGTCACCGAACCAACGGGGGAATCACAAACAAACTCTGAGAGGTGCCTGGGTTCATATAGATATTCATTCGGAGGACTGCAGGCGTTATCTGAGACTCTTCGGATGTACATGGGCAATTGACTTCCCTCAACAGCGAATATAATGCATGGATTATTGCTCATTATCACTTCTGAATCATACTAGCCATCATCATCTTCAACATTGAATTTTGTGCCTCGCTACATTAAGGAAAAGAAAGAAAAAGGCGAGAGATTCAAACATAAACCCAGGTACACTGAAACAATAATCCAACTAAGCGATCGAAAAATATCAATCAAACATGGCGTCGATGACATCCAGTCCATCTCCCATCTCATCAGGGCCAACGAATGCAGGAACAAACAATGTATCAACAGCGCAAAAAAGCTGGAGGCGCTCCTTGTATTTGCTAATTATTCGTTCCTGGCGAGTGGATGAAATGAAATTCCACTGTCGTTTGGCACGATTTGGGATATCTAACACAGGTGTAATTAGATGTTAGCTAGCTGCGAACCTAATAAATGGGGGTATAAGAGGTAGTGTTAGCAACGGTTCCGGACCGTCACTTTGGGTCCAGGTCCAGGTCCAAACAGAACCGTTGCCAAATTGGCGGTCCGGGTCATCAATAAACCCGAACTTCCCACTTGGGTACGGTTCCATGGTAAACTCCCAACCCGTCTGAATTGGGCCGGTTGTCAGTGGGTCGCCCAGTGGGTCCATCTATAGATGAATATAAGGCTCTTGTATTTGCAGTGTGTTAATAGTATCTTATCAAAATCGCGTTTTCTGCAACCATTAATGAGCTTTTGCTTGTTGAGCAGTTTGCAATATCGATTAATTTGGTATCTGTGTTTCACCTTTGATATGTGGTATTTTTGCCTAGCAAGGCAGTCAATAATACAGTGATGCATGTGAAAATCCGCGTGATGCCTTGATTACAAAATATGCAAGTCCTAAAACTGTTGACGCTGCGTCGACGCTCATTTTCAGAATGCTGCAGGGAGCATTTCGCTGTTGTTTTTGCCAGTAAAGGCTGCCAATATCTCATAAATGGATGTCTGCAACCAATCGGAACATAACTTACTTACGATGCAAAGTTAAAAATTGTTGACGCTCTGTTGATGGTCATGCTAAGAATGGGGCGGTGACTGTGTTTCTATCTCTTTTGCCAATAAAAGCTGCCAACAGGTCCATTATGCATAACAACGACCAAGTCACTGGTGAATTACAATACTTACAAGACCACAAATCGTGGACGCTCCATTGACGCTCATGGTAAGAATGGGGCGGTGACTGTGTTGCTATTTCTTTTGCAAAAAAAAGCTGCCAATACGTCTGTTATGCATAATAACGACAAAGTCACTGGTGAATTACCGTACTTACAAGACCACAAATCATTGACGCTCCGTTGATCCTCATGCTAAGAATGGGGCGGTGACCGTGTTGGTATCTCTTTTGCCAATAAAAGCTGCCAATACGTCTGTTATGCATAAAAACTGCCAAGTCACTGGTGAATTACCGTACTTACAAGACCACAAATCGTTGACGCTCCATTGACGCTCATTTTAATGTATTGTCCATTCAACATCTGCTGCCGTCCATAATTGATTTCATCCTGATTTGACTGTACCGGTTGGCTTTCTGCTTGATTGAGACTCAACCCTGTGGCAAAGCCGAGCAGCTTTATTAACTTGTACTGTTCACTCTCACACAACTAAAAATGATGTATCATGTCAAATGATTCATTGTGCCTGCTATACATCTATTCATGAACCGATATTCACAAGCTACTTACCATTCTCCCATAATATATCTCTAACTGAAACTCTCGGTCAAGCTACATAAAGCTGGTGAACCATTGACGCATTCTGTCCTAATTTTGCTTCCCTCCTATATTTCTTCGCGTTTCAACTGCATTGACCGTCATGAATATCTTTTCAGCCTGTCTCATTGACTTCAGTGTCGGCCGAACCAATCCAGGCACATTTGGCGCGGCGCTCACTTCCTGCTGCTCTGGGCATTCCGGATCCTCAATGCAATTGGTGTGCTCTATATCAGAGTAATCGTCCGCAGCGCAATCCTCTTCACTGTCATTTGGATTATCGAAGTCGCAATTCCAGTTTAGCCAATCTTCAGTATCCGAAATGCTTTCAGGTGCCCTATCCTCGTCGCTTTCGACCGGATGACGGTTGATTCTCTGAATATGGCGGACATTCAAGATTTGACTTCGTCCTCCAGGGAGGTTCTTTGCAGACAAAGCTGGTGGCAAAGGTGATCTTTCTGACAATTTAAATGCAGCCGCACCATCATGTTGGAAGAGTGATGAGGATGCTTTGATGATCTCTTCGGTGTCCGAAATGTATCCTACGGCGGTCATCTGCTTGTTTTGAGCGCGGGATTCCTTCCGCGTAGCATGTAGATTTTGGCTGCCCTGTCACATCTCCAAAAAGTCGTGAACCTTGGCCATTCTGTGCAATGTCCTTTCCTCCGCCTCTTTCTTCATGTCCGAGTCGTTTTCTGTGTTCGTGGTATACAATTCGGAGTCAGTGTCTGCCAAAATCCCGTTATTGCCTTGAGCAAACTGCCTTACGACTATGTTTTCGTGAAGGGTCTTGCCTGTGGTTTTTGACTGCCTCCAGCCGATAACATCTCGGCCAAGGGAAAAACTGGCCTCCACACCGACACCATGTGGTATGATAGAGAAAATGTTGCACGCCACATTGGAGAAATTGGCGTACTTTGAGTGCGTTTCCTCCTGTTGTAGCCACCAGTCAGTTATGTCTGGTAGCCAAAATGTACTGCTAATCTCCATTGGGTCGGAGTGGTAATCATTGAGATTTGGATTAATTTGCCCCCAGCGCTGTGGTGCTTCAGGAGGCGAAATCAAATAGAGCCTGGCGGTCAATAAGCGGGCTCCGCGATCACCTCATCCGGGTGTCGTCTCAGCCATATTGTTAGGAGGTAAGTATTCCACATCATCGCTGGACAAATCATATGGATCAAAGGATGATTGATAACACCCTGAAACAATTGCAGAGGGGACGAGATTGCTGCTCGGTACCGTTTCGAGTTTATTGACTGGCACACGTCGATGTTTGGCGCAGTATTCATTCTCCACATACTGTAGAAAGGCCTCTTGGTATTGTGTAGTGTAGGATGTCTCAACCTCAGGATTACTATCCATTCCCTTGTCCCACTTTCTAAACGATCGCAACTTCCTGAAAGGATCGAGGATATACGCGTAAATCAGAAGCATGCCCGTCGTTGGAGTCACTTCAGTGTAATATTTGGAGAGCTTCTGTCGAGGTAACTTCACCGCGAAGAACAAGTCTTCTTTCCATGGAGTCTTCTTCTTGGCCAAAGCTCGCATCACGCCATGCATGTGTTCAAACATGTCATTGTACACTGTGATAATATGATGCAATGTGACTGTATGCCTCTTCGACATCCAAAGGGTCCAATATCGAAATGGCCTCAATACTTCCATATCATACTTGACAATCGTCCATTCATCCTGAGTTGTGAATAGTGGCCGATATTCAGCGTATTTTGGGTTCTGAAGCCACTCGCGGGTGAATTTCTGTAAGCGGTAGGCGTGCTTGAGCAACTCCAGAGTAGAGTTCCAACGTGTCTTCACATCCATAACCGGAAGTACTTCAATGCGGACTTTGACTTTTTGACAGTCAATGAACTCGTTTCGGCGACCAGGTGTTAGCGTGATTAATTTAGCAAGCATCCTCTGCTTTATGAAGGTCAGCTTCAGGACTTTCAAAATATCATGAAATACGTACTTTCTCAATTATCTTTGCTAAACCTGGTCTCATGGCCGCCACCTTGTTGATTCTAGCATTGGCCTCTTTTCGAAGTCATTGACTTTTTCCAATCTCTATGCTTTCATTATCGCGAAATTGCTGATCGCGCTCATGGGCTTCCCAAGACTTGGTGCGGCCTTTTACACCGAGACTGCTCATGAATGCAGCTGAAGCCAGCTGTATGACATGCGGCATGCACGGTGTATGGTTCGACAATGCAGGCCACTCGATTCCAGAGTACTCAAGTGTTGATTGCAGCTCGCGTGTCATCGAGTAGTTTGAGGAAGCATTATCTGTTGTAATACCAAGCAAACGGCCGTCGGTAAGCTCAAAACAATCAAGCACGTTCTTCAAATGTACGGTTAGCCTTGCTCCAGTATGTTGGCCCTTGACCTATTATCCTTAATTAGCTTTCGAAGAGGGAACAGAACAGGCGATCAACCTCATCGAAACCGAGTTGAACTTCACAGAATGCGCAATGTCGATGCATATAGTAAGCCATGACTGACGTTATGGCAAGTTTGTTCGTTGATGTTCATCCGTCTAAAGCTAAACTTACTTTATTTCGTATTGGCAATTGCTTCTTAATTGCATCCACAGTCAGTGCATATTCCCTCCGGCAAATGTTACTAAGAGTCGTAGCAGATGGCAGAGCTAGGTCATCGCGTAATGCCGTATATGACCATCGTAGCTCAAGATTTGATATAGCGTTCATGGAATATGTGCTGAAACAAATCCTAACATGAGGTAGCGATTCCACATGTCTTGGTGAAATTCAGAAGTTTCAAAGTCCTTATCTGCCAGTTTGGAACGTTTTGTCTGTCATTTCGGTCAATATGGATTAAACTGGATATCAAATATGATTTTCCTCTGCAAACTTACTATTGTGATTACACGACTTCCTTGCCTCTTCATGATGGCCAAAGCTGTTTCATCCACTGTCGAACTAGTCAATTCAGTGACCTCTGACTATGTTAATTTGTTTAACTTTGCGATGTGAGATTTTGCCAGGAAGTGTTTTCCTATTGAGCTGGTTCCATATTCTGATGGATGGTGAAGAACTTGATGACAAACGATACATATGATGGCAGGGTTACCGGTCTCCTCAATTCCACAGTGCAAATAGAATCGCCACGAAGTCGCATGTCTAGAATTATTCCAAGCAATAAGCCGTTTCGAGTCTACATTCACTGAAACCCACCAAGCATCAAAGATGATTTGCAAAGTAAGGTCGCTCAAATCACGAATAAAGACATGTTCATTTTTGGAAGAGATTATAACCTCTAGCAATAAGGTGTTCAAAGATTGTGTATTCAACATGGCGGTAGAAATTCGAAAGATGGGTAATCCAACTCGAGAGACTGCCGAAAATAACGATACAGTAAAGCATATTGCGGGTTCTTAAATATTGACTCTACAGCTACAAGGAAAATAATCAGATCAGTCAGACATTGCATGCATATTTGTGATGTTGAATACAAGGGCAGATTGCAACGACTGACCGCGTAAACCTCCATTTAGGAACAGCATATTGCAGTTTATTGCTGTGTAGCGTTCAGAGTCTTGACACACCGTGGGAGCACAATTGTAGGAGGTGGACGCGATATCGACACTTGCATTTTTGCCAATACAGGCTGCCGATAGGTTCATTGTGTATTTCCTGTGTTCCATTCCGGTTATATTATCGAAGATGCCAGCGCAAGAATCGTTGACGCTCCATTGACAGTCATTTTGGGACATGGTTACGATCTTGTCGGAAGCATATTTACCAAGAAAGGCGGCTGGTAGTATGATTATAGATCATTGTAGATGCATAGCCTCATGATTTTCCAAGATGGAAGGCCTCAAATTGTTGACGGTCCGTTGACGCTCATTTTTAGGGCACAGTGACGATGTTGTCAAAAGCATTTTTGGCAAGAAGGACGGCCGGTAGTTCGATTATGTGTTGATATTGCCGCACTGCCTTCGGATGGTTCGAGATGCTAGCCTAAATGTTGTTGACGTTCCGTTGATGCTCATTTTTAGGACACTGTTGCGATCTAGTCGCAATCGTTTTTGCCTAGAAAGGCAGCCGATAATGTGATTATGACTTCATGTCGCCACACAGCCCTAGGATTTTCCATGATACAAGGCCAAAAGTCGTTGACGCTCCGTTGACGCTAATTTTTAAGTCATAGTAGCAATGTAGTCGCAATCGTTTTTGCCTAGAAAGGCAGCTGATAATGCGATTATGGGTTCATGTCGCCGCACTGCCCTAGGATTGTTCATGATACAAGGCCAAAAGTCGTTAATGGTCCATTGACGCACATTTTTAGGACATAGTAGCGATGTTGTTGCGAGTGTTTTTGCCTAGAAAGGCGGCCGATAGCGCGATTATGGGGTAACGTCGCCGCACAGCCGATGTATTTTCCAAGATGCAAGGCCAATAGTTGTTGACGCTCTGTTGACGCTCATTTTTAGGACATAGTAGAAATGTTGCCACCACTATTGTTCCATAGAAAGGCGGCCGATAGTTTCATTATGACTTACTGTTACTGCGCAGCCTACTGGATGTTTCATGACGCAATGCCAAAAATTGTTGACGCTCTGTTGACGCTCTGTTCACGCTCTGTTGACGCTCTGTTGACGCTCTGTTGACGCTCTTTTGACACTCTGTTGATGTTCTGTTGACACTCTGTTGACGCTCTGTTGACACTCTGTTGACGCTCTGTTGACGCTCTGTTGACGCTCTTTTGACACTCTGTTGATGCTCTGTTGACACTCTGTTGACGCTCTGTTGACACTCTGTTGACGCTCTGTTGACACTCTGTTGACACTCTGTTGACGCTCTGTTGACGCTCTGTTGATGCTCACATTAATCACATCGAAACAGCCTTTGTACACTGAATAATTGTATGCAACGAATCAAATACACAGTTTTGACATCCATTATTGCGTTTGTATGTATTATTGTTTGCATCCAGGAGTTTTGTTACCTCTCAATTTTTGATCAACTGCTATCTACACTATCTGAGTGAGAAATGACGTGGCCCTATTACATTCTGGCACTTTCGGCTGGCAATTGACGGTATGTAGATCATTTCACTAGTTTTTGGCAAATATAGCTTGACTTCCTTACCATTCCTTATCCAGCTCCTTCTCCTCAATTTCCGTGACGTACGACAAACAATTTCAAATATCTCAACCATGTACACCAGGTCTGTGCGGAGAGTTATGCAGTTGGGTACATGGATAAATACGGCATGACGGTTGTCGTTCAAATCGATTCGTCATGCGCACTGACCACTCTCCCTATGACACATACGACATCACTCACTTAAATTTTGTTAGCACATTTCGTCACTAATATTGATTTTGCTTTGTCACTTAACAGTCGCTTGCAGAATAAAATCGAATGTGATGGCCGTCTTACAGCCCGATTTGGATTCTAGAACTTTCACATGGTGCATTCGACCCTTGCACATGCACAGATGAATTATCATGTCTCACAATTTGGTCACTGAAATCAAGCAAAAGTTGACACATAGCAAAATTGGTAAACAACTTGCTTTTCACTCCGATCAGATGTCAAAAATTACAGTTTGCACTTCTATTCTTCCCCAGACGCAGTAGCCGTCACCATCTCTTCGTCGGAATCCGATATCTATATGGTAATCAGCTGGAGGCTATATGCAGGGGTAAAAGCTTACTGGTTCAACTGGCTTCGCTTTTAGCAATGTTGATGAATCGGGCTCTGCAGCTGGCTCACCACTAGGCATGCTCGATTTAGACTGCGGCTTCACCGAACCAAGTCCATTATGACTATATCCTGGTCGAGAAGTCCCTTGCGGCCTTTGGGATATTCCGGGGACAATGTCAAGACTCTCCATCAGATGTCCAAATGTTGCTGGTGGATGTGCCGGAGCGTCATCATTCGATCGGGGCTGAACGATGGCCGGAAGCCTCAATTATGTGGTGCCATACTTCATATCTTGTTCACGGAAGTAGTCGGCTGCATCTTCCTATCCCGGTTGAGTCATTTCGTTGAGCTTCATCTGCTTCTGCCGAAACCTCTCCATGCGTTGCTGGACCGTTTTAGTGATTGTGCCCATCACCCAGCTGGGTTTGGCATCTTTGCTGAAATTGCCCTGCTCAGTCTCTTCATCATTCTCATCTTCCCCATCCTCCCCACCATCAGAACTTGCAAGATCACTCAGACTGTCTCCGATAGCAACCAGCATTTCCTCAAACGTCTTTTCGGGCTCGCTGGACATTAATCCCACTATTTTAGCATGCTTCATATCGTCCTGCTGTTGTTAAACCGCTGCCGCTGCGTCTTCAACTCGCTCTCTTGCCCCAGCTGTTTCTCTCTGAACATAATCCTCAATCCGTTTCTCTTTCTCTTCATTGCTTAAGAAGTGCATTTCTTGTCGTTTCTCCGCCGCAAGCTTCTTTTTGGATCTCAAGCTGCGCAATGCCCCAAGGGCTAGGATTCTCTCTGCCTCGAAGCCGCTCTTGCCTTCATTGGCCTGATGAGGTTGTTGGGTTGACCGCTTTGTCGATTTGCCGTATCTGCTCGCCGGAAGTGGCGAAAAGATCTTTTTCGGAGCATTGACCATTATAGATTTCATGGACTTTGTGGTTGGGCGAGATGTTGGATGGTGTAAGTTATGGACAACATGGAGGTAAGCTACGTCTTTTATGTCAAGGTTAGTACGTTTACTCATCTTGAACAAAGCAAAATCGCTCACTTGACTGTCAATAAATCAGGAATAATGACGCTAACCGTACAACATGACATGATTGTTAGCGTCAGTTTCATGTAATATCCTGGGGATTATTTGAGACAAACATCAACAGACCTCCTTTCGCATGAACTACATCCTTTTAATATTCAGCAATTGGGCAATTTTGGCCGTCGTTCACCGCAATTTACCCCTGTTATCAAACAGACAACATCAGACTGACTGATTGCAAATTGCGGGGCGGTGGAAAACCCGTGCAACTTGCAGCCATACTCGGTAGGATTCATCTTGAGTATAACGATCATGTCGGCTGCTACTTATTTCATTTTGTCATGAAGCTAACTATTTAGTCCTCAGGGCTTCCCACTTCCTCTTGTTATAATCTTCCTCTCCTATTCCACACCAGCACATTATGGATACACAACCACCTCCGCTAGGTGAGAGCGGATCAAATACCGGCAGATTGGCGGGCGCTACATCAAATACGGAAATTCTTGGCACACAACAAGAGTGTTGACACAAATTAGTTCACCGCGATGCTGCCGATGTAGCCACCAAACATTTGACCCAGGATGTACATTTAACGATCGTCCGCAAGACTGGAAGCAGCAAAAATAAGAAGCAGCATGCAGTTCGATGTGAGTATATCCTTATCGAGGTAATCGGCGGTCAATTGACCGTATAACCTACAGCTGGTGTCCGTAGAGAGCTACTCAACGAATTCATCGCTGCCCGTAACGGGAAACCTCCCTGGTCGACAAACGCATTTTTCCGCACAGTCCGCGAAAGCTAGTATCATGATGTTGTGAGCTCTGGGATTGTCGCAGATGAATTTCTTGATAAGCGTCCCCGTGAGCGGACGAAACAGACTTTAATCACCCAACAGGAGGCTACAGAAGCGTATATGGTAGAGGTAACAGCGGAATTTCATTGTTACAAGCAGCAACTAATGTCTTGTAGGTTTTGAACATGTCTGCAACTATGGCAAGGCAAGGAGGTCAGGTACAGCTGGAACAGTCCAACATGGGCCTGGCGTTGAATATGGCCAAAATGGCCAAAGAAGGCTTTTCACGGGCCGCAATTGAGGAAACAAAGTATCTCATTAAGGAACCACGCGCCGAGGTCTGAGAAGAAAAGAAGAGGGGTGTTGAGTTTCCCGGGCAGCAAAAGGTGAAGGCTGCGATACAAAGACACCCGGCAATGCTTCGTCATAACGAAACGTCCGGCTGCCTTCCTTGCCAAAATCGCACCGCAACGAATCTGCAGACATGCTGGAGACGCAAAAAAACAGGTGCACCTCTGCCTGCCCGACACAGAGTGCGGACTCCAGAGCCGACTCTACCTCCACCCAGCACGCCACCCGCCCCAACTGGTAACACTTCCGGAGCTCAAACATCAGAAATCGTCAATTTGCTGGCCGGATATTCGTATTCGCATCCAGATGTTCCCTGTACAGAATTTTTCGAAGATTATGAGGATATCGAGCACAATATCGATTTTGATACAGATATGATGACTGAGGATGGTTAGTACACGATCTGTTGTGTGGTAATGCGGCTAACATTCATTTTGAAGACAAAAGCAGCGGATTGAGCTATCCTGCAACTGATGACGAGCAGTGACCGAAAGACACGGGATTTTGGTAATTATTATTATATATATCAATGTATTATTAAAGAACAACGTAGTGATCAAGAAGAAACTAAACGAAAACGCCAGAAAGGCTGCAAAAACAATGTGTATGATGGACTGTGCCAAATTGAATGAATGCATCTTGTGGATACAGCCATGGCAAAATGAGCGTCAACGGAGTGTCAAGAATTTTTGGTCATGCGTCCTGGGAAATCACACCTTCGATAGGTTGTAGTCAGTCATAATGGAATTTTTGGCCACCTTTATAGCTAAAACAGATAGCAATACCCTCCCTGCCCCATTATGAAAATGAGCGTCAACGGAGCGTCAACGATTTTTGGTCATGCGACCTGGGAAACGACACCTCCAATAGATTGTAGTCAGTCACAACGGAATTTTTGGCTGCCTGTATAGGCAAAATAGACAGCAATACCCTCCCTGCCCCATCATGAAAATGAGCGTCAACAGAGCGTCAAGGATTTTTGGTCATGTGTCCTGGGAAATCACACCTCCGATAGGTTGTAGTCAGTTATAAAGGAATTCTTGGCTGCCTTTATAGGCAAAACAGAGTGCAATACCCTCTCTGCCCCATCATGAAAATGAGTGTCAATGGAGCGTCAAGGATTTTTGGTCATGTGTCCTGGGAAATGACACCTCCGAGAGGCTGTAGTCAGTCATAAAGGAATTTTTGGCTGCCTTTATAGGCGAAACAGATTGCAATACCCTCCATGCCCTATCATGAAAATGAGCCTTAACGGAGTGTTAACAATTGTTGGTCATGTATCATGGGTAATCTGGGGGGCGACAGGTTGCACATTGTCATAAACTGATTATTGACTGCCTTTATAGGCAAAAGTGCATGTGAAACGCTTCCTGCCCCATCTTCAAAATGAGCGTCAACAGAGTGTCAACGATTGTTGGCCTTCCATCATGGTTAATCACAGCGCGATGTGGCGGTTATTGTCTATATACATCATTTTGACTGTTATTATACTATAAAAGGCTGAAGAATACTTAGTTGTAGGTCTGTAAATGAAATAAGTTGTGACCGTTCCAGAGGATGTGACTAGTATATCCCGTACATATCTGCTGATAAAGGCTCCTATCTCCTTCTTTATGGATGTTTGTGATCACGCACCATACATAGTACCGAAGATGAAAGACCAAACATCATTGAGACTCTGTTGACGCTCATTTTCTTGATTTGGTTGGGCGCATGAGTATGATTGTTTTGTACATGAAGGCGGCTAGGTCTATGGAGCAGTGCAGGTCAGCTAACATGCAACTGCATCCTATGGGTGGGATGCACGTTACACGCCATAGGATGCTGTTGCATGGGGTGGAAACCGGGTTCTGATCTGCCATAGAATGCACATGCAGGGGTCCTGACCTGCTACCATAGGATGCAGTACAGGGATCTGACCTTCTGCCATAGGATGCAGTTCAGGGGTGTGAACTACTCCTGCCAATTTGGGGTTACTGTTAGCAACGGTTCTGGGTTACCCGGTGTTGGTCTGGGTTGGAACCGACCCGAAGGCCCCGGTCCGGATCAGGAACTGCCAAGTAATCCGACCCGCTCTGTCTTGGGAGGTTTGTTACCCGGACCGGACAGAAACCCGCGGTTTTTTCGCCGGGTTGAACCCTGACCGTGGTTTCATAGTACGGTTCCGACAACTTTCGCTCCAATTAGCTATTTGAGTTCTGATCGTATCACGATATGATCAGTATGCAGATTGTGCAGTTTTAGCCGCACTTTCACCTCCAGATGTCAGATTTGCGATTGGACCAATATTCATTGAATCGCTGTGAAATAACATCACATTCCGGGCGAAATTCCCGGGTTTTCGATAGCGACTCCACGAATATTGGTCCGACCGCACATCTGAGAGTGGGAGGTGAAAGAGGGGCTAGAACTACACAATTTACCTAGTGATGATGTCACGATACGATCAGAACTCAAATACTTAATTGGAGCGAAAATTGTGGACATGTAATGCCGGGTTTTTGTGGTAAAACCGGCCCAATGGCAACGGTGCGAGTTTTCGTGTGGTAAGACCTTTTACAACAGTTTGGTTCCGGGTCGGAACTGGACCCTGAACCGACCCGGCGATTTGGAACCGTTGCCAACACTATCTGGGGTTAATACTATATCTCCACCCATACTAAAAATTCTCGCTAGCCTTGATGAGACCCTTCATCATATATTAGTATATCCGCACAACATCAAAGTAGAGAGAAAAAATAATTAACAGGGATTAAAGATAAGTATGAAGAGAAGCCAATAACAAAATTTCAGACTCCTAATTGCATTATTTGTCGAGTAGTTGTGAAGAATACTGGAGAACAGGGATAAATATAGTAAAAAGTGCAACAGGTGAAGAGAAGGTGTGGTACCACACCGAGAATATTTCTTGGCATCTGAAAGTGGTTCCTTTTCACCTAGTACTATTTATCTATAATCCCACAATAGAGAGTGAAATTAAATAAAAGGCATGATAGATAAGTATTAAGAGAAGCTGTTAACAAAGTTTCATACTGAGAATAGCATTACTTCTTGAGTTATGGCAGATTTGGCAGAGGAAGATAACAGAAAATACAAAAAATGCGACAGGTAATATGACAATGTGGTACCCCACCCAAAAATATAGCTTGCCAGCATGGATGGTTCCACTCACAGCCTGGTACTTTGAGTCCATAATTGCACATCGGGCAGATATACTAAATTCATGACTATAAGGATATGCCTGAAGTCAAGTGACTAATAAAATCTCCGACTAAGGATACGATTATATGTCGAGTGGTTGTTTATTTTGAGAAGGAGAATGCAAGAAAATATAAAAAAATGCAACTGGTGATGAGATGGTAAGGTACCTTATGTGCTTGGTTGCTTGCTAGCCGCAACATTTCTAGCCGTTAGCTACATTCCTGCGTTAGAGTCGAATGACAATACAATTCATTTCAGATACTCATTGCGAGAAGGTTCAAATCATTATTATCAACTGATAATAGTATTCACAGTCAAATTAAATGAACAACTGAAGTATCAGTTCTCAATAACATAATTGTACTTGGATAGGTGGACTAACATTTACCAACAAGTTAGTATTTTTACTGGACAGTATATTTAAACAATATGATACTAAAATTGACTTTGCATTCGCCACTGATACTAGTATTCACGTTCAAATTGAATGAATGACTATAGTATTAGCTCTGAATGACTTATTTCTATCTGGATAGCTGGAGTAACATTTACCAAGTTGTCAGTATTTTTAGTGGACAGCATGTTTGTAAACTATGATATCAAAAGTATGTTTCGATTATCCACTATTGCTAGTATGAATATTGAAATTAAATGAACAACTGTAGTATCACTTCTGAACAATATATTCGTGTCCGGATAGGTTGAGTAATATTTACGCAGTTGTTAGTATCTTTACTGTACAGCATGTTAATTCAATATAATATAGAATTTTTTTTTGCATTTTCCAGTGATATTGGTATTCACAATCATATAAATTGAACTATAGTAGTATTAGTTCTCAACGACATATTTGTATCTGGATAGGTTAAGTAACATATATCAAACTGTTAGTATCTTACTGGAAAGCATATATATACAACATGATACACAAATTCGCTCTGCAGTATCAGCTCATACTAGTATTCACATTCAAATTGAATGAACGACTGTACTTTCAGTTCTCAACAAGAAATTCCGGTCAGGAAAGGTGGAGTAACATTTACCAAGTTGTTATCATCTTTGCTGCACTCCGTATGAATACAATATGATAGTAAAAGCATGGTTTCATTTTCTGGTGAGGCTAGGATTTACATTCCAATTCGATGAACCACAGCAGTATTAGTTCTCAACAACATTTTCGTATCTGAACAGCTGAAGTAACATTCTCCAAGTTGTTACTATCTTTACTGGACAGCATATATATAAAATATGACACCAAAATTCTCCTTACATTATCCACTGATACTAGAATTCACATTGAAATTAAAATAATAACTGTAGTATCACTTCTGAATGATATATTCGTCTCTGGATATCTAGAGTAACATTTCACAAGTTGTTAGTATCATTACTGGATGACATATTGATACAATTTGATACCAAAAATATCTTTTCATTTTTCAAAGATACTAGAAATCACATTCAAATTAAAGAAACAATTGTAGTATCACTTCTGCAAGATATAATACTAGCTGGATAGTTCAAGTAACATCTACCAAGTTGTTAGAATTATTAATAGATAGCATAATTATACAATTTGATACTAAAAATATCTTCGCATTTCACACGGAATATTAGTACTCACATTCAAATTACAATAACGACTGTAGTATCACAACTCAACGGCATATTAGTATCTAGACAGGTGAAGCAATATTTACCCAGTTGTAAGTACTTCTACTTGAAAGCATGATAACACAATATGATACAAAAATTATCCTTCCACTTTCCACTGAAACAAGTATTCAGAATCAAGTTCGACGAAGTAGTGTAGTAGTAGTTTCCGAGGATATATTCGTATGTGGATTGGTGACCTATTATTTACCAAGGTGTCAGTTCCTTTGCTAGACAGCATATACACCAAATTAGATACAAAAATTTTGTTCGCATTATACTGTGATACTAGGATTGCCGTTCAACATGAATAAATGACTGTAGTATCACTTCTGAACAATATATTCGTATCCTGATTGGTGCAGTATCATTTACCAAGTCATTAGTATCTTCGCTGGTCAGCATATATGAATAGTGTGATATCAAAAGTATTGTTGCAGTGTTCAGTTATACGAATATTGATATTTATATTAAATCTACTAATGTGGTATAGGTTTTCAATGACATATTCGTATCTGGATTGTTGATGTAACATTCACCAAGTTGTTAGTATTGTATTAGACAGCATATATATAATATATGATAGTAAAATGCACTTTCCACGATCCACTGATACTAGTATTCACATTCAAATTGAATAAAGAACTGTGGTATCAGGTCTCAACTACATATTCATATCTCGAAAGGTAGAGTAACATTTATGAAGTTGTTAGTATCTTTATTGGACAGTACATTGATACAGTATGATACTAAAACTATCTTTGCATTTTCCACGGATACTAGTATTTACATTCAGATTGAATCAATAACTGTAGTATCAGTTCTCAACAATATAGTCGTACCTGGATAGCTGAAGTAACATTCATCAAGTAGTTAGTATTTTCACTGGACAGCCTATTCATATGGTTTGATAGTATAATTATCGAAGCATTTGCCAGTAATATTAGTATTCATATTGAAATGAGATATATGACTGTAGTATCAGTCCTCAACGACATATTCCTATCTGGAGAGTCGACGTCACATTTAGCAAGTTGTTAGTATCTTTACTAGATAGCAGATACATAAAATACGTTATCAAAATTCCCTTAGCATTTGTTAAGGGTTCTCCCTTAACAGTGATAATGATACATGTTTGAACGAAGCAGGTACATGTGGCAAATCTCAATGATGTTCATATGCAAAACACCTACCTGCGAATACGTGAACATGTTTGTCAGTCAAGTGGTCCTTAGCTGGATTACACTTGAGTCACTTGTCAATCAAGCAGTGAGGATAAGTTCCTACTGTCAGATTCAAATATGATGATGAAGTTATGTTGCCTGCTCTGGAAGTGAAAAACCTTCTTAGATGCGCATGACTCTTGGCCACGATTACTGTACCTTATCTAGCGGGACATCACACAGTTAAGGTGCGATTACGCAGAATTCCGTGTGCAGCAGACGTTATGCAAAGTTATTACGAGGGATCTGCAACTTACACGGAAAAGCGGTGAGATTACTTGGGGCACTCCCCGGTCTACGGAAGGTCGAGACCTTAGCTTGTAGTGTCTGAGGGATTAATGGCATTGGCTGAAGATAAGAGGCCAGAAGCGAACCGGTCATTTTGATTAAAGGCTGTATGCATCGCAACGTCATATTATGGCGTGTCAGAGATCTACGTTGGCATAGTATCAGTTGGTCGCTGATTAAATCTATGATGCAATGCCGAATAGCCAATTATGGTGAGGCAGAGAATATTGCAATTTAAAGCATTGAGAAGATCAAACACAGTTAAATTGCGATTACGCAGAGTTACGTGTCAGTCGTCAATGTTCCAACTACTGAACAAACGAGTAGCGAGATATCCAAGTTGAAGTTATGATCTGATACGTCATTTGATATAATTTAATATAATGGATGCCCTGATTCAGGAGCGTAACGCTTTAAAACCACATTTATATGAACACGATAACCTAAGGGAAGCGTGGCAATTAATTCCGGGGCGCATTCAGTAGAATGTAAGACACAACCATAACATTGCAATTATACGATAAGCGGAATCATGGCATGGAAGAATGGGTGATAAGAATACTGTCCCTCGAACATGACTATAAAGAGATCACATTGTCCCGGCAATGAAGAGAACAAGCTCTAGCAGTGAACAGTCAGAAACCTACCAGTGAAAGAAGACCTTTATTTATTATTGAGTTTTTATGATACCTATTATTATTATTATAAAATCTATTAGCTTTTTGTAGCGGCAGCCCCGCACCTTCGATAAGTATTCCTCTGAATGACAATCACCTTCGAGAACGACAATGACGTTATTGTGTACGCATTGGAGAAGATTATTTCCTACGCCAGGGAATATCAGTACTTCTTCGTAGCCAATTGTACCTGGTGGATTGCTTCGATATACGGATTGGAAAATCAGTTACGACAACATATTGATTACCTAGCGTTAAGGCAGGCAGGAAACGATAGAGCGATATCTACCACGCCTCGAGATATTGCAAGATCAGTTTCAACTGAGTTAGCGATAACTGGAATAGAAGGAGATCATCTCAGCCAGATACATCTCAGCCGCATTCAGAATATCGATATACAGCCGTTAGAGGAGTCATCGAATATCCTAGATAGGGATCCTTTAAGAAGGACCAGGAAAGGACGGGTTAATCCTTTACCCCAGTCGAAGAGACAACTTAAGAAAGCCAGGCAAGCAAATGCCAGACATCTTAAGCAGCAAGCGATTACCACTACCCAGCTTGCCAAATTATAAGCGGAGATTATTCGCAAATTTCGGAAGAATAGGATCTACGGCTATACTAGTATCTGTACTTGGTACCTAAGTATCCCCGTAACAGCATTATCCACCAATACTAGTTTTCGCATTCAAATAATATGAACTACTGTGGTATCAGTTCTGAACGATTTATTCCTATCTAGATATGTTGAGTACCATTTCCAGGTGGTTAGTATACTTACTGGATAGCAGAGTTAAATAGTATCGTGGTAAAATTCTCTTTGCATTATCCACCGATACTAGTATTAACATTCAGATGGAATGAATGACTGTGGTATCACCTCTAAACGATATATACTACTATTCATAGTATTATACTGGAATGACCCTTACTTCATCCACTGATACTAGTATTCACAAGCAGATTGAATGGATGATTGTAGTATTGGTTCTGAACGACATATTCGTAATTGGATAAGTGGACAATTAGTTGCTAAGTAGTTTGAATCTTTACCGCACAGCTTATTTATACAATACGATAAGAAAATGATATGTGTATGATTCACTGAAGATAGTATTCACTTTCAAATTAAATGAACAACTGAAGTATCAGTGATGAATGACATAATTGTATCTCGATAGGTGGAGTAACATATAGCCACTAGTGAGTATCCTTACTGGGCAGCATATATATAAAATGTGATAATGAAAGTATCTTTGCATGATCCACTGACATTAGTATTCACATTCAAATTAAATGAACAACTGCAGTATCAGTTCACAACGACATATTCGTATCTCGAGAAACATTTACCAAGTTGTTGGATCTTTACTGGACGACACATTCATACAATATAATACAAAGATGTCCTTTACATGTTCCGGCGATACTAGTTTTCACATTCGAATTAATCAAATGACAGTAGTATCGGTTCCCCATAACATATTCATAACTGGATCGGTGAAATAACATTCACCCAATGGTTAGTGTCTTTCTGGACAGCATATATAGAAACATGATACAAAGATTCTCTTTGCATGAGCCAGTAATACTACACTTCACATTCAAATTAAATGAACGTCTGTAGTATTAGTTTTCAATGATACATTTTAACTGGATAGATGGATTCACATTTGCCACGTTGATAGTTGCGTTACTGTTCAGCATATTAATACGATGTGATAGTACAATCATATTTGCATTTTCCAGCGATACTAGTATTCACATTCAAATTACACGAACTACTGTAGTATCATTTCTCAACAATATGATTGTATCTGGATAGCTGAAGCGACATTTACCGAGTTGTTAGTATCTTACTGGACAACATATTTATTGAATATGACACTGAAATTTTCTTTGCATTATCCAGTAATACTAGTATTCATATTCAAATCAAATGAACGACTGTAGTATCAGTTCTCCATAACAGATTCGTCTCTGCATCGATGAAGTAACATTTACATAGCTGTTATTATCTTCACGGGACTTCATATATATAAAATATGATACCAAAATTTCCTTGGCATTATCCACTGATTCTAGGATTCACATTCAAATTGAAAAAACAACTGTGGTATTACTTCTGAAGGATATATTTGTACCTGGATAGCTGGAGTAAGATTTACTAAGTTGTTAGTATCATACCGGGAGAGAATATTGAAACAATCTGATACTACAATTATCGTTGCATTTGCCATGGATACTAGTATTCACATTCAGAATCAATCAACAACATAGTCGTATCTGGATAGGTGAAGTAACTTTCACTCAGTTGTCAGTACCTTTACTTGATTGCATATCAACACAATATGATAAAAAAAATTATACTTCCATTTTCCACCGATACTAGTATTCACATTCAAATTCGACGAACGAGTATAGTAACAGTTTTCAAGAATATATTCGTATAAGGATAAATGATGAAACATTTCCCAAGTTGTTAACATCTTTACTGAACAGCATATATATAAAATAGGGTTAGGGTTAGGGTTAGGGTTAGGGTTAGGGTTAGGGTTAGGGTTAGGGTTAGGGTTAGGGTTAGGGTTAGGGTTAGGGTTAGGGTTAGGGT
>Ga0307514_10000376_pt1 | contig 102237 bp, 111 predicted proteins | sample 16_EM_MG_FD_203088 | JGI IMG/M metagenome (GOLD analysis project Ga0307514, IMG submission 203088) | Populus trichocarpa ectomycorrhiza microbial communities from riparian zone in the Pacific Northwest, United States - 16_EM | ecosystem: Host-associated > Plants > Roots > Unclassified... | reverse complement strand
ACAATCAACAACTAGTCAACAACTAATGCTATTCAGAGTCTGAAATTTTGTTAGCAGCTTCTCCTGATACTTATATGCAATGCCTTTTGTTTATTTCTTCTCTCTATTTTACTATTGTGGATATATTATACAGTATATTAGTGTGTATGATGCAGGCTGGCGAGAATTTTTTGGTTTGGGTGGTGCACCCAGATTACACCCAAATGGGAAGGAGTAGTTCACACCCCGGAACTGAATGCTATGGTAGCAGGTCACATCCCTGTACTGAATGCTATGGCAGCAGGTCAGGACCCCTGTATGTGAATGCTATGGCAGGTTGGATCCCTGTATGCACCCCCTGTAACTGAATGCTATGGTAGTGTAACGTGAATGCAACACATAGCATTCAGTTGCAGGTTGCATGACCTGCACCACTCCATAGACCTAGGAATGAATAGATACAGAAATTCTATGTGCAATTCATACTACCACCAGCGGTGATGGGGCTTCTGGTGGAACATCGCCCAATCACGCAACCCCATGCATGCTGTATCAGACTTAATCGTTGGAACAGTACCCAGATATTATTGTGTATTTTATTCGTCATTGGAGAGATTGTATATTGAGATCCGTCAATGTGATTTCGATGTATTCTGGTAAAGCATAGTGATCAAAGGTGATCTAAACAACTTTCTGCTGTCAAGAGTGAAACTTTTTCTAGTCCATTCACGGAGTATGTTACTACTTGGAGTGTACACACTCCATGGGCTGACCAGTTTCTGGGGAGAGCCAACACTTGTTCAATGCCCTGCAGGGATTGATCGATGATATGCATGCATCTATGTACTCTCAGCATACACAACTCACTGCAAGTAATTCAAAATTGAAGTTATATACACACTGCATTCCAATGGCGAACATTGTTGCGTACACAGCCTCAATACTGAATGTTCTGCAGCTGCGTCTGGTAATAACATCCTTAAATGATGAACATAAAGGATCACTCCAAATGGTTGGAGTCCAAATCATCAGGGCCCTTAAGCGAATCAACAAGAAGATGCTTCAAAGCAGACTGATCCCTGTTTCGGTGAGGATTGCATAGATGATACTACTCAAGATAGCCCATAAAATGATTCTCCCATACTGGATATTGGAGAAAGAGAAGCTGCTGAAAAGGATGTGATGATTGTAGAGGTGGACTTGGATAATGTAGAGGAAGAGGGCAACATGGAAGAAGAGAGAGTTTCAAATGATGACATGGAGTACAATGTATCTGTAGAGTATTGAGAGATAATTGTTGCTCAAAAGACAGGATGAAAGAAGAATCAATTTGGATGAAAAATACCTAGTCCCAAGTTCCAATGCAGCTTAAAGTCTCGAGCATGATTGTCCTGTGTGTAATACTTGCAAGACTCAATCAAAATAAGCATAGTGAAAGGTACCTCATCTGGAGTTAATGAAAAAAAATTCAAGTATCTAATCACAGAAGAACCTACTTCTAGAATTTTGAAATCCATATTCCAAGAAACGAAAGTCAGACCAGAATCTGAATACTCTTTGTACTGTGCACCAGCATTCGCACTTGATGGTATGGTTAGCGTATTTAATTGGTATATCTTCAATTTCTGCGGCAGTAATGTCCATGCCGGTGTAAACAAGGTGTTGAACATGGGAGACACTATTGACATCTGACACCGATCGGGGTCAATAGGATGGTGTGTCATAAATCACTAACGTGCACAGATAAAAGACGACAATCGTAGAAACGTATTTTCAGATTTGAACGAGGGAGTATTGGAGGTGGGCCTCTAAAATTGGAAAGTACAATATGATGAGGTTTGACAGAGAAGGAGAAGATTTGATGGTAATTATATAACTACTATACACGGATTGAGGATGGTTTGGGTCACCCCGAACCGAACTTGAATACACACTATAGCGAATGGTTTTGTAAATCTCGGAACGAATCAAACTTACAACTTGGATGGGATTTGAATAGAACTCGACCAGGATCTGAAAAAGACCCAAATAGAACCCAACCAGAACCCAAACAGAACCCAAACAGAACCCAAACGGGACCTCAATGGAACGCTTCCTGTGTGACTTGTAAATCCCAACGTCCATCCTAAGGATTCCCCAATATATATTTTCTCACTACGAAGAACTGATTGGGAGTAACTGACCTCAACCCGAATTGGAACCCAGAACATGAATGGGGGTTACGTGGATTGATAGTTGAACTTCCGGGTTTAGACTCCGGCTCACCTAAGAGCTAGCGTATAAAACTCCAACTTCCGGGCGCAAGATTGAGGCATCCCAAGGTTATTCTATCGAGTAGCAACCTTCCGGGCGGAAGATGATATTCAGTATGGGTACAAGAAAGCATCAAAATCACCCAACTAATGACGTACACAGTCTCAGGTAGTCACCCATATTTGCTGTATGTGACTGTAAGGTGGTCCTTTTGATGGACCACAGTACCAAACTCCAAGTTCTGGCTGGAGAATTGAGAACGACATCTGCCTTGGAACAATTCTCAACTTTCTTGTCAGATGATTTAGAAAGTCTCACATGGTCACCCATAACTAGACCATTCCACACATCATTTCATGATTGTCTCCCTTGGTAGGCCAGGTACCAATTGCCAACTTCTGGCCGGACAATTGACAATGATACCTGCCTTGGAGTAATTCTCACCATTCCAGTCGGAGGATTGAGAAAGTCTCACATGGTCGCACATAACTAGACCATAAAACACCTAATTATAAGGTGGTCTCCCTTGGTAGACCAGGTACCAAGTGCCAACTACCAGCTGAAAGAGACTGTTCTGGCACGGAGAAATTGTCAACTATCTGTCTGAAGAACTGAGTGGAACGCTGGTAGACACTGACATCTTCTGGTTGGAAGATTGACTAACACGTGGCTGTGATTAACTCTCATCTTTTTGTTCGGAAGATTTAGCACATCGCACATCATCATCCCCAACTAGACCATGCCATAAACAATGGCATGCATGACGAGTCATAGCTACGCGAGGTGCCAAAACAAAACCTTCGGGCTGGAAGATTTATATATCGCTGTGTGAAATACTCAACCATCCGGTTGGAGGATTTAGAAACTCCCACATAATCAACTGTAACTGGACCATGTTATATATCACTTCATGGTGGTCCCCTATGGGTGACAACATACCAAGTGTCAACTTCCAGGCGGAGGATTGACGCTGATCTGGCCGAACTTCTGAACTTTCTGTTTGGCAAACTATGTTCAAAGATGGCAGAAAGTAGCATCATCCGGCTGCCAGAATAACGATTCACTACCTGTGGGAAATAGTCAACTTCCGGTCGGTGAATGCCATGCTTCTTAGGAAGGTTTCAAGTTCCGCCTGAAGGAGTGAGCCCTACCAACCACAAGCTCTGAACTTTCCTGTCAAAAGACAGAGTTTGAAGTTCGCAGATATTCTCACCTGCCGGCCAGAGAATTCAATACTATTTGTCTAAGAGTAATTGTCAGCTTCCTGTAGGAAAATGCCATTCTGCTTGAGTAAATTTCACCTTCCGGCCGAAGAATTGAGCTCGATCTAGGAGATGCTCTGTACATTCAAGTTGGCAGACTCAGTTTGAAGCTGTTAGCAAGTATCATCCGCTGGCCGTAGGAGCAAATATTACGAGACTGGGCCAAATATCCAACTTCCAGTGGGAGAATACGCAATTCTTCTTGAGAGTGATTGATCTTCCGGCCACAGTATTGAGTTTCACTGAGCAGGAGATGGGAACTTTCTAGTTGAAGGAGTGGGTTCAAAGATGATGGATACTATCACCTTCCGGCTGTGAAATTCAATACAAATACAATTGGACTTTGAGAGATTCTCTACTTCCAATCAGAGAATGCCATTCTTCTTCGGAAAGGTTCAACTTCCGCACTGAGTAATGAGATCTCCCTAGCAGAAGCTGAGAACTTTCCAGTTGAAGACATAGTTCAACTGTGGTACAAAGTATTATCTTCCGCACAGAAAATTCCATACTATCCACCTGGGAGCATTTGTCAATATCCGGTCTGAAGATGCCATTCATTGTGGGGAAGTTGTAACTTCCGACTGAAGAATTAGTTTTACGCTTGGATAGAATCCCACCTTCTGTTCGGGGGATGTAGTTAACATTTGAAAGCTTCCAACTTCCAGCCAGAGAATTGAGATCTGCCAAGCAGAAGCTTCAGAACTTTCTGGTCAGAGCACTTAGTTTAACACTGATGGAAAGTATCATCTTCGGCCGAGAAGATTAAATATTTTGTGCCTGGGATGAATTTTGAACTTCCGGTCGGAGAATGCAATTGTGTTTGGGAAATTTTCGGCATACGGCCGGAGAATTGAGATATATCTATCCGAAGTTCAAAACAGTCTACTCAGAAGACTGAATTCAACACTGGTAGCAACAATCATCTTCCAGCCGGATGATTGAATATTACCTGCCTGGGCGAAATCTTTGACGTCCGGTTGGAGAATACAATTTATGTTGGGAAAGTTTCAACTTCCGGCCAGAAAATTGGGATCTATCTACCAGAAGCTTGGAACATTCTTGTTGGACAACTGAGTTAACCGCTGATAGAAACCATCATCCTCTGGCTGCAGGATTACTACAATGTGCCTGTTAGAAATTTTCAACTTTCAGCCAGAGAATAAAATTCTTCGTGGGAAAATTTCAATATCTGGCCGAAAGACTAATTTTGCGCCAAGATAGAGTCACAACTGTCTGGTCCAAAGATGTTGTGCTCATTTCGCAGTTCCATCTTCTGGCGGGAGAAGTGAGATCTATGTAGTTATAACTCGAAACATTCTAGTCGGAGGACTGAGTTCAACACTTGCAGAAACTTTCATCGTTAGGACGGATGATTCCATACTACCTGGCGAGGCGAAATTTACAACTTCCAGTCGGAAAACAAAATTCTCGTTGGGAAAGTTTCAACATTCTGGGTGGAGAAGTGAGATCTACCTTGCAGAACCTGGGAGCATTATATTAGAAAGACCTAGTTCAACGCTGGTAGAAACTAACATCTTCGGGCCGTCAGATTCAATGCTACCTGCCTTGGAAAGATTCTCAACTTGCGGTGGGAGAATGCAATTCTTCTTCCGAAAGATTCAACATTCTGGCCGGACAATGGATATCCACCTAGCAGACTCTGGGACATATCTACTCGAATGACTTAGATCAATACTGGTAGAAACTACGATCTTCGTGCCAGAAGATTAAACACTATCTGTTCAGGAGAATTTCTCATCTTCCGGTCAGAGAATGATGCAGTTTTTGTGAGAAATTTTCAACTTCTGGTCAGACAATTCATAGACTCCCAACTTCTAGTCGGAGGATGTAGTTCTCATTTCAAACGTTCCAACATTCTGGTCGGATGTGTAGCCTTAACCTCATCCCAGCAACTGAAAATCTGGCTATAATGGGAGACACACTGTCATATCTTGCACTCTAATGCTGGTATGATATTATCGCTGCAAATGTCTTCAACCTACTATCTGCTACCCATAAACTGTGAAGTCCACCCAGAGCACTTGGTCAACGTCTACAAACAGTGCAGCACAGGCTTTGTATCTGCGCTGTATCACCGCGAGTCCATCATTTGACAGAAACACATGCCCTTGGAGTGTGCGGAAATATCAAATTAACCTCACTCAGAGATGCTTCAGAAGAGTTCAGAATACCCAATCATGGACGGTGATTCCACGCGCAAATTGAAGAAAACTGGGGGCACGAAGTTAATTAACTAATTCTCCAATATGATTAGAATGTACTAATAGCCAGTATATATATTAAACTCCAGACTACTGAGTTTTATTACCGTTAAGATCTCACTGCCCTATACCTGTTGAGCATCTGTGACTTGATTGCAAGATAGAATATAACAATCCCAACCATGGGATCAATCCTGAAGGTCATAACATCTGCGTCAAGTATACGCAAAGTGAAGAGAATAACCTCGATACCACCTTCCAAGGACCAATTCTTTCCGTTTCTGTATTATACTTCTGCTGCACTGTTTCAAATCAGATCCTCAAATTTCAGGAGCACCTGTCCGCTGAAAATGCAATATCGACCTATTCTAAGAGGTGTTCGAAGACTCAGCAATGGGTATTATGTTCTCAATTTCAACAATATGCAGTGGTGATTCCAACAAAGTTCAAGATCTTCATGGCTGGACTGATTGGGTTGACGTATTCATTCGGGTTGCCGAACAGAGAAATATCCTGCATGTTGTATCCATTGGAGACGTAGTTGGACCTGCGCATTGGGTGCGGGAGAATGCTGCTGCGGGCAGCATCGATAGCATATGGCTTGTAAATACTCAGGTTGATGTCAATACCTACTGGACTGTATGTCAATTAGATGACGATGTCTGGTTCAAAGGTATAGTGGTGGGATATGTTTCTCCAATTGTACTATTTGTTAATTGACATCAGATATTATCATTCTCCTGGACAGTCTGGCTTCCAGGTGGACGGGAATTGCCATGGAGACGAATGTCGTAGTTCCAGCAACTACAAAATTTTGGCAGCTTAATGGTATAATTTTATAGCACTCTGAAGATAACTTCACACTCTTTAGAATATTCTTGTATTCAGTTTAGTAGCCTCAAAGTATTGAGAAGCACCTGAAAGTACTCCCAGACCACCTGAGAAGCACATTGTTTTGCATTAAGCCTATCCCGGTGTTTCTGGAAGCTTCTGGAAGAATCGGTGTTCCTGTTCAGAATAGCTCGATAGTTGGGTTATGACTTCCGAAGCATTTTACACTTAGTTTATGAAGTGTATAATTCATACTATGATATGATGATATGAGATCATGCAAGATAAGATCTATCTGCCCCTGTGTCTCCAGAATATAAACTGCCTGTCTTGCAGCCCCACTCCGTCACCCCTGCATCTCAATTTCTATCACCACTGTATCTCCATACACCCACCGTCGCTGACGCCGCTGCTGAGCTAAGTGACTGTGGTTGGGTTTACAATAGGTCTGGGTAATCCGTCACCGATCGAGTTTTTGCGCTGCTGTTGGGTTTAGTTAGGTTCCAAACCCTGCCACAATCCGATCTGCTTTGTCCTGACGGGGTAATTACCTGGACCGGATATAAAGCTACGGTTTTTTTGGCCACTTTGTACCCGCACCACTGTTCCATTTTAAGGTTCATGCAACTTGCACGCCAATTAAGTATTTGAGTTCTGACTGTAGCATGACATCATCAGTACATAGACTGTGCAGTATTACCCACTCTTCCACATCCCACTTCCAGATTTGCGATCAGCACAATATTCGTTGAGTCGCTGTAAATTAACACCATATTTTCAGCCAACTTGGCAGATTCGCAACAGCAACTGAACAAATATTTGTTCTATCGCCAATCTGACTGCAGAAGGTGGAAGGGCAGCTAAAGCTGCAAAATGTACGGACTGATCATTTCATGGGACGATCAGAACTCAAATACATAATAGGAGCCAAAATTGTGAAGTTGAAATGCTGGGTTTATGGTTGTAAAACTGACCCATTTCAAATAGACAGGGTTTTTCGTGTGGTAAGACCCGTTGCAATAGTCCAGTTTCGGGTGTAACTGGACCCAGAACCGTCCCGGAAATTTGGACCTGTTGCTATCACTAGCTGTGGTGGTAGCGACCTATTTTTCCCATCACCGCGGCCAGAGCATTGAAATCTAACCTGTGGACACTCGCCACCTTCGACTTCCAAGACTGAGTTCAACACCGATTGAAACTATTATCTTCGGCCCGGAGCATGCGATACCAATCAGCATCACAGATATTCTCAACTTCCCATTGGGGAATGCGATCCTAGTGACCAAATTTTCATCATCCTGTCCGTGACTTGAAATCATATTCCTAAAGAAGACTGATAACTTTCTACTCTGAGGACTGAGTTCAATGCTGGTAGAAACTATTATCTTGCAGCCAGAAGATTCAAAATATTCTTCCTGGGAGAAATTCTCAACTTCCAGTCGGAGAATTCAACATTTTGTGGGAATTTTTCAACTTCCGGCTTGATGATTCATAGACTCTCAACTTCTGCTCCAAGGATATTGTTCTCCTTTATTTGAGACATTCCAACTTCTAGTCGGAAGTGTAGCCTCAACCTCAACCCATCGACTGAAAATCTGGCGATAATCTGACTATAATTAATGATTCAGTGTATTGTCATTCCCAATTGACGCAAAATGGTAATCGAGAGAGGAGGGGTAGCTGGCATTACCATCACTCATTGTCGCTCGTCTTTGATGCTCGCATGGTATTAAAATAGTGATGCTAGAGCAGCTTAATTGTATACTCTCTATGAGGGCCACAAGGCCATATATAGGAGAGTACACGTACGGCTGAATGCCATCAGCCAGTATCAGAGTTAACAGTCATCTCCGGCCATACGAGACATCGCCATCATCTCCGGCCATTCAAGACATCACCGTCTCCGGCCATACGAGGCTCATCTCCGGCTGAGACCTGTATATGCAATACATGGTATTACCTGGAGTATCCGGTAGGAAATAGGGCACACTCCCTTGTATATACCCCTAAGTCTTTCTCCGTCTCTCATTCTCTTCTCTCTGTACCTTAGTTTATACACACTGTTCTCCCCATACAGTACCACTTGGAACGTTCTCTAAGCAAGGCTTTAAACCATCCTCCGGACGAGATTTTCCGTCACAGAGCTCCTGCGCAGATTGGACGACGATTTTTCAACCGTGCGGTTGCATCTCCAAAAGTGGGCTCGGACTCGCCCATGGCCTTGCATGCAGCCCAGTACATGTAAATACCTGAGACCAGTAATATACTTTGTACTAGCGCCCATATCAGACACTAGCCTTTTCTGTTTATCTCATACGCATTCACATAAACCTTGTACCTCGCATCTCCGAGCTTACGACGACGATTGCAACGGCGTAACTCTTTAACGGCCGAATGCTCAAACACCACTGCCAACTACCGCCCTCACCAGCCTTCGTCACTATCTCTCTTATTAATGAACAGCTGCTCGCCGCTATAGATCTGCAAGGTGTATGGAAGGTGAACTTGCCGGCCCTCACTGTTTTCAGAAACTCCGGCCGGCGGAGTCGGCTGTAACAATATTTATGCATACTGAGCACCCATCTACCGTTTGGCTTTGTTTTCGCCTGCGTCAGACATTGCAGCCAGGTTTGAGATTATAGGATTCGGCTCGTGGACGGGGAGCCTCCACAGGTTGAGACCATAGGACTCTAGTTATTTTCACTTTTCAAATGAACTCACAGTGATGCCAGCGAATAGATCCCACTGCACGTATCAGACGTTCATCAGGAACCTACGGTGAATTGGTGCCGAGTGACCGGTGAAACCACTCTACTTTGCAAGCGCAAATTAGGCGATGTGAGCGCAAATTATATTTGAATATCGCTCATATTCTAATGTCTACCATATAACCATTCAAACCTGGTGATCCCTGGTAGGCAGACGTCCGAGTCCAAGTCATCGACTTCAAGCCTTTTTCCCCGCCAATATCTTCTCGGCTGACCGATTGTCAACTGGTCTTTCACAAATTTACAATCTAGACACTCGCAACAGTCTTCGAGCTTTCGACACGATGTTGGCCATTCTATTACTCGCTTCCTCGACAATATCACTTTGCGGAGCGGTCAACCTCTATGTAGCTTCGCAAAACATCATCACCAGCCTTTCTCTAACCGGAACGGCTGGAAACTTCACCTTGCGGCAAACCTACACAAATGATGGCTGTGCCGCGGACCCATCCTGGCTGACATTCGACGGGGAAAATCGCATCCTGTACTGCTTCGACGATGACGTCACTAACAATGGCTCAATAAGTTCGTATACAGCTGGGCAGGACGGACGGCTGACGCAGATAAACCGTCTCGATACACCCAACGGGCCCGTCAGCGGCATTCTCTACGGCGATGCTGAATCGCGTGCAGTGCTGGTCGCTAATTAGTACGTTTTCCTCCGCTCTAACTTATATTTTGTGCACGAAACACTGTCTTGATTTAGGTACTAATGGCCCACAGTCACTCCCAATCAATTGCCACATATGGCACCACCCCAGACGGCATACTCGAGCGATACCAAACCTTCACCTTCACCATGTCCACGCCCGGCCCAGATCCCGGTCGACAAGCCCTACCGCATCCACACCAGGCCATCCTCGATCCAACCACACGATTTATTGTTATCCCTGATCTCGGCGCTGACGTAGTGCGTTTCTTCAGTTTCGAGAACGGCGTAGATTCATTGACCGAACACGAACCCTTGGTCGTCGCACCGGGTTCGGGCCCTCGGCATGTTGCTTTCTGGTCTCCGGACGGAGAGGAGAGTACGGTCTTTATGTACGTGCTGGCAGAGCTCGCGAGTGAAGTCACGGCGTATCGGGCCGATTACCTCGAGGATGGGGGACTAGGTTTCGAACAGGTCTTCAATATTAGCAGTGTGGAGGGGGGAACTCTGCAGCAGGGAAGTATGGCGGCGGAGATCATTGTCTCAGTGAGTCGTGCTCGACTTAAAATCCCGGCCTGTGCTAATGGCTTTCGTAGCCGGACAACAAATTCTTGATGGTATCGAACCGCAACGACAAGTCTGTGACAACTGCGAATGGACAGTCAGACTCTCTTGTTACCTTCGCGCCGCAAGCAGATGGCTCGCTTCAGTTTATCCAGATTGCGGCTGCTGGCGGTTCGACGCCACGGCACTTCTCGTTTAATAAGGCTGGTGATCTAATCGCGGTTGGGTTGCAGGGAAATAGTCTGGTTGTGATCTTGGAGCGGGATGTTGCAACTGGGGCGATTGGCGAGGTTTTGGCGCAAGTCAGCGCTGGGACAAGCCCTGCTTGCGTGCTCTGGGACGAGTAAAATTAGTAGAGAAAGTATACTTCAGTGTTGTGCGTTTGCAGCCGTTGTGAGTCAGGAATCATGATGTGGTGTATGTAGCAGTTACGGCCGAGAAGGTGCGTCATCATAGCGGCATCTCCAAGTCCATATATCGGCACCTGCGTCTGGACGGCAGTGATAACTAGAAACATACCCACTCGGTAAGCAAAACTACCGCACAAGGTGATATCGGATATGGATCAATAACAATCCGATTGGGGAAGTTGGAGACCTACGTACTCCTCAGGCGGCCTCGAATCAGGCTCTCAAATGTGTTTATTTGTGCGGTGTGCACTAAGATAAAAGTGGAAGTGATAAAAAAGGGAATAGTGTGGCAGGGGGGTAAGAGACTTTTTTCATAATCTCAATTTGGGTCAGACTCACCATTTCGGTTAGTATCAAATCACGTGAGATCATGGGCCGGGATACAAGGCCACTCCTCAGGGTTCGTCGCTTAGTTTATGATTTATCCGGTCAGCTTTATATAACACCTCTTCCTCTGTATTCTGGAAGACCCAGACTTTGTGCACGCTGTCTTCCTCCAAGCTGTGCACACTATGCTGTTCTCTTATGTTTCTCTGCATCTCTTTCTGGCTTCCACTACCTCGGCCGCATTGCATCACCTATTCGTAGGACCGTTGTTTACCACACCATTTCTATACAGCATTGAATTCGATGATGAGCTCTTGACTCTGAAGATTCTAAAGAACCAGACAGTTCATGCCGCTCATTCTTTTATAACATTCGATGTACTTCTCCATTTACGCCCCCCATATAGCTGGCTACTCAACAAAAGAATAGCATACAAAACGCAATATTTATGGCACATCCCTTAGCGGCGGACAAGATTTCGCGAGCTACTCGATTGTCGATAGCTCTACAGTCCAGCTCGACTCTCTGGTAAAACTCGGCGGTAACTGTAAATATCCTCCCCTTTCTCGTCTTCATAGTCTCCATTAACTCTGCCTAGGCACCGACAACACCATCTTTGCCATCCAAAATCCAGAACCACCATATGTCGTTTACGGCCAGGGATGGCCATCCACATGCGGCAGCGTGATGTCTGTAGATGCCAACGGTGCCCTCTCCTCCGTGATTCAGAACTTCACTTACGCAAACGGCTCAGGTGCCCATGGAGCTGCGGTCTCTCCGGATAATCGGTTTTTGTATTCTGCGGACCTGACAGGAAATGCGGTGTGGAGACATTCCATTGAACCGGGCACCGGTATGCTGCAAGATGAGTTCCGTCTGGAGGCGCCCGAAGACTCAGGGCCACGACATATGTCTGTGCATAGTGGCGGGAAGTATCTCTACGTGCTTATGGAAACCACAAGCGAGATGGCTGTCTACTCGTTGAATGGGAAAAGGCTTAAGCTCCGTGGAAGCTACCCGATTTATCCACCTGGTAAGATCCCTGCGTTGATCATACGGACGCCCCCTGACATCGAGAAGGCGGCAATGTCATTCAATTCAGAGGAAACACAGTTGCACTATCCGCCAGCGAGAAGTACGTATGGGCATCAACACGCTCAGGCGGTGCTGGTACAGGACCGGGATACATCTCTGGTTGGGAGCTGGATAAGCACGGCGCAGTCAAGAAACAAGTGGTTACGGTGCCTACTACGACTGTGTTGAGCAGGGGGAATGGGGTTTCACCGGCGTTCTTTAGCGATAAATGGGTTGCATATGCGGATTATGGGACTGGCTATGTTCAGATGTGGAGGTTTGATGCAAAGAATGAAACGATGGAGGAAGTTGCGAGGCTGGATATCAAGGATGGCGGGTGTTGTTCTAACATCATCTGGTACGATTAAGGTAGACTTCAGGCTTTAGCGAGGAGAGTTTGGTTTAGAATCACTTCCAGCTTCGTATCGGCAATGCATTAATGGCGAATAGAGGAAGGTTGTTGGGCATACCCATATGATCAAGTGAATAAGCGCCATGAACGCCCGTTGGGGTTGGGGGTTGGGGGAAGTGCTGAAGATGGATTGCACATTCGAAGAACTTTCGAGTCGAGCGCTGCCTGCATCGCCATGGGGAGCTATCTCCCCAATTCCTCCAGTATCAGAGGCACTCTAGATACTGGCCTTGAAAATTTAGTGGCGCTTGCGGGTCGGCTCCACTTCATATCACAAACATTGTAGAAAGCACAACTGGACGGTAGCGAGATTTCCGGTCTCTCTTCCAGTCAGCCTCGGAGATCTCCGCCACACGATCCAAGCTTACCGCCATGCATTAGCGAGATATCCAGAGTTTTTCTCTGTGGGGTTCTACCAGCCACAGCTGCCTGGAATAAATACCGGCAGCAAGGTACCCGTTTTCAGCGGTCTCACAGATCGAAAACGACACATGGCGACTGGGTTTATCCAACTCCAAATAGCTTACCCAAGCTCCATAGTGTTATGCGTCTGATCGGAGCATCGACGATGTACCAGCTGCCCACTTTGTCGCGCCTTGTCAAGCTCTCATATCAGTAGATTGTTCGCCCAGTAAATCTTGTGAAGATCTTTCTACTTGCAGAGCTAAGCTTCACTGAACGCTGCTTAATCCAAACTTTCTATGGAGTTGCACCCTTTAGGTGTGAACCCGGGTCTGCGTTGATTTGCATACTGTTCATTTGATTGCGCATAGTGTTCCTTACTCGGCCGTAATTTGCAATTTATCGCAATTGGACTCAATTAATGTCCTTAAATTAAGATGCCACCTTTTCAACCCCGCTCTGTAAGGCTTATACTTCACTGATTCCTGTTCTGCGCACGGATATTCATACTGTAGCACTCGACAGAATGTTTGTCCTTTCATACCCACCGCTACTTCTTCTCGCGCTGGCGTCCTCGGCGTCAGCTGCTCGGCACCATATGTTCACAGGAAACTTCAGGGGTGTAGCAACACTTCACGCAGTTGAATTCGACGATGAGGCCATAACTTTACGCGTCACGAATGAATTCCCATCCCACGGCGCTCACTCCTGGATCACCTTCGATGTAGGCTGTCGCTTCTCTCCAACCGCTCTCACCGCCTAACAAAGAAACAGCAAAACAAAACAAACCTCTATGCATTGTATCTGACGGCGACCAACATCTCGAGCTACACCGTAATCGACCATGAAACACTGCGGTACGATGGCGACGTAGCTTTTCAAGACGTCGGCAATTGTAGCCGCACCTTCACCGTGCAGTTGTGTGCTCTTATTGACGCAGCTCCGTAGGCCGCAATGGTGCCACTGTATTCGCCTTACAAAGTCCGGAACCGCCATATTGCGTATACTCGTTCGGACTCCGTGGCGGATGCGGTGGTGTGTTTGCGATAGACCCCGAAAGCGGCGTCCTCTCCCACAACATTCAGACATTCCCGTACCGACCTGATTCCGGAATCCATGGCGCAGCTTTAACGCCCGATAATCGGTTCATTTATTCCGCGGACATGCTTGCGAATGCGATATTTGGACACTATGTTGAGCAGGGGACGTGTTTGTTGAAGGAGGCTTTTCGGATGGATGTTGAGAAACCCGGGTCCGCACCGCGACATATGGTTGTGAATAAGAATGGGAAGTATTTGTATGTGCTTATGGAGCTTACGAATGAGCTTGTGGTGTATGACTTGCAGAATGGAAGGAAATCGCCGACGTTTCATCAAGCCTTTCCGCTCATTCCGGAAGGTAATGTTTTCCATTAGTTGCTCTTACCACAAAGTCTAACATACCGAGCCGCTAACGATTGTACATCTCCAGGCTCGAACAACACACTCTACTGGTCCGCCGAAGTCACCTTCTCTCCAAGCGGCAAGTACGTCTGGGCATCAGCCCGCGGCCAGGACGGTTCGGGAAAAGTAGGCTACATCTCAGCCTTCAGGCTCGACGAAGACGGACACATCACCAAGCATCTCTTCATGCAACCCACGTACACAATCGACGCGGGAACAAACCAGGTGTCGCCAGCATTCTGGACTGATGAGTGGGTTGCCATGGCCGATTATGGGCATGGGGGCTCGGCTGGGACGGGGTATGTGCAGATGTGGAGGTTTGATCCGGAGGCGGAAACTCTTACGGATGTTGCGAAGGCGAGCATTGACGATGGCGGGTGCTGTGCGAACATTGTGTGGTATGATTGAATGCGGGCCAATAATTCGATTGGGTATGGGTTATGTTCTAGTCCATTCACGGAGGATGTTACTCCGTGATGCGAACAATCACCTACGAACAAAGAGGTTGAATTGTCTATTGTACACAAGTAGTTGTCTATTCTACAAAAAGCTATCAAAGGGAAAACCTATGCCTTTATATACACGAGGTTCCGCGGAGATAATGATGTTGAAAGTGTATGCTAATTGCTCTATCTCGAAGAGGGCTAAAGACCGTATTTGAACAATCTACCATATGCGTACGCGTATACACTATCTAATATGAGACGCATCACCCTGGTCCTGATGCATATCCTCATACAGTCACCATCTTCATACAAGTCTTCATTCTCATACAAGACTTCAGACGATGCTGAGACTCACATGCAACATTCCCCCCTCTTGCTACGCTCCGTGGAGCAAGAAAACAATCAAACAAAGATGATGTGCAACTTGTGATTCCCATAGTAGCCTCCTTAAAACCCTGCTTGAGAAGTGAGCAGGGAAAGAGTACTACCATAGCATGAGGATGGCCATCCATATACACAAAGAAATCCTTATTCCCAAAAGAAAAGTGAAACAACCTTAAACCTTAAATTGACCTCCGATTGGCCTTGATTAACATAAACTCGTTGCTTTCGTAAACTTTGTATTCTTATCCTTAGTAAGTGTCTTTGTGATTATACCTGCGAGATGTTTGTCCATGAATATGTAGAAGTAGTTGACTATTCCGTGTTTGTGCAGATTTCCACTATTGTGATAACAAACATTGATGTGTTTAGTGTGAACTTTTATGATTCACATGGTGATGAGAGTATGAGCTCTGTGATTGTCACAGTAGATTGGCTGCGGTGGTTAGTCTTTACCGTAAATGTTTTTCTGTAATTGGAATAACCATTGCGCATTACTAGAGGCCTCCGAACAAGCGGTGAATTCGGCATCAAGAGTAGACATGGTTATGAGGCCTTGCTTACAAGACTGTCACGAAACTGCTCCACTATGGCTGGCAAGAAACACATGGCCTCCTTAGAATTTGCAGTCCGTGCTGTACTTTGCCCAATCGGAATCTAAGTGCACTGAGAGGCTATCGCGGATATCCATGCCGATGCCTTTGCCATTGAACAATAGTTGAAAATACGCTGTAGTGTTGACGTACTGAAGAACTCTCTGAGCAGCTGTCATATGGCTGGTAAATCGCCGCGTGTTGTAATGAGAAAGAGCTGTGACCGCTCATGAGTCATTTGCCCAAGGTGGATGTGCTGCATATATTAATGATTCCACGACTGGTGGATAGTCTGTGATATCATTCCATTCCTTCTCCGCCCAATTCTCAGCCATGTCCAATGTTACATTGGGATGCATTGATGTCGAGACGCTGTGTGTGTGCTCCATGCCCAGTTGTCCAAGTGTTGTGCTGATATAGGTTTTCTGAGCAAGAACGACCCCGGTGTCGCGGGAAAATCTGTTTCTCACCACCACCGCCACTCAGCATCCCAGTCCCAGCCCCCTGGTGTGAAGGGGACAAAGGGTAGCGGGTGGGGAACTCCGCCATTTAACCGGCTTGCCCGGAGGCGGAGGGGATATGGGGCTGTCATACTCTAATTAGAGTGCATACAGTATGAATAAAACAAAAAAAAAAACGCCACTCAGCTTGGCAGAGGACTGAGCGACGGCGGGTGTACGGAGATACACCCAATTGCGTGGATCCTCACGGCCGGGTAGTATCATATCTTCTCACCCTCTTGCTACGCTCCTCGAGCCAGAACCGCTCTTTCTCACGAATTCCTTTTGGATGCCGCGAGAGGTGCGGCGGAGTGTTGATGAAGGGCTCTCTGCCATCTAGCTCCGTCGTTTCACCACAAATGGAGCCCAAACGCGGATTCTGGTTCGGAAAGCTGAGTACGGAATGGTGGGAAAGACCCCCACAAGCTAATACGGGTAAATATGGAGTGAAGCAACTAATGGACGGTGCTAACAATGTCGGATTGGAATACCGGATGCGGTAAGCCTGGTACATGGACGTCACTAACGAAAAAGGCACCGACCTTATACCGGAACGAACACCAAGGAAAAGGCGCCGACCTAACATCGGAGGAAAGGCACCGACCTTATACCGGGACGAGCAGACAGAAAAAGGCACCGACCTAACAGCGGGACGAAAGGCACCGACCTCATACCCAATGATTCCACCAGTCCGGACGATCCCAGGCTGAGATAGGGCTCAGTCCGGTCCAGTCCAACACGATGGCCAGACTGGACTGGACCGCGGACTGCTAGTGTTGGACTGGACGGGCTCAGTCTGGACCGGTCCATGCGGGCGAGTACTTATCAACTTCTGTTGACACGGGATTTGGCCCGATGGCTTGTGAGGCGTTCTGGGGCTCACAGCCCCATCGGCCTAAGGCTGCGGGCATGAGGCCGGGAGCTTGCGGCCCCCAAGGGCCGCCACCTGCCCCCGTGCCGAGGAGGAGGTCAAGCCCCGGGAGCGATGCCCGTCATCGGTCTCCGGATTTGATACACGGCTTCGCCGAGTATGCTCTCTCTTTCCCATATATATTTGCCTGTCTTTCTCTCTCTCTTTGCTCTTTAGATAATCACTTCTGTACGATTGTAAGGGCACGTATGCCTGCTTTGGGACTCACAGGTTTATGTATGGTAATTATAGGAATACGGTTGCAAACGTGGATGCAAGTGATGGTAGATGTAGATGTAGATGTATAGGTAAGATTATCGGTAGAGATCTAAGGCTCGTGGCGAGCCGACTATATAGAATGGCCGTTACTTGGCCAGGGTCACGTGCCGCCGTGACAACGATAGTCAATTCAATATCTCTATTCATACTTGATTGATCTCAACAGTTTCCAACTAGCTACATGGTACGTATAATCTTCCAACAAGTTACATCACTTCCACATCCATATCCCCATCTCCAGGTTGGTCAGCATACAGTTGCTCGCCATCCTCAGCAACCTCCAACTGCACTCCAGTACACGCAAGTCTTCGCAAAACAGAAACGGTGAATTAAGTCAACAACCACGATAGCAACCGAAAAGCGGACAGCGGCAATCGATTTTTAACGTCGAATTGACCCCGACACAAGACTCTCAGCACCTCAGGACCGCTGGAGGAGGGCAGGCACGTCACAAAAAAGAGCGCGCACAAGAAACCACGCAATTGAGTCGATTCGCGGAAAGTCTTGGCGGAAAAAGACGAAAACAAACCGGCAGAACAAGCCAACAGCCATGGCAGTAATTGGCACACAGACACCCGCAATCAACTGTTAGCAGCGAGTCGACACCGGGAAGACTTCCCCAGCACCTCCGAACTGATGAAGGATGTTGGGCACTTGGACAGCAGAGTGAGCACTAGTGTTAGCAATGGTTCCTGATCAACCAGCATGTTAGGGCCCTCCGCGCCCACGGCATCGAAGCCGTGATCCACTGGGTCCCGGGACACTCGCGCATCCCCGCGAACGAAGATGCTGACCGCCAGGCAAACAAAGAACGAGAAGACCAAGGCTACACAGCCCGCGAGCGAAGATACACCTCGGCAGCGAATAGTGCTAGATGGATCTCCGAAGGGAGCACGGCAGTGAAGGCGAAGTGGGACGCCGAGAAGTGCTCCAAACACTACAGATATAGACAGAAGGGCAAAGCCAGGAGCAAGAGGTCTGTCCCAATGACAAGTGTGAAATCACTGGCAACAAGGTTCTACAGACAGCAGAGCAGGCATGCGCCGACTGGAACGTACCTACAGTGGTTTGGACACTGAGAGGATGACCAATGCTGGTAGTGCGGAAGCGGAACACTACTGACGCGGAAGCAACTCTTCCGCCACTGCAGCCGGTGGATTGACCAGCAGATATCGCTCTGGAAGGCAGTGGGAAAGGCCACTGGATGGAAAGCGGCCTGACGCTGGCATGTGCAAATTTCTGAGCTTTCTCCATGGATAAATGCGATCAAGCGGTGGTGAACTTCCTGGCACCGACAGAGGTCGGGAAGTTCCGGCAACAACTAGCAGAGGAGCCCGGGCAGGATTAACCGTGTTTTGATCTAGGGCAGTCTCTCTCTGTTTTCGTTGCTCTTCTTGTTCTTTGTACTTTCCACTCGTGTGGACTTGATTGATTTTCCTATTTCACAGGGGATGATGGGTAGCAGGTGGATACTCCGCAATCTTTCCGGCTCGCCTGGAGCCTTAGGGGTTGTCTTAAGCTCTGTCATACTCTAGTTAGAGTGTATACAGAATGAATAAAACAAAAAATGCAACAGTTCCGGGTTACCCAGCTGCGGTTCGGGTTTGGAACCAGACTTCGACTCCCCCAGTCCGGGTATGGAACCACCAAGATACCTGGACCGGCCAATTTGCCATGGGTATTACCCCTACCGGATTTGAAGCCATCAGGTTTTGGGCCAGGTGAGAACCCGACAGCGGTTCCATTTAACGGTTCATACAAGTTTCAGTGCAATTATTTATTTATGGTCTGATCATATCACAACTTGATCTATATGTGAAAGGTGCAGTGTTATGTGCTCTGTGAGCTACCATTCTCCAAATTCCGATGGGATCAAGATTCGTCGAGTCACTGTGAAATATAGCTGAAACTCAGTCATTAATACCCGGTTGTCCCCAGAGACTCAATGAATATTGTTTGCATCTCAAATCAGAGAATGGGAGGTCAAAGAGCACCTAAAACTGCATATCTTACGTATAGATCACGTCGTTATACGAGGAGATTTCAAATACTTAATTGGAGGGAGAACTGGGGACTGTCCAGGGGGAGGTTTTGGATGCAAAGCGGCCCAAATGCCGCGGTCCGTGCATTTGATACAGTACAACCCATCACCGCAGTCCGGGTTCTGACCTAACCCTAACCCGGAACCATACTAGCGGGTTTCGACTGTTGCTGATGATAGTGAGCACCTGTCCGCAATGCGATCACCATCTGTGGAACGATTGTGACCCCGAGCGGAGCAAGCCCCACTGCGGACTTTGAGGTGATCAGGATGCCAAGTTAGGATGGAGACCAGGACATGATCAAAGTAGGAGGAATAGGAGCGGCTAGTGTTACCAACGGTTTTGGACCCTCGCTTTGGGTCCGGGTCCGGGTCCGGGTCGGAACCGAATCATTGCCACATTGGTGGTCCGGGTTGTTAATCCACCTGAACTGTCAATTCGGGTACGGTTCAAAGGAATTCTCCCAACCTGTCTGAATTGGGTGGGTTGTCAGCGGGTTACCTAGCAGGTTCATCTGAAGATTCATATAATTCTCGTGTTTTTGCAGTTTGGTAATAGTATATTATCAAATTCGGGTATTCAGTAGCCAATAAACGGCATTTGCATGTATTGCAGTTTGTGATATCGATTATTTTGGAATCCTTGTTTTTCCTTTTCTATGTTGTATCTTAGTCTAGAAAGGCGGTCGATAGTTCTGTTATGAACTCATGTATCCGTGTTACTGTATAGTGTTAGCAACGGGTCCGGGTTTGGACTGGCAGAACGGTTCGGTTCGGTTCCAGACCCGGCCAAAAACCCGACCCGGCCAAAAACCCGACCCGCCTTGTCCTGGCGGGGTTGTTACCCGGACCGGACATAAACGCGCGGTTTTTTAGCCGGGTTGTACCCGGACTGCGGTTCCATTTTACGGTTCCTGCAACTTTCGCTCCAATTAAGTATTTCAGTTCTGATCGTATCATGACATGATCAGTGTCATGGTTTGACAAAGTACGGGGATACTAAGGAACAATGGTGGGAATTCGGGGGTGGTGTGGAAGGAAAGGTGTCACAGAAAGGGGGAGACTTTTGAGGATATGGAAGAAGCGGGGAGTTGGTGGCGGCATAATTTAGTATGGTAAGGACATGGGCTGAGGTGATGTGATGTTAGATGATATGGCGTGGCTGTAGTGATAAGGAATTGTGCTGGTAGTGTGTAAAATCATACGATGAGATTCGGATGATACATCAGAGCATGAGGAATTATTCGAGAATGGCAGATGAATTGTATATACACAGAGTGTTTTTGGCGTTGGAGGATTTTTTTTCCTTCTCTCTTGACTCATTCTCATGTATAGCAAAGCAAGCTACGGCTTTGAAAAATAGCTTCGACTTTTGTGCTTGCCTTGATACCCGCAATAGACACTTTGAGCGGCTTGTGTTTAGTTTGTGATATCACATTGTGTCACCAATATCACGTACTTTCGACCCCGTCCATTACACTACAATGAGTCCTATTACGACGTAGCTGATATTCAATGTGCCTAGATCCCTTTACAGGGTGTAAATATTGTTTCGAACTTTGCTCTGTTTCTTGTTGGGTGTACCTAGCACCAAACCATCATTGGACACACGTTTCCAACAATTGTATTGACGAGTTATTCTGACTTACTGGATTTGATATCTGTCAGTACCAGCACAGATCAGCATAATCGAATGCACCAGTCCGACAGTAACTGTACTTCTCAAAAGAATTGGTTTGATCTTGCTGGAACCCCTTGTGTTGTTTTTGAACCGAACCTGGGAACGCTTTCGAGAGTATCGAGACTATACTCGCATCAACCTGGTAGGCGGAACCTTTGGAAGCCTATCTTTGGGAACAGTCAGACGTTCCCTCCACCTGGAATCTTTATTCGAAAGACGCAGCCAGACAGGTCGGTGGTCTGAATATTAAGGAGCAAGTGTTTGGACTGCACTGGACATAGTATCGAGGATTGCATTTTGGTCTGTTTACAGACTGTGATGCTGAAGAACCTTGCACGTGTGAAGAACATAACTGTGATCGAGCACAGTCAACAGCTGGACACAAAGCAGCAGCAGCAATACCAGCTATATCGCTTGCGATTCCGCCGATTGTTGTAGTACCTTCGCCTCCAACTCCATCCGAAATCGACGCTTACAATTGTCACTGGTTGATGTGCTTGATCCGCTGCGATGTCAAGATCCATGGAACTGCAAGTGGCACTGGTATCCCCCGTGGATCCGGGGACCATCATGGCACTTCTCGATCTACAGAGGGACATCGTACGATTCGAGGAACAACAAGATGCGTTCAGACACACACAAGAAGTGATGACAAGGGTGATACAGTTCTCACAGACCATCCGGAACGTGCAGATGGTGTGCAAACACCCCCAACTAATCATAAATCTGCAGCGACAGATCACAGACCTACATACGACATAGTTCATGCCCGTGCAGTGCGACCATACTGAGCTTGAACACCCGATTCAGACACTGATGGACAAGTGGGATGAAACCAGGATGGAACCTGCAGTACCAGTGACAGACGAGGAGTTTCGACAAGAACTTGCGGATATGACCCAGGACGTACAACTATATGGAGAGGAAGTCCGTGGTTTGAGGACGCAGTTAGCGAATGCCTTGACGTTGGCAGCCAGGGCGGCTCTGCCTACTCCCCAAACTACAGAGGACACAGGCCAGAAATTTCCTCACTCCCCGGACTATTCAGGGTTGAAACAAACTCAGTTGAGTCCCCGGATTGCTCAACTCTGAATGGTGATATAGCACATGCCAGCCAGCTTTCCCGACGAACAGTCGATGATGCGGTATGCTTTCAATTTCCTGAGAGGAATAGCGTGAGGCCAGATCTTGCCACACGTTGGGGAGGATTGAACAATAGAACTGGAACATCTACGAGCTTTCATACAACTCCTGGAAGCAGATTTTACGGACCCCAACCGTATAGCTACCACTGAACAGCCAATGTGGGAGATTAAGCAAAAGAACTGTGAGTTCTCTCAGTACTATGCTTAGTTCCAGATCATTGCTAGTGATCTTGATTGGATCTCATCGTCCCTGCGCAATGCTCTTCGAATGGGGCTGTCCGAAGAAATCAAAGATTCCTTTACCTATAGCGACATACCTGAGAATCTTCCCACGTTTGGGACAATTCGCCAGATACGGGATAACCAGATTCGACAATGATGAGCGGATATGGCAGCAAAGAATACAGTGGGAGGGACAGGTTGTGCTCACCGAAGACCCCCACCACTTCCAAAAGCTCCGGAAACGGCCCTTGCAGAAACAATTGCTGGATAGACTGGATCCGCACCTATGGATCTCGGCGAAAGAAAGACGAGGATTTCAGCTGAACAAAGAGTGAAGAGATTTGCCGATGGGAGGTGCATCTACTGTGGTGGGTTCAACCATAGGGGGGCGGAATGCGCGGCAAGAAATGGAAGGCTCACGGTATCTAAAGCCTCATTATATCATATCAACAATGCAATTGAAGCAAAGGATTTGCAGAAACATCCCTTGGAGGAGATTGTCCCAGAACAGTATCATGAATTCCTCCCCTTGTTTAGCAAGATATTGGCAGATAGGTTACCACCACATCAGCCAGACATTGATCACGAAGGTTGCCTAAAAAATGGGGAGCCACCAACATTGGGACTATTACATTCAATGTCAAGGGCCAAGTTGGACATATTGAAAGAGGGGCTGAAGGAGAATATGTCCACAGGGTTCATCCGACAATCGTCATCACCATTTGCTGCTCCAGTATTATTTGCAAAGAAACCGGATGGAGGATTACGATTTTGCATTGATTATGAAGAGACCAATAGTAAGAAATTAAAAAATTGGTATCCCCTTTGGTTGATAAAGGAAACATTGAATCTTCTAGGAGAGGCAGGGATATATACAACGGTGGATGTGGGAGGGGCTTATAACCTACTTCGTGTAAAAGAAGGTGATAAACATAAGTTGGCTTTCCGAACAAGATATACATGTTTGAGCCTATAGTGATGCAGTTTGGAACAACGAATACACCAGCATATTTCCAGGGCTATATCAAAATTGGTATTAGAAAAGCTTTGCATGATTTTGCATCGGCATACTACCTAGATGGTGTATTGATAAATAGTGACTCCGAAGAAGATCACGTTGGCCACATCAAGTGGATTATGCAATGGTGATTGGAAGTGGTGGTGTACCTGAAGCCCAAGAAATGCGAGTTCCATAAGGCAACTGTAAGGTACATCGGATTGATTATATCAACAAAGGGTATCTCTGTGGATTAGGATACAATTGAGCCTGCACAGATTTGGACCATGGAGAAGAAGACCAGGAATGGACACTTGAATAATCTCTTTGAGGTACAACAATTTCTCGGCTTTGTAATTATTATCGGCGGTTCATTCCAACATATTAGGGGAAAGCACAAGTATTGACAACACTCACTAAGAAGGATGAACAGTTTGTCTGGAAATCAGAACAACAGCTGCCATTCGAGACTATGATAGCCACATATACAACGGCGCCTGCACTTGGACAATTTGACAATGAGAAGGAGGTAATTATTGAGAAAGATGATTCCTATTATGTGTCCGCAGGAGTATTGTCACAACTGAATCATGAGGGAGTGGTACACCCTGTGTCATATTATTTGAATAAACATTTGCCGCCTGAGTGTAATTATGATATAAACGATAAGGAGTTCATGGCTAATACTAAGCCACTAGAGGTATGGAGACCCGAGTGTGGAGGTGCCGCATGTCCCTGACAGTTGATAACTGATCACAAGAACCTCGAAAAATTCATGAGAATAATACTTTTGCATTGGAGACAAGCATGGCAGTCCATGTTCTTAACACTGTTTGATAATCAGATTGTTTATCTACCAGGGAAATGGAACGGACAAGCGGATGCTTTAACAAGGAGGCCTGGATAGTGTTAGGAAAGGTTCCAAATTGGCGGTTTGGTTCCGGGTCCGGGTTGGAACCAAACTGGAACCGTGGAAACGGGTTTTACCTGATCAAAAAACCGAACCGCACCGAACCCGCGGTTTTTTGACAGGTTCCACTTTTTCGCAAACTCAGCACTTTGGCTCCAATTAAGGATTTGAGTTCTGATTGTATCACAATATGATATATACGTAAAAGATGCAGTTTCTGATGCTCTTTCACCTCCCATTCTTCAATTTGCGATATGATCACTATTCGTTGTGTCGCTTGGAAAAACACAAAAATTTTGGCGTTATCTGACAGCAACTCAGTGAATAGTGATTGTATTGCAAATTGGAGAATTGGAGGTGAAAGAGCATCGAAAACTGCATCTTTTACGTATATATCATACTGTGATACGATCACAACTCAAATACTTAATTGTAGTCAAAGTTCTGAGTTCGCGAAAATGACGCTCTGCTCTATGCTAAACCCGGCCAAACAACCGCGGGTTTATGTCTGGTCCGTGTTACAACCGCGTGAAGATAGAGCGGTTTGGTTCTATAGACAGGTCTGGAACCGAAGCGAACCGTTTTTCTGGTCCAAACCCGGACCGTTGGCAGGTTACCCGGACACATTGCTAACACTAGGCCTGGAGACCTCCCTCAGGGGGGGGGATGAAATATTAAAACATATGGAACAGGTTGTTTTAAAGCCATACAATTTAGCGGAATGATTGGGCATATCGGCAAATGAGTTATCCATACAGGAGCACTCTTCGATAGTAGATCTTTTTCAACAGACATATCAGTTCACCCACTACTGGATAAGATATTGAAGGCTATATGCAAAAAGGGTAGCTTGAAATTGATTACGATAGCGGAATGTGCGGAACAGAATGGACAAGTGTGGTATCGAGGAAAGCGTGATGATTCTGAGTGAGATCAGCTACGTTTACGATTGAATCAAGAGCACCATGACACTGTATTGGCTGGACACCCAGGTCTGGCAAAGATGTTTGACTGTTTGAATGGACAGTATTATTGAAAGAATATGCGGAAACAGGTGGATCAGTATGTATGGAATTGTCACAGTTGCCAATGATCTAGGACCTCAAGACATGCAAGATATTGAGTTCTTTGACCCCTGCCTGTACCGGAGAAGCCATGGGAAGATATTTCGATTAATTTTGTGGTTGGGCTACCAGAGTGTGAGGGGTTTGATGCAGTTTGGGTAGTGGTGGATAGGCTTTCAAAGATGCGCCATTTCATTCCATGCCATACGACACTAGATGTGGTAGGATTGGCAAAGTTGTTCCTCCAGCAGGTTGTACGCCGTCATGGCCTGCCAAAGACTATCATCCCAGCCCGAGAACCTCAGTTTGCTTCAACGTTTTGGGGACAAATATGACGTGGGCTGGGGATTGATCGATGGATGTCTATGGCATTTCATCCACAGACAGATGGCCAGACTGGACGAATGAATGCTGGTATGGATCAGTACCTTAGGGTATTTGTGAATCACCAGCAAGATAATTGGGTGCTGTGGCTACCCCTGGCCAGGTTTGGTGCGAATAATGGGACATCGGAGTTGAGTTAGTGCACCATATTCTTTCCAGTCCAGGGTGTGGATCCACGGATGTCATTTGAAGGGGAACAAACGCAGCAGCGGGACTGACGACTTATAGATGCAGATCAAGTTCTGGTCACGATGCAACGGATTCACGAATATGTACGAGTTGGGATAAGGAGGAATCCAGCATTGCAAGAAGACAGGGCAAATTGAGGACGTATACCCATGCCAACTATCCAAGTTGGATCTAAAGTTTGCCTGGATGCCCAGAATATACGAACTATTCGTCCCACCCAAAAGTTGTATTGGAAGTGCCTGTGACCATTTCGAATGTGTAGACAAGTATCCCCTTATGCATATGAATTAGAATCACCTGCGTCAATACGAATCCACCGAGTACAACCTGTTTTGATTTTGGATATGGTGGTAGAAGTTCCTATCGTAGGACAGTGTGTTGAACCTCCTCCACCGGTGGAGGTTGATGGGGAAGAAGAGTATCAGGTATCCAGTGTTGAGGACAGTCACGTATATTGAAATCAGTTACAGTATTTGATAAGTTGTGTAGGATATGATTCTTTGACATGGGAACCTGCGAAGTTTGTGGATGGCTTACATGCGCTGAAGGAGTTCCATCAGCGATAGACACAGAAAACAGGAACATTGGGAGGTGTTCTCGGAGGACCTCGAACATAGGAGGTGGATACTGTTACGGTTTGAACAAGTACAGGAGAACTTAGGAACAATGGTGGGAATTTGGGGGTGGTGTGGAAACAATTGTGTTATGGAAAGGTGGAGACGTTGGAGGATTCGGAAGAAGCAGCGAGGTGGTGGTGGTATAATGTAGTATGATAAGAACATGGGCTGAGGTGTTATGATGTTGGATGATATGGCGTGGTTGTAGTGATAAGGAACCTGTGCTGGTGGCACTTACAATCATAGGATGAGATTCAGATGATACATTGGAGCATAAGGAATGATTCGAAGATGGCAGATGAATTGTATATAAAGAGAGTATTGTGGCGTTGGAGGATTTCATTTCCTTCTGTCTTTACTCGTTTTGTTGTATTGCAAAACAAGCTAAGACTTCGAAAAATACCTTCGAATGTTTTCGTCGTCTTGATACCCTTGACACGAACCTCAAGCGCCTTATGTTTGTGTCTGATATCACAATTTGTTCCCAATATCACCTTTTTCGACCCCATCCATTATAATCACTACGTAGATTGTGAAGATCTAGCTGCTCCTTCACCTCCTGGGTTCAGATTGGCGATCCGTCTCATAATCATTGAGTGGCTATGAAGTAAGTGTATATTTTAACCGAAAATACCGGGTTTTGGACAGGGATTGAACGAATATTTGTCAGATTGGAAATCTGGAATCAGGAGTTGAAAGAGCAGTGAGCAGTGCCCAATCTATGCATTCATCGTGGTATGATATGATCAGAACTGAAATACTTAATTGCAGCCAAAGTTGTAATAGTGAAATGCCGGGTTTTTGGTGGTAAAACCGGCCCAGTTGCAACGGTCCGGGTTTTGGTATGGTAGAGCCCGTTGCAACTGTTCAGTTCCAGTTCCAACGCTAACCCGGAATCATTCTAGTGAGTTGGAACCGTTTCTAACACTCTCCATGCAATGCCAAAATTACCCAATATGCAAGGCGAAAAATTGCTTACGCTCCATTGACATTCATTCCCAGGATGGGGTAACAAATATATCAAGCACTGTTTCAGATGAAAAGGCTGCCGGAACATTGTAAATGAATTTTTGCCACACTTGGACACGGTGATTAGATACAATGGTAGACCAAACATTGGTGAAGCTCCATTGACAGTCATTTTCAGAATGGGGCCGGGAGCATATTGCAATTGTTTTTGCCCTTAAAGGCTGCCAATATCTCATTTAGGCACATTTGCAACCAATTGCCAGATAGATTGCCCAAGATGCAGAACCACAAATTGTTAATACTCAGTTGATACTCATTGTTAGTGTTGGGCAGGGAGTATCCGAGTATTATTTTTACCTCTCAAGGCTGCCCATACCTCATTGATGGATGGCTGCAACCAATCACCACTTAGGCTACTGAAGATGCACAGCCAAAAATCATTAACACAGCATGGATGCTGATTTCTGAATAGGGCAGTGACTATCCTGTTTGCTAATTTACCTACAGAGGCTACCAATACACTGGTTATGCATATCAGCAACAAAATCACTATTCGATGACCATGCTTACAAGACCAGTAACATTTGACAATTCATTGGGGCTCATTTTAACGCATTGTCCAATCAACATCTGCTGTCATCAATAATTGCATGTATAATTGTTTCCCAATGTTGCTTTCCTTTCTGCCTGATTTAGACATGGTCCTTTGGGAAAGCTGGGCCCAGTAATCTTCTTGCATTGGTCGCTCTCATCCTATTGAAATTTATACATCTTGCCACATAATCCAGTTTTGCCTACTATACTGCTGTTAATTAACCAATATTCACCAGAGACTGCTTAATGTTCTCCCATAATATGTCTCCAAATGAAATTCTCGGCCAAACTACATTAAGAACCTGGTAAAACTACATTGACTTATTGTTTCCAACATTTTCTTGATCCCATTATTCCTCCTCGTTTCCATTGTATTGACCATCATCAACATCTTTTCAGCCTTTTTCTATGACCTCCGTGTTAGCCAAATCAATCTGGTGTGGCCGGGAAATCTGTTTCTCACCATCACCGGCACTCAGCTTGGCAGAGGACTGAGCTACAGCCGGTGTACGGAGATACAGGGTTGACAGAGATCGACTGTGCGACGGGGGCGGACCGAAATACAGGTGTAATGAAAATGGACAGAGCGACCGGGAGTATATATTTGGGAGACCCCAAAGTAGATACATCCGAGCTTGCACCGCAGATTGTATCTTATCTCATACCATCTCATTGCATGGTACCACGAATTATACACTCTATCGTTCCCATCTTGTGATCTCAATCTCTCTTCCTAAGAGTGCGTGTCGATCCATGCACTTGCGTGAATCCTCACTGCCAGGTAGTATCATACCCTCTCAACCTCTTGCTACCCTCCTCTAGCCAGACCCGCTCTTTCTCACAAATTCCTTTTGGCCAGGCATGAGAAGTGCGGCGGAGTGTGATGCTGGGCTCTCTGCCATCTAGCTCCATCGTCTCACCACTGCGGGAACAATCTGTGTTGGACTGACATCCCCCTGCTCTGGGGTGTTTGAATCCTTGACCCCATTGTCTACCTCTATCCCAGATTCAATATCCACCCCCCAGTTGTCTTCGCTGTCATTTGCATTATCCAAGTCCACATTCCAGTCAAGTGAATCTTTGGTGTCCGAAATGCAAACAGGCGCACTAACCTCATCAGTTTCGCCTGCCTGGTGGTCAATTCGTTTGATTCGGCGGACATTCAATGGTTGATTTCGTCCTCCAGGTAGGTTCATCGCAGACAAAGCCTGTTGCGCAGGCGATCTTTCCGACGATTGAAATCCGGCCGCACAATCAGGTAGCAATTTGACCCGGAAGTTTTCCCGATCCATTCGGTATCTGAAATGCATCAACGAGGGTTATTTACTTGTTGTGAGCACAAGAATCCTTCTTTGTAGCACATAGGTTCTGGCTACCCTGCCACATCTCCAAAAAGTCGTAAACCTTGGCCATTCTGTGCAATGACTTGTGCTCCACCGGGAAAAATGACCTTACGCGACGCGTAACTCATAGAGAAGCTGTTGTTGGGCTGGTAATCCATAGCATATTTGACGCGTGGCACTATGAGGTCCTATAGACCTGCAATTTGGCTAGATTACTATGATACGCATGCAATTATGGGCGCTTGATACTATAAATCATGCTGCATTCAATAAAACTGCCATATGCACTTCATTGCACGCTCCCAAGTACGCTCTGAAGTACACTCCTGATTGCACTCCATTGTACACTCCCAGCCTGCTTGACTTACGCTCCCACCTAAGCTCTCAAGACACTCCCAAGTACACAGCGAGTACGCTCCCAAGTACACCTCCGAGTTCGTTCTCAAGTACACTCCTGGGCATGCTCCCAAGGACGCTCCCACCTGCACTCGATAGTATACAGCCAGCCTGCTTGACTGTACACTCCCAAACCAGCTCTCAAGAAGCTCTCAAGCACACTCCCGAGCACGCTCTCAAGTACACTCCCAGTTGCAGTCGATGACACTCTCCCAGCCTACTTGACTATGCACTCCCAAGTAAGCTCTCAAGACGCTCCCAAGTACACCGAGTATGTTCTCAAGTACACTGCCGGGCATGCTCCCATGGACGATCACACGTGCACTCGATGGCACACAGCCAGCCTGCTTGACTGTACACCACCAAACAAGCGCTCAAGAAGCTCTCAAGCACACTCCCGGGCACGCACTCAAGTACGCTTCCAATTCCACTCGATGGTACTCCCAGCCTAGTTGGCTCTACGCTCCCAAGTACACTCTCAAGAGGGAAGACACTCCCAATCTCACTTGACTATATGCTGACATGTACCCTCCTGCATGCTTAATCCAGAGACTTGCTGAGTTGCAGAAGCCAGGCACCGGGAGGCGTCAGTTGCAGGTGCCAGGCAGCGGGAGGCGTCAGTTGCAGGCCCCAGGCAGCGGGAGACGTCAGTTGCAGGCCCCAGGCACCGGGAGGCCTGAGGCAGGTGGCGTATGATGGGCAGTGTTTGGCGGGCGGCATGTGGCATGTGGTGTGTGGCAGATGGTGGGCGGCATATGATGGCCGAATCATGACCTCGGTCGATATCATAGTCTGAACCTTATCTTCACCGCGGCCACGTTGACAAGATCTCACGATGCCTCATGGTCATGGTGTTGACAATTGAAGCCTTAGATTCCGCAGGAAAGGTAGACAATTCGAACTTGGGGAGAGCAGATCTCCGATTCAGATGTCCCGGCGGAATCTGGTACCCGCTTCCCATTGATTGTTGTCATATGTGTGCCCATTCGGTCTAGGGCTGATTGAGATGATGACGATGGCAATGGCAATGGCAATGGCAATGGCAATTGCGTTGGTGATAGTGATCAGAGTACCAGAAGTACTAAGACAAGTAGGTTGGCTACGTCAACGTCAGCATCAAAGCTTCCACAGACTTTGAGCCTTGTACTAGCCAAAGCTTCAACAGACCTAGGGCCTTCTATTAGCCAGAGCTTCCACAAACTCAGAGTTTACCATCGGCCAAAAGCTTCCTGTGGAAAACTCTACTCTTCCTGCATGCTCGATCCTGAGACTTGTTGAGTTGCAGACGCCAGGCATGGGGAGGTGTGTGGCATGTGGCGTGCTGCGAGCAGTATTTGGTGGGTGGCGTGTGGCAAGTGGCAGCGGGTGGCAGGTGGCTGAATGTTGACACGAGAAGATGATGGAGAAGAAGAGAAGACAATGAATTGTCTGTCGATCCAAAGAGAAGAGAAAACTATGGACTTATATATGAAAGAGAGAGAAGGAAAACGCAATGCCAACTGCCAAAGCCAGAGCCCAATGCCGAGTACCAGTGTCGAGCCCTCCTTCTCGCCATTGGGGTAGGCGAGGCCGATGGGGGCAGGCGAGGCTGTGTTGACACGAGAAGATGATGGAGAAGAAGAGAAGATGATGAATTGTCTGTCTATCCAAGAAGAAAAACTATGGACTTATATATGAAAGAGAGAGAAGGAAAACCCAATGCCGACTGCCAAAGCCGGAGCCCAATGCCGAGTACCAGTGCCGAGCCGTCCTCCTCGCCATGGGGGCAGGCGAGGCCGACAGGGGCAAGCGAGGCCGACAGGGGCAAGCGAGGCCGACAGGGGCAAGCGAGGCCGATGGGGGCAAGCGAGGCTGGTGGGGGCAGGCGAGACCGGTGGGGGCAGGCGAGGCTGGTGGGGGCAGGCGAGGCTGGTGGGGGCAGGCGAGGCCAATGGGGGCCGTAAGCCGCCGGGCCAAACCCCTAGTCAACACTCCCCCTTTGGCCCAAGGCTTTCCAGACAAATGAAACAAAGCCAAACAAACAAACGAAAGTCTAAGATCCTCCTCCATGTTCCAAATCCCATTAAATCCAAAGAAAATCCAAGCATACAGTGTAAATCCAAATACACAACCTGAAACAAAGGAAATCCAAAAGTCCTGCCCATGATCCTATGCGAGGCCAATTTCCTCCACAAATTCACCGAGTTTGACTCCCCCAAGGGCCTTAGTGAGAGCATCAGCCAGCATCTCCGTACCTGCCACGTGCTTGATCTCGATCTTGTCTTTGGCAATGGCTTCAGGAATTGAGTGGTACCGGAGTCGTAAGTGCCAGCTATCAGTTTGGAAGTTGCCCGAGTTGAGAGTCATAACGCAGTTTAGGCCGTCATTGAGAATACGGCTGGTGATATCTCTACTCGCAATTCCGATCTCAAAGGTGAGATCATGGAGCCAGTTGATCTGCACTTTGCCATACACTGTGGCAATCATCTCTGCTTGCATTGTCGATTGGGCTACTATGCTCTGCTTCTTCGACTTCCAAATGACGAGGGTTCCGAGGGCGTAGACGACCATTCCCGAGGTGGACTAGCTCATGTCTGCTTCTCCCCCCAAGTCTGCATTGGCGTAGCACAAAAGTGACTAAGAGTCATGCCCGAGGCTTGGGTCATCGATCGTTAATTTGTAGTCGGATGTGCCTTGGAGATATCGAAGTAGGTGCTTCATGGCTTCCCAGTGTAGAGTCGAGGGTTGGGAGGCATCTCTGCCTAAGACTGAAATTGCATAGGTGATATCTGGAAGAGTACCGAGAGTGGAATAAGGAATCGAACCAATGGCTTTCTTGTATGTTCAAGTGTCGAAGGGCTGCTCTCTAAGCTCAGGCTGTATGACATGTGGCTTGTAGCCGATCTCCATCGGAGTTGAGCGCTTCCAGCAGTCGGTCATCACAAATCTGTCAAGTACTCGGTTGATGTAGCCGATCTGGTCGATGGCAATTGATCGTTTGCTGCGATCTCGAGTGACCGCCATGTCAAGATATTGGAAGGTATCAGGCACAGGGACTTGGCCAGCCGCCTTCAATCGATCGTCCAGTCAAGATGCAACGGAGGCGACAAATGCCGATTTGCCAATGATCATAATATCGTGGATGTAAACCGGGATTAATGTTCCATTTGCTTCGCCGAGATTGCCACCGAAGAAGAGACTGGGAGCTGCGATTGGGGCTTGGAGATCGAGGTCGTCAACTATAAAATCAAAGATTTCTTCATAGTACTCCCGATTCGCTTGCTTGATGCCATAGCGAGTCTTATTCAACTTGACAAGGGGTCTGGCCCGGCCATATGGATCAGGCCATTCGCCTTCAGGGAGGCGCATATAGAGAGTCTCATGCAGAGGGCAGCCGAGGAAAGCAGTCGGGATGTTGAGTACAGTAATCGCAAGGTCGTGTTTGGCTGCAAGTCCGAAGGCAAGCCGAATCGAGGCCGAATCAATGACTGGAGAGGTGATGTCATTTCAGTCGCAAGGCTTTTGGTGATCGCCGCTGCCAACAAGTCGAACTTTCCATTTGTCAATTGTCCCATTGGCCATTAGCTTTCTTCCCATAACCCAATGGCTTCCAATCATACTAGCACCTTCTGGGACTTTCTCAACGAAGGTGAAAACCTCATGACTTTTTATTGATGACATTTCCATGCCGATGGCTTCTTTCCATTGCTCAGCGTCCTGTGCATCCAATGCTGCGCGGTATGTCTTTGGACCTTCCTCGATCATCATGGCTATGCTGACATTGGCTGCAGTTCTTCCGCTCCTTCCAGGCTTTGGTGTCTCTACACGCTGTATCTCTGGAGGCGGTGTGAGATTATCATCCGAGTGGTCTATTGGATTGATCGCACGAGGCAATGCGGTTGCTTTTGGAGGCTGTACTTTGGCTTTCAGGGACTGTATCGTAACTTTTGGCGGCTTGGGAGGCTCGTCCTCAATTTCCGAATCCTTACCTTGTTCGGCTGGTTCGAAGGCGAACTTTGTAGGCTTAGTCTTTAGTAGCTGACAATACAGGGTAGACTCATCAAATTTGACATCTCGAGGGATAAAAACTCGGCCCAAACTGATGTCCATAACCCGGTACTGTGTCGCTGTCCCCGAGTAGCCGAGGAGTACACACTTGTAGGCGTGGTTGTCAAGCTTCTTCCTGAAGTCGCCATGGATCCATGCAAATGCTAGACAGCCGAAAGTTAGAGGATGGGAGATATCGGGCTTCTTCCACATCCATCTTTCGAAAGGCGTCGAATTGGTGAGAGCTTGGGACGGTAGTCGATTCTTGATGGAGACTACTGTGGACACAGCTTCGGCCCAGAGCTTATTCGGCATCCCAGCATGCTTCAGCATAGACCTCGCTGGATCCAGCACTGCGCGATAGCATCTCTCCGCAATGCCATTCTGCTGCTGTGAGTATGGGGCTGATACTTCTCTAATGATGCCTTCCTCTGCAAAGTACTCAAGAAACTTCTCACGACTACCATATTCGCCTGCTCCATCAACTCTAATTCAGCACACCTTCGACTTTGGGTGCTGCTTCTCCACTTTCACCACATACTCCTTGAACTTCGCTGGAGCCTCAGATTTCGCTTTGAAAAAGTAGACCTCGGTGTATCTCGAGTGGTCGTCGGTAAACATAATAATATATTGCCAGCCACGCATTGTCTGAGTCTGCATTGGCCCGATCACATCGGAGTGAATCAACTCAAGAAGTCGAGTCTTTGCCTTATCCTCTGAGGGCTGGAAAGGCTTCCGGAACATCTTGCCCATAATACAAGCTTCAGAAGCGCATGTTGACGGGCTCTTAGCATGTAATTGGATACCTCTGACTGCATTCGGAAGCGGTTTGATAGCTGGCAAGGAGAGGTGGGCGAGGCGAGCCCGCCCAACAAGGATATTCTTATCATCAGCCGCGGGCCGAATGTTGGAATATGCCTCGGAGTTCTCGGGCATGAAGTTCAGAGCGGCGGAGTAGGCCTCGGAATTTGGAGTGGTGCTCGGTGGACCATCTAGTGCCACTGAGGCTTTCCAGACTGAGGCCGAGGTTGCAGATGCTTTGAGCACGAACAGGCTGTTGATGAGCGGTGCTTCATAGAAAAGGACTGATCCAAGGCTCGCCGTGGCTCCATCGAGGTTGAAATCGAAGTTAACTTCCTTCTGCATTAACTGGATGATACTGAGGAGATTATACGTGCCGCAGGCTGGCACATAAAGGACATGTTGCAGGACAATCTTCGCGGGCTTCACATTTGGCCTGTCGACGTGAAACGTCATGGTTCCAGAACCTTCGTCATCAAAAAAGCTGTTGTTTGCCGTCTTGATCTGATGTTCCCCCTTTGCCATGGAGTGAAAGGTATCAAAGAGGTTACGATTGCCGGTGACGTGATTAGTTGCACCGGTGTCAAGAATCCAATACTCCCCAGATCGACTTGCTGATGCTACACTGACCGTGATCACTGAGTCTGATGGAGTGTCAGAGACATGCTCCGAATGTATGACCGAGAAGAGAAACGACTCAGACTCGGCAATAGAGGTTGATGTGGACAGGTTAGCATCACTTTTAGATTTCTCATACGAGGCCCACTTATGCTTACTCCTGCACTTCCCCTTGATATGGCCTTTGACTCCACATCCATGGCATGTGACCTGGCTCTTCCAATCGTCGCCCTTCTTATCGTCGCCCTTCCTGTCGTCACCCTTCCAGTCTTTGTCTTTCGAGGGTCGTCATCGACTTCTTTCATTATAATCAATGAGTCATCTGGAGCAAGACTGCAGGCCCTGCGGAGGCGTGCTGTGAAGGATAGGAGGTGGGTGACGATACTCGCCCCTGTGTCCGCCTTCTCAGTGAGCTCGAGTGTGGATGCAAAGGTTCGCCATTCTTCGGTATTCGGGAGGTTGGATATGATGTAGAATTTCCTCCCAGAGTCTTCAATCTGTGATATCGCATATGGCAAGGTCATTGATTATCTTGTCGTGGGCTGAGATCCATTCTGTGACTGAGGGATATGACTCGAGTTGCCATAAAGTGAGCTTTGCCATCTCGTATCGACCGTCGAGCTTGATGATCTTCTCAAAGCCGGTTTTGATCATATTCCAAAGTTGTTTCGGCTCAGTGAGGTCTCGGTACCGTGCCTGGATTGTTGACTCCATCAGGGCGGTGAGTTGTCCGCATGCCTTGTCATTGTTCATCTGCCAGCGTCCCCAATCACAGAGGAAGTGGTAGAACTGATTAAGGTAGGACGTATCAGTCGATTCAGGCAAGAAATCGTAATCGGTATCCCGAGGATCACGAGCTGCGGGAGTAGTAGTAGTTGAGGAAGCGTCGTTTGTCGATGCTACAATCGGGGGCTGGGAACACGGATTTCTTCAGAGAGGTATTTCCAGAGGCCTTGCGCCCGAAGTATGGCTTTAACTTCTATGGCCCAATGTCGATAGCTGCGCTCAGTGAATTTTGTAGCCGTGGTTGACATGGTGGAGGTAGAGGGTTGCGAGACAATTAAGAGGGCAAAGGTTAAGAAACAATAGAGAGGCACTACTACTAGGCGTCGATTCAGTCCAATGCAGGCAGGCAGAGGAGAAACGATGAACAAAGACTAAGAGATGTTGGCTCGATCCACTGTAACAGGGGCAGAGGAGAGGCAGTAACAAATACTAATAGTAGGCGTCGAGTTCAGCTCAGCGCTGGGCTCATAACCTGTTGACACGAGAACATGATGGAGGAGAAGAGAAGATCATGAATTGTCTGTCTATCCAAGAAGAAAAACTATGCACTTATATATGAAAGAGAGAGAAGGAAAACCCAATGCCGACTGCCAAAGACGGAGCCCAATGCAGAGTACCAGTGCCGAGCCGTCCTCCTCGGCATGGGGGCAGGCGAGACCGACAGGGGCAAGCAAGGCCGACAGCGGCAAGTGAGGCCGATGGGGGATAGCGAGGCTGGTGGGGGCAACCGGGACCGGTGGGGGCAGGCGAGGCTGGTGGGGGCAGGTGAGGCCAATGGGGGCCGTAAGCCGCCGGGCCAAACCTCTAGTCAACAGGCTGGTAGGAGCAGGCCAGACTTGTGGGGGCAGGCGAGGCCAATGGGGGCCGAAAGCCACTGGCCTCATGCGCGAGCCCGCTTGCATGAAACACTAGTGACGCCACCGGGCCAAATTCCTAGTCAACACCGAAATCATGATGTCAGTCAATACCATGCTCTGAATCTCATCTTTAATGCACCCACCGAGACGAGATCTCATGATGCCTCACCGCCATGGTGTTGACAGTTGCAGCCTGAGATTCTGCAAGAAATGTAGACAATTGGATCTTGGTGAGAGCAGATCTTCAACTCCGAATGTCCAGTGGAATCAACTGGTTGCTTCCCACCAATTGTGGGCGAATGTGTACGCATTTGGTGCTGATGGTGATGATGGCGATAGTAATGATGGTGATAATGGCGATGGTGATAATGGCGATGGTGATAATAGCGATGATGATGATGTCAGGGATGGTGATCATCGCACCAGAAGCACTTAGACAAGTAGGTTGGCTATGTCAACGTTAGCATCAAAGCTTCCACAAACTTACAGCTTTCTAGTGGCCACAGCTTCCACAGACTTAGAGCCTTCTAGTAGCCAAAGCTTCCACAAACTCAGAGTTTGCCATCGGCAAAATCTTCCAGTGAAAAATTCTACTCCTCCCGAAGCTCAGCTCTCTCAATCAGGCTCTCAAGCTGGCTCTCAAGTAGGCTCTAGAGCATCCTTTCAATCGCCAGTGGGCTCTCATGCAGACTCTCAAGCAGGCTCTAGAGCAGCATTTCGATCGCCAGTGGGCTCTCATGCAAACTCGCAGCAATAGTGTGTACAGTACCGGTTTAACAGCGAAGAGCAGTAATGACAAGTATAGGTCCATCTCTGGCCGGCAGCCGTATATAGTTCCATAGGCCCATGCGCACATCTCTATGAATCGACTATAGATGACTATGCGCTGGGCGTTGCGCATTGGTCCACAGGAAGCTTCCTATGAGCAGCGCAGTCCATAGTCGATTTGCACTTTTGCTAATGTCTGCCTCCCATTATTTCCAAGACATCATCAGTATGTGTCAAATCTAATACTGGGTCATCGCCGGCCAATAACCTGTTATTGGCTTGAGCAAACTTTTTGAATATGACTGGGACATTTTCACTTAGGGTCTCGCCTGTGGTTTTTGACAGCCTCCAGCTGATCACTTCTTGCCCAAGGCCACAACTGTCCTCCACTCCCACACCATGTGGTATGATGGAGAAAGTGTTGTGTGCCACATTGGACCGATCGCCGTACTTTGAGTGCATTTCCTCTTGCTGACGCCACCAGTCCCTAGTGTCTGGGATCCAAAATGTTCAACTAATCTCCACAGGGTCAGAGTGGTAATCATGATAATTCAGGATATTTTGCCTCCAGGTCTGTTGTAATTCAGGCAGTGAATTCAAATCGGGTCTTGCTGCAGTAAGTAAGCTGGCTGCACAATCTCTTCCTCAGGGTGTCATTTTGCACCCATTGTTAGGCATTAGAAATTCTTCATCGGTGTGGGACATATCATATGGATCATACGACAATTGACCTGATCTTAAAACCATTGCGAAAGAGACCGCATTTCTACTCAGTACGCTGATGGGTTTAGTAATGTGCACACATTGATGTTTGCCGAAGTATTCATTATCCACATACTTCGGAATCTCCTCCTGGTTTTGGATAATATCAGTAATCTCGTTCTCAGGAGCAGTATCCATTCAGTTGTCCCACTTCCAAACAATTGTAACCTCTGGAAATAACTGAAGATGGGTGTTGAGATGAGACACATACTCATTGGACGGGTACCTTCAAGATATTATATGCACATTGTTGGACCATCAAATCTCCCAGCGATGTATAAAACATCCTTCTAGTGAGTCCTGTCTTGACTACAACACACTTAATGCCATCCATATGAAGAAACATGTCATTGTATACAGTGAGAATGTGATGCAGAGAAACTGTACAATGTTTTGATATCCACAGCATCCAGTACTGGAATTGTCATAAAACTGCTATGGCACACTGGACGATAGTCCATTCATCCTGTGTTGCGACGAGTGGCCTATAATCACTGCATTTTGGATTCTGGAGCCACTTGCAGGTGAATTCAGGTAATTTGTATGCCTGCTCAAGCAACTGCAGTGCTGAATTCCACCCTGTTTTCACCAACATATTGGGTAGTACTGAGATTCATACTTTGGCTATTTGACAGTGAATGAACTCGTTTCCATAACCAGGTGTCAGCATAATCAGTACAACAAGTATTGTCTGCAGTATGAAGGTCAGTTTCAGGATGTTTAAAATACCTTGAAATACATATTTTCTCAATTATCATTGCTAAACCTGGTCTCAAGGCAGACACCTTATAGATTCTAGCATTGCCCCTTTTTCGAAGTCTCTGCCTCTTTCCAATATCAAGTCTTTCATTCACTCCAAATCGCTGATTGTGCTCGTAGGCATCTCCACACCTGGTATGGCCTTTCACACCAAGCCAGGTCAATAATTCACCCAAAGTAAGATGAATGATGTGTGGCATGCATTGTTTGTGGTTGCTGAATAAACACTATTCGATTCTGCAGGCCCCAATGGTTGATTGTGATGTACGGGTGACGGAGTAGTTTGAGGAAACGCTATCAGTTGTAATTAGAAGTAAATTGTCATTCAGAAGCTCAATACAATCAAAAACATCTTTCAAATCAACAACTTGCCGTGCTCCTGTATCGGAACCCTTGACCAATCATCGGTAATTAGTTTTCCAATAAGCATAAAAACAGGCTCTCCATCTCCTCACAAGCAAGTTGCATTTCACACAATGCCAACTTTCGAACCATAAAAAAACAGTGTTTACAATGGTTCCGAGTTACCCAGCCCTGGTCTGAGTTCAAACTGGAAACAAGACCCTGGTCGGTGTTAGGAACCCCCATGAAACCCGACCCACTCTGTCTTGCAGGGGTTGTTATCCGGACCTGACATAGAACCGTGGGTTTTTGGCTGAGTTGGAACTGGACCGCAGTTTCAACTATACAGTTTCTACACGTTTGGCTGCAATCTAGTATTTGAGCTCTAATTGTATCGTGGCATGGTCAATATTTAGATTGTGCAGTTTAATGTGCTCTTTTACCTCCCGCGTTCAGATTAGCTATCCGATCAATATTCGTAGAATACATTTGAAATACCGCTAAATCTCGATCCAAATTCGCGAGGTTTCGATCGCCGCTGAACAAATCATGGTCAGGTGGCAAATCTGGAAGCGGGAGGTGAAATAGCGCATACAACTGCATAGTCCACATATTGACCATATTATGATACGATCAGAACCCAAATATTTAATTGGAGCCTAACTTGGGGGGTTGAAATGCCGGGTTTTTGGTGGGAAAACCGGCCCAATTGCAATGGTCTGAGTTTTCGCGCAGTGAGACCAGTTTCAACACTTTGGTTCCAGGTCGGAACTGAACCCTGAACCTACCCGGTAATTTGGAACCATTGGTTACACTATATAGGAAGCAATAACTAATGTTATAGCTAGTTTTTTTTGTTGATCTCCATCTATCCTATGCAAAACTAACTTTTTTTCTTGATTGGATTATTTCTTTATTGTATCCACTGTCACTGGGTATTCCCTCCGATAAATGTTGGTTCACATGCTGGCGGATGACGGCACAAAAACAGATTTTAATGCATTGTGTGACCATCACAGCTCAAGGTTTGATATTGCAATCCATTGAACCTTGGCGGAACTAAATTCTAACGTAACATACTGATTACAGGTGTATTGCCTGAATTCAGCAGTACCAACCTCCTTTGCAGCCAGTTTCGAGTGTTTTGTCTGTCAAGTTAGTCACTATAAGTAAAACATAAAAGTCAAATGTAAATTTCTTTTGCGATGTTGCATTTGGAATTCCACAACTTCATTGTCTATTTAGGAGGGGAAAAGCTGATTCATCAACTGTTGAACTTGTCAATTTGGTAACCTCAGACACCGTTAATCTTTTCAACATTTCAATGTGCACCTTTGGCAGCAAGTGTTTGCCCAGTAGACTAGTCTCATCATCTGATGGATGGCGAAGAACTTTATGGCAAACACTACATACTATGCCAAGAATGCCGGTGTGGCGAGCAATTCTGTTTCTCACCATCACCACCACTCGGCTGTAAGGGCGCGTACACCGGTGCTCAGCTGTATAAGTATATGGCATGTTATCTGGTTGCACCCTGGCTCTGGAGAGAACAAGTGTAGAAGTAAGTGGTAAGACATTCAGTATGGAGCTAAGTGTCCGTCAGGATGTAAATATATACTTGGCGGTTACCCAGCACCGGACACCTCATGTGACCGTCTGGCAACCCTAATTACACATACTTGAGAACGCTGTCACATCATCTTCCTCTTTCAGGGCAGCACTCCCGGTCTGTTAAATACAAGTAGAAAACAATTAAAACAACCGGCATACACGTTCGCACGATTACATAAGTCCCACGACTCAGCAGTGCTCTCTAGGGTAACCTACCAGTGACTGGGGAAGCTCCACCTCCAATTGACTGGATTTCCATATATGGTAAAACCAGTGCCGACGCCATTTGCACTTGACTTCATCTCATCAAGAAGAAATCAAAAGACGGAAATGCCCAATTGACCTAAACCTCCATTTTTCCATTCTGTCAATTGCAGCATTTCCACCATCTGACTTCCTGAACCGGTGCAGCCTGTTCGGGTGGTCTTGGTGGAAGTCATCGATTTGAATGCAAGCATTCTGGAGGTTTTCGGGTGCCTCCCCGCTCGTGCCTATGTGGTTGTACCCCGCCAACACACTATGATTGTGTAGCTTCCTGTAACGGTGCTTAGAGTCAAGAATCCGTTCAACCTCCCATTCCTCCAAATCATCAACTCTTCCTGGGTGCGGTTCTGATCATTGTTACCTTACAAGCAGCATTGTGTAGTGATAGAGCTGCGACACATTGATGACATTGTCATTCAGCATTGTTTTTGGCATGTCTAGTTTGTCAGCATTCTTGTTAATTGATCTTCCTTACCATATACAGTCCAGTGCACATATAGTCCAACTTGTTTCATGGTCCCATTGTTTGAAAGTGTAGAGGCATAGGATACATATGATTCCCGAGTTCGACAGTCACGTCATTTCCGCCAGCGTATATGGATTGCTGTCTCTGGGCTTCCAACACGCTCTTCCGGAGAAGCCGGTGAGTCTCTTCCATTCCCGATACCGTTTTCTCTGCCAGTCTTTCCGACCTCATATTTGTTGGGGCTTTTGGCAGCTTTAACTGCATTGGCAGGTGGTAGTGGAATTTGGCCAATAATGGCGTCATCGGTGTTGAGTGATGAACGGAATTGTTATATGCACCTTATGCGAAAGGTAAGAGTTTAACCCAGTTGTCATGCTTGTAGTTGGAGAAGGCCCGTAAGTCCTGCTGCATGATCTGGTTTTGCCGTTCTGTCTCGCCGTCGGTCTGTGGATAGAAGGCGGTCAACAACCTGTAGTTAATACCTGAATGGCAGTGAACTCAATTCCAGAAATGGCTCGTGAACTCCTTTCAGTGATTGGTAATAATGTTGTCTGGTACGCTGTGTTTGCAGATCACGAGTTCTAAAAACATTCATGCCAGCACTGGTGAGTCGATATCCTTCCTGGGTGGGAGATTGATTATCAGTTTCGTCTATTGATCAATGATTACCGAGATTGCCATATACCCAGAGGCGGTTGACTTAAGGGGGTCCGTGACGAAGGCTAGCATCACGCCATTCCATGGTCCTGCCGGGGATGGTAGCGGCATGATTGTGCGGTGGGGGTATGCCGAGATGCCCGGACTCAGTGCCATAGTTCGGAGTGGGCGATGAATTTTCAGACAGTAGTGTCCATTTCAGGTCTGTGTAAATCGAGTGGTAACAACTCAGCAGTTTTGGGAGCTTCAAAGTTGCCGGTTCTGGGTTGTCGTTGAAAGATCTTATGACTTTGTTGCAAAGCAGGTCATCCTTTACTACCAAAATCATTCTTTTGTAGGTGAGTACTCCGGCGGTGACTTTCCATTGGTTGCTCGTTTCTTGCTCTAGTCTGTCCATTCTGTGCAGATCAGGAATTTCAACGATTTGAGTGACTACAATCCTGTGTTTCACATTGACAGCCAACACATCGATATCCTGGGCTGTTTTGATTTTTTCATGGAGGTCATCGTATGATTCAATGGTGGATGATGCCAAGGCTGCCAGTGCTCTCGTGGGTGGTCTCTAGTAGCCTATCATGCAGTCGGGCCTTCTTGTTGGTCCATCTGCTGGGGTTGTCTTTCTTTTCAAGTGTTTGATGACAAAGTCGTAAAAGGATTGGATTTCCCCCTACCTGGCCTATCTTCGGAAGAGCACTTTGCAGGTTTGAAAGTACTTGGGATTCTCATGGTCGCCCTGGGTTACAACCTTGGGATAAGCCACCGCGAGATACTGACTGAATTGCTTCATTGTCTTGACAATTGCCAAGTGCTCCGGATGGTACATGTCATATTTCTGTTTGGCAGGAGAGCATTTTCCCGAGTAGAAATTGACTTGGCAAACAATCCAGAATCCATTGTACTGGTTAAGAATGCCAGAGATTTCAATGTGACTTGCCTCGGTCTGCAGATTGATTGGGTTTTGCGGGTTGATATGGTCAAGAATCATTGTGGCAGTGAAGGCCATTTTGATCTTTCGAAATGCCAGTTTGGCATCCCGAGTCAATTCCCACTTCCTTGAGCCTTGTGTCTCCCACAAGTTTGATCCATGGGCTGTCGACTTTGCATATTTCCGAATCAATCTCTAATTGAAGTTTCTGAACCCCAGGAGCCCGTGGATATTAGAAACAGATTCCAGAGTCGGCCAGTCTTTGATCATGGATATGCACTCTGACTCCATGCCCATCGCCTCCAAATGGAAGACAAATCTGAAGAAGCCTACTTCCCGAACTCTGAACTGGCACTTTTCTGCTTTGAAATAGAACTCAAATTCCGGCAGGCGTTGTACCACTTTTCAGATGTCGTCTTTGTGCTCCTTCCAATTGGTTGAGTTGCAGAGCATATCGTCAAGGTAACACATGGCGAAGACGTCAATATAAGGCCGTAGACAATAGTCAATGTAAGCCTGAAATGTCACCGCTGCATTTGTCAATGGGAGGGGCATAACTCAGTATTCGAACTGACCATAGCGGGTTTGGAATACAGTCTTGGACTCGCCACCATCTCTGCTTAAGATGAAGAGGCAGGGATTCTGCATGTCCCGTTTAGCGAAGATCCGGGCTTTGCCCACTCTATCAAGTAGTTCCGAGATTAGAGGAAGACAGTATCTATTCTTTACTGTGCCTAGGTTGAGAGCTCGATAGTCAACACAGAACTGTGGCCCTGCTTCTTTGTCTTTGGAAACAGTATTGGTGCTACGACAGAGGATGATGACCGTTGAATCAAGCCGTTTGCCAGGTTCGTTTCATTGTAGGCCATATGTGTCTTCAATTCGAACTCCAAGAGGTTGTAGATCCGCCGATATGGTAGTTTGTAGCCGGAGTCTAGATCAATCACAAGATCAATTGGCCTGTGCAGTGGGAGGGTCTCAGCCTTTTCCTTGTCGAACACCTACAGATATTGTTGATACTGCGGTAGGATGCGACCCCAATCATCTGTTGTTACCATCTCTACGGTATCTGTGTCTATTTTCATTCTCATTAACCCGGTTTGCATTGTAACATGCTTTGGCAGAGTGGAGATGGGTAGGGGTTCTGGGATAGCTGGATCAGACAGTTCTTTACAATCGATCACCCCGGGTATCCAGTTTCTCGCTTCGTATCTCGGCGAGCCGGTTGGAGTCATTCAAGCAACATCACTGTGTCACCCTTCTGCCGCAACTCCCGCCGCTACTCCTCTCGCGTTTTCAGCATCTTGTGGGTTTCTCTCACCTTGGGTGATGACTTCTACAGATGCTTTATGGAACCCTGAACATTCTGCAAGTCGTATGGCGAATGTCCTCACCACTCCCTCGCTAGCTCAGAGAGGACCAAATATGGTAGCCCAGTGCTGTTGTATATCTGGGAGAGGCTCAATATTTGTATTATCCTCACTGCATTCTAGCAGAGGGCTTGCGCGATCTGCTTCAGTAATCTTTCTCAGTTGTGATCCTTTTGGCGTTCATCGGGCTGACAATCAACCTGTTCTCAGGTCGATTTCTGCATTCCTCGCCTCAAACCATGCGAAGCCCAACACTGGCTCGTATGCCGCCTTGGGGACGACTAAAACCTCTGATTGGGCAACCGGTTCAAGGTGTTCAAAATACTGAACCAAGAGACTTGCCTTTCAACTCTTCTTTGCAGACATCATCACCTGGCCATTGAGACCCTAGGTGGAGGTGAATGCTGATTCGTGGGGCAAGTCAAGTTTCCTTAGTAGGCTCAGGGATAAAAACATGCTCATTGCACCACAGCAGATTTGTGCTTTGACTTGCGGCATGATGCCGTGGATGTTCCGTACAAGCACTTCATGGATGATGTGCACCGAATCCAGTCTCTCAATGCCGCATAGATAATGCCTTGTCATTAGAGCCCAATCATCCAGAATGACTATTGATTTTGAGGCAAATCGGTGTGGTTGTGTTTTATCCAACATTGCAAATAGGGCTTAGTTTCCCAAATGCTTCAATCCTAACTGCGTATCATCCAGCCACTCCCGTCGAGTGAGATATTGTGAGAGGTAGAAAAAACGTTTTTACTGCTGCCTGTTCAATGACTTTTGGTGCTTGATTTGTTTGCCAAAATAGCCTCTGTTATTGCTGAAGTTTGGTTCAGTCGGATTCGACTTGCTGTATTTGGTACAATGGTAGGTTTTGTGGTCACCTCTGACCCAGCAAGTTCAGTGCCAGCTTGCTTTCGGTTTTCGTAGTCTTCCTTTGAAAGCCACGGCGCTGGTGCTAAGTTGGTATGGCTGCCTCAGCTGGATTTATGGAACTTGCCGATTTTGGGTTACAGGTTGTGGAATTATTGGAATTGCAATGAGTGGTTTCCGCAGGTTCGGAGATGGATGGTCGAAAATCACAGGTCTTATCACCGACATTCTGAGACTCCCCTGCATGCCTTTGCTGTTGCTGTTCCCCAAGCTTTGTGTTGTCCGGTTTGAACCCAGGGTCTGCTGTACAGTCAAAGAGTTGGTCAAGTGTGTCGAACCTGTTGTTGCTGCTGGAGATCCAAGGTTTGCCTTTCCTCTGAGGTGCGGGACACAGACCCGCACATGCCGTGAGGTGGAGAACCACTTTGTGCTTTATAAGGTTCCAGCCGGCTCTCCTTGAATTCGCTTTCAATCGGTTGACATAAACTCAGACTGATTTGTGTCATTGTTGCTGGTACTCCTGCATTGCTTTTGTTACTGAATTGAGGCGCCTATCTTCATCTCCATTATTATTGGCAACAGCTCTGGACTATCACTTCAGGTCCAGGTCCGGGTCAGAACCGAACTGGAGCCAGATTGGCGGTCTGGGTCCTCAATCAACCAGAACTGTCAATTTGGGTGCAGATCAATCAACATCTCCCTACCCGTGTGAACATGGCGGGTTCTCAGCGCGATGTACGGCGGGTCCATCTGTAAATGCATATAACGTGCCTGCCTTTGGTATTTGATAATAGTACTCAATCAAAGTCGGCTATTCTACATCCAGAAATTGCATTTTGCATGCTTTGCACCTTGCGATATCAACCGTATTTTAATTTATGTTTCCCTGTTAATGATATGTATTTTTAACCATCGAGGAGGTCAATAGTTCGATTATAAGCTCAAATATCGATGCAATGCCTCCATTACCCGATCTGCATCACCAGTGTTATGGGGGTTTCAAAGACCTAAGTATAGGTACTTTGAACGGCCCTAGATTCTATTCAATTCTTCCTTTATCATTTGTTACTGCTTGACTTTGGGGACAGGGCGCTGTTCCTTTCTTTCTCCTGGCACTCCTAACGCAATCCAAAGTTTTATGTGCACCTTTACGATCTGCAGGCCACCCACAGCACTAACACTTGCCGGCTGCCTGAATTCGATGTAACTCGGCCCCGTCGATTCCTGCGGCCTGAGTTCGAAATATTTTAATTGGCATTCCTGTCTTCGTATCGGCTTTCCGCTTAACTACTCGACTAGTTTGCAAAGTCTTCCTAGCAATAGCTTTCCTTTCCTGTTTGGACTGCCTCAAAAATTCCTCACAGTTCTGGATAATCTCGTCCTGAATATTGTCCTCTGAGGTCTCGATTCCTCCTGACTCTGATTCCCTCCAGACTGGACTGCTAGAACCGCTGTGATCTTTCCGGTTGGGTATAGGGTTCTCGATATGGTGTACTCAAGCAGGATGAATATTTGCACTGTCAGGGTAGACCATACCAGCTGCTCCATGAATTTCCCATCGTAATCGTAGGTTATCGATATGGATAATCAACTCCTTCTGCAATCCAATAATCAAGGCTATCCACCAAATGCTCTGAACCAGGAAGATATAACGGTTATCCCTGGCATAGGTTAAAATCTTTTCAAGAGCATATACAATCACATTGTTATCGGTTTCAAAGGTAATTGACACTCGTATCGCAGAAAATTGTCTGGAGGATAATACTTATCAAAGGAGTGGGGCTGCCACTACAGAAAGCTAATAGATTTGATGTACATAATAATAATAGATATAATGAAAACACAATAATACATAAAGGCTTTCTTTCGCTGGTAGGTATCATAGACTGTTTCGTTGCTGGAGCTTGTTCTTTTCATTGCCAGAACAATATGATCTCTTATACAAACAATTCCCGGGTGTATACACATGCACACCCTTATTGTCTTCCATGATTTTGATAGCAACGTGCTTTGCGACTTACATTCCAAATGAATGCTCCATGGTAGAGGTTGCCACAAATCCCTTTCGTTATCGTGTTTATGCTGGTGTGGTATTAAAGCATTCCGCTCCTGATAAGAATTAGGCCACACCCACACAGTACCATATATCAGATCATAACTTCAACTGGGACATCTGGCACTCGGATGGTTCAGTAGTTGGGAACATCTACCGACATAGTGGTAGTGTCTTCGAGCTATCTATACTGTCGCATGATTGCATAATGGGTTCACGTGGCGGCCAACCTGTAGTATGCCAACATAGATTTAATGACGAATTGCCGTTGCCATACCGCCACTAGCCAAAGTGCAGGGATGCTCCAGGCCTTATATCAACAGCTAACATCATAATCCCTCAATCACGCCAATGCTTCGGCCGGGACTGCTACTGTTGGCAAGGGAGTGCCCAGTGCTCCAACCTGGCTTAAGAAATTGGTCTTGAGATCGCACGTAATAGCTTGTAACTAAAGATTGCCACGATTGGGGTATGAACTACCCTTCCACCCGATCAAGACCTAATCCCGCTAGCATCTGGTAAGTAAATCTTGTTGAAAATAACACGCTCGGCAGAATTGAAATTCTTTTGATCTGGCAGTGATATTGCATCATCAAAAATGAATCTGCTAAGCCGAGGTTTAACCAATCGAGACATATCCCACTCATACTCCGCTACAGATCATCGTGACTGAAAGTTCTAGGGATACCTAGGGCAGGCATTATGCATGTCAGATAACCCGAAGGCTAGTAACAAGTACCCATCATTCGTTACCCTAGGTTACATAGACACTGTTAAGGGAGAACCCCTACCAACCAGCAATTGATAACTTTCAGTGGACGCTGGGTTAACGAACATTGTCAGAATAGCGCTGTGACCATGTCACTATATCTTTTGCACATACTGGGTGGCAATACATTGGTTATGGATAGCAGTGAGCAGATCACATACCAATTACCTGATTTACAAGATAAAAAGTTTGGAGGCTCCTTTGACAATCATTTTCAGAAGGGGGAAGTGACTGTGTCGCTTGCTCTTTTACTGATACAGGCTGCCAATATGTTGATTATACATAACAGCAAGCATATCCCATTCCAATTACCTTACTTACATCACCAAAAATCACTGACGCTCTATTGACCCTCAGTTTAAGGTGATAGTGATATCGACACTAACCATATTGCAATTAAATGCAGCCAAACTTCAACTATAGATAAATACCATAGCACAACCCTTGGATTATACGAGATGCAATGCGTACAATTGTTGATGCTCTGTTGGTGCTCTGTGGACACTCATTTTCAGGTGTAGCGATATCGACTGTAACTGTATTACCCATACATGTGTCCAATAGCAGGACAACGCATAAATGCCATAGCACAGCCTTTGGATTATAAAAGATACAACACCCAAAATTGTTGACACTCTGTTGATGCTCTGTTGACGCTCTGTTGATGCTCTGTTAACGCTCTGTTGACACTTGTTTTGAGGTGTAGCGGTATTGACAAGGACGATATTGCCTACAAAGGCTTCCAATTCTTCAATCATGAGTAAATGCCATAGCACAGCCATTGGATTATACACAATCCAACACTCAAAATCATTGACAATCTGTTGACGCTCATTTTCTGACTGCTGCTGTGACCATGTCACTTTTTCTTTTGCTCATAACAGCTGCCAATACATTCATTATTGGTAAATCCCGTAGCATAGCCCTTGGATTATACATGATGCAACACCCAAATTCGTTGGCACTCTGTTGACACTCTGTTGATGCTGTGTTGATGCTCGGTTGACACTCTCTTGACGCTCATTTTCAGGTGTAGCAGTATCAACACACATGGTATTGCCTATAAAGGCTGCCAATACTTCGATTGCGGCTAAATGCCATCGCACAGTCTTCGGATTATACAAGATGCAACACCCAAAATCGTTGACGCTCTGTTGACGCTCATTTTCAGACTGGGGATGTGACCATGTCGCGATCCCTTTTGCTCATAACAGCTGCCAATATGTTAATTATGGGTAAATGCCTTAGCACAGCCCTTGTATTATACAAGATGCAACACCCAAAATTGTTGGCACTCTGTTGACACTCTGTTGACACTCTGTTGATGCTCTGTTGACGCTCATTTTCAGGTGTAGTGATAATGACAGTAACTATATTGCCCATAAATGCGGCGAATACTTCGATTATGGGTAAACGCAATAGCTCTGCAGTTGGATTATACAACATGCGACACTCACAATCGTTGATGCTCTGTTGATGCTCTGTTGACGCTCCATTCATACTCTGTTGAGGCTCTGTTGATGCTCTGTTGACGCTATGTTGATGCTATTCTGACAGTCTGTTGACACTCATCTCTGCGTGGAGTGACAACAACATTAACCACATTGTCCATCGAGCCGGCTACAACTTTAATTATGGATAAAAACCATAGCTTAGCCCTTGGATTATACCAGATGCCACACCCAAAATTGTCGACACTCTGTTTGTGCTCTGTTGACGCTCTGTTGTCACTCATTTCTAAATGTCGCGACATTGATATTTACCATATTGACTATAAACGCGGCCAACACTCCGATTATAGGTACAAGCCCTAGCACAGCCCTTGGATTATACAAGATGCATCACCCAAAATCAGTGACTCTCTGTTGACGCTCATTTTCAGAATGTGCCTGTAACCATGTTGCTGTCTCTTTTGGCCATAAATGCTCCCAATACGTTGATTATGGATAACAGCCAGCATATCGCTTCCCAATTGACTTACTTACAGGACAAAAAATTGTTGACGCTCCGTTGACGCTCATTTTCAGAAAGCAGCAGTTACCTTGTCCCTTTCTCTTTTACCCATAAAGGCTGCCAATACGTCGGTTATGGCTACCAGCAAGCAAATAGCTTTTCAATAAGCTTACTTACAAGACAGAAAATCATTCACGCTCCATTGATGCTCCGTATCAGAATGTGGCTGTTACTGTGTGGCAGTCTCATTTGCCTATAAAGGTTACCAATCTGTTGATTATGAATAACAGTTAGCAAATCACTTCCCAATGAAGTTGCTTACAAGCCCAAAAATCATTTACGCTCCGGTGATGTTCATTTTGGGAATAGTGCTGTTACTGTGTCGCTTTCTCTTCCAGCTATCAAGACTACCAATACCTTTGTTATGCATAACTGTGAACAAATCGCTTCCAGATTAACTTACATACAAAACCAAAAATCATTTTCACTCCATTGACTCTTATATTCAGTATTGGACTGTATACATGTTGCTTTTTCTTTTGTCTATGAAGGCAGCCAATATGTGTGTTATGAATATCAGCATGCAACTTGCTTTCCAATTAACTTACTTACAAGACCAAAAATCGTTGACGCTCGATTCACTCTTGCCATAAACATATCCTAACTGTTCTTTATGGATTATGGTTTTGTACAAATAATCATATAGTGATTACTGACAGCCAATGAATAATTTGTATCAATACTCAGGTGCATGCAAAAGCTTTGTGGCATATCAATTTCTAATCAACTGAAGCACATGTTTTCTGAGTGATGGATAACGTCGCGCTGTGATATTCCAGCCCTTTCAGCTTGCAATTCACTTCATGTAGATCCATACACTAATTTTTCTTTACTATAGCACAACTTCTCCACTTTGCCATATCTAGTTCGATCTCCTTCATTTCCATGACTTACCGCAAGCAATTTTCAAATTGTAGACAATGTGCCCCCGGTCTGAACGTACACCGATGTAGATGGATTCATGGATCAATGCGACATGATGGTGGTCTTTCATACAGATTCGTGTTGTGCATTGACCACCCCTTTTATGACTCGTATGCCATCACTAACTACAATTTTGTTCGTAAATTTCAGCTCAAGTTTAGATTGCTTGTTCTCACTTATCTGTAAGAGGCAGGACGATATCGCATTGATCAATTGTCAATCAACTTGGTTTGAAGTCTCAAACGTTAGTATGGCCCGTTTGAACCTTGCACATGCACAGATGAATTATTATATCTCACAACGGAGTCACTAAAAGGAAAAAAATTGTGACATGGAACAGAATAGATACACCAATTACATTTTGCTGAGATATGTTGTCAATAATCACATATTGAGCAGGAAGTGTACAGATGACCTACGAGCCAATACAATATGTCCATCTGAATCCATTTCATGTATGCTAAGTAGTAGGAAGGAAATACACAGTAGGAAAAGATTACGGGTTTAACAGGCTTCGATTTCGTAACCCATGATGAATTGGATATCGCGTTGGTTGTGAGAGCTGATATACATATCTGAGACTGTGGTTTCCAGCATGCTCATCTCATATAGCTACTTGATCCTTGTGATGATTTTTATGGCATTGCGATTTTCCGCTGACACTATTATGTATCTTTATCACATCTTCAAACGTTGTAAGTGCACTTGCGAGTGCAATCTGATCAATTCCCGGCTTAAGGACTGCCTTTACTGTCAATATGGCTGTTCTGGATCTCAAATCGTACTAATGATGCAAGACAAAAAATCATTCACACTCAACTTCAGGATGAACCAGGGAGTATGTCTCTCTTTGTTTTGATTATAACGGCAGCCAATAAAACAAATAATGAGAATAACATACACAAGTTAATATTTTGCACATAATAGTAACATATCTGACTGAGACAATAAATAGGAAAACCCGAAAATGAGAACCCGACATTGGAACCGAAGGGTCTAGCCAAACCTCGCAAATCCCACGGGTTGACTGGTCCGGGTCCGGGTTTGGCCCACCAAGAAGCTTCGGATCTTGTATTGGGACTAGTCCAGGACCGCACCGATCTGGTTTCCGGTCCAAACCCGAACCACTCGCAGGTTATCAAGACGCGTTGTTAACACTGATCTCCATACATCATGTGAAGCTTGTTCATGAACAGTTGCACATTCACCAAAGACGGGTCCATGGCCTCTTGTAGGTTACTAACCCACTCGGATGAATGCATATTGTCCGTCTGGCTCTGAGTCAAATCTGGGTTGTTATTCCAGGTATTGGGAAAGGAGACTGCATACTTAACTTGGATAGGATAACCAGTTGGGAATAGGTGCTTATAGGATGCAAAGTTTGATCGTAATGTTTCAAGAAACATATCTACCTCTTTCACCTAGTGTAAGGAACGGGTCCAGGTTATCGGCCAGCAGTCAAGGTTTTGATCGGCAGTTCAGTTCAGTTCAGTTATACACCCAGGTAAAATGCCGACCCACTTTGTCTTGGCATGGGTTGTTACCCTGACCGGACATCAACCCGTGGTTCTTTGGCCAGGTTCAAACCGGACCATGATTCCATTTTGCTGTTTCTACTACTTTGGCCAAACTTTGGCTCCAATTAAGTATTTGAGTTCTGACCATATAGTGACGTGATCAGTACACCAATTGAGCATTTCTAGCCGCTCTTTCACCTCCCGCTTTCAGATTTACGATCTGACCGATAGTCGTTGAATCGATTTGATATTAGTGTAAATATCAAGCGAAATTCGTGGGTTTTCAATAGTGACACAACAAATATTTGTTGTATCACAAATCTGAAATCGGGATATGAAACAGAATCTAGAACTGCACAATCTACGTACTACTCATGTCATGATACAATCAGAACTCAAAGTGTTAATCGGAGCCAAAGAGGTGATGTTGAAATCCCGGGTTATTGGTGATAAAACCTGCCCAATTGCAACGATCCAGGTTTTCGTGTGACACAGCCCATTGCAATGGTTCGGTTCCAGTTCCAACTCTAACCCGGATACGTTCTGGTGGTTTGGAAGCGTTGCTAACACTACTTTCACGCCACGACACTACCGTCAAGAGTTAACCATCGTGAAAGTTTTGGACCCATTTCCAGGATACACTGGTCTGTGGATGATTTGTCTGCAGACCAGTTTGGTAAGCATTCAGGTTCTCACGCCTTTCCAATCGGCTTGTTGTTCGAATAGGAGTTTCGGTAGCATCCGGTTCTGTTCAAGTATCTCGTTTGGATTGTCTTCGGTGATCATAGACGAGATGTCGTCTGTGCCCCGATTGTCCTCGCCCGCTGGTTAGGATGAATCGTCTTGGTCTTGGTCTTCATCTTTGTCATCATTGTCAGAATGGCACACATCCTTGTGAACATCAGACGAGACAGCATTGTCATCATTCATTTCTGCTTCTGATAGTACCCAGACGCGGCGCATAGGAATAGGTGTGATTCAGCTGGCCAATACTCGAAGGGATTCCATACTCGCACGCATGTTAGGCATACTCAATTGGCTTCTCTGTATTCTCTTTGGAAGCATGGAGGGTAATTGACTGTAATGGTTTCATTTTGTGGCTGTCGCAACGCGTCAAGTGAAGGGGTGACTTCACCTGATCTCGTCAGCAAAACATATCCGATTTCAAACAAACCAATTATGCTGTAAGGGTGCATATGCTGGCACTCAGTAGTCTAAGGATGTGGTATGATATACAGTTGCACATGGGTGCGAGTGAGATCAAGTGTAGAAGTAAATAGTAAGATATTTGGTATAGAGATATGTCTCTGTCACGATGTCAATATAAGGTTGGCAGTTGCCCAGCACTGGTCACCACACCTGACCATCTGGCAACCCTAACCACGCATACTTCACAATGCTGTTGCAAGGAGATTATAAGTATGGTGAGCAGCCAAGGCGAATATATATATGTCCTTGGAGGGTTTTTTGAATCCCACAACATCATCTTGGCTGCAATTCATTGAAAAGGCAATGTGCTTAGCATCGTCTAAGCTCCCTGATTTATTGACTGAACGCTTAAGTTCATCACAACGAGAACTAAAAGCATTGTTATGCCTTTGGTGTTACAGATATACATCCGGAATCATAAACATCAGCAGAATGTATTGTAGTCCCTGGAAGCCTCCAGAAGTGTCTAAGAGGATGTGAAGTGTAAACTTAAATGTGTCAATTTCAGGAGAATATCAGACTGTAGGAGGGCATTCCAGCTGGCCTTCAGAGTAACTGAGATCTCTGATATCGGGTACAGAAGAACCATGGGAGTGATTGTGATGTTACGGGGGTGTTTAGATCCCAATAACTAATACAACATGTATTGAATCTAGGTACAGCCGCCTATCTAATCCCTTTCTCTCCTCGTCTTATCCTAAGACTCAACCTCTTGCCCGTCTCGCAAGAGCTATCTCTTCCCTTAATTGTAATTCCACTGCAGCGACCTCTAGCTCGGCCAAACTGAACCGGTGCCAACAGCCGTCTCCACTATAGACGAGGATTAAACTTCCCCGTCGAACAACCACTCCTCGGAAAATTCCTCGAAGGATAAAGCGCCGGTGTTGAGATATCTCAGCACCAGGTATTCGATATTCTCGTATCGACAGAAAAGCAAAACCACAGCGTAGATGTGGGTTAGGCAGTGCTCTTCCGAATCGGAAAGCAATCCGCCGAAACTCTCGACTTTCTGTTGCAGTGCGTACTCGGCTGGTGTGTACCGATGTCTAGGCATAGACTGTCCAGTCTCGTGTGTGAATGAGGGAAGTAATTGTGAATAGATAGAATTCTTCATAATATTTTAAGATCGTCTTCGGTGTTCTCTGAAAGCTAATCTGTTCGCTGATGATCCCCATTTCCTTGGACCAACGCTGGCTCTTTATAGCCCTCGTTCTCTCTCCTTGGTGTGATAGTGTAATCTCGGCCACGCCCCCTTGAGCCTGATAATAACTCACCACAACACCTTCAGGTAGTTGTGTCGTCTGCGATGTGGTTTGAAAGCGTTACGCTCCTGATGACTATCAGGCCATCCATCGCACGATATCAGCTTACCCGTTCCTAACTCAGACATCTTTTGCAATCATACAAGTCGGTAGTTGGACCAGTTACCAATCAAAATGTTAATGCTTATCGCCTCTTAAATCCCTCATGCAGGTGAGCGAAATAATTGCGTCATAGATTTAATCGGCGACCAACCAATACTATGCCAACGTAGATTACTGACGCGTAAGCTCGTATCCGATACGAGGTTACATTGCGATCCAGACTTCTCGAGCCAACGAGTGGTACTCGCTCTAGGTGTATTGCCTACGTCATTAATCCCTCAGATACGTCATGCTAAGATCGAGACATTCCTCCAGACAGGAACGTGCCTCTCAGATCCTAGCCCGTTACGGGTAGGGGAGAAGAGCTCTCTTAATCGCATTTTGACTTAACATCTGCCATACGTGATTACCACGCATGTCCCGCAGATTATCCGGGTGTGAACGAAGCACCCACGCTTCGCGCGACCAACATGAACCCCCGCTAAAGAGCATGTTGCTGACCACTTGATAATACATGCATAGGTGTTATGCATATCATAGATATGTATGCGTCTTGTAACTTTAAACCAAGTATCATTATCGCTGCTAAGAGGCAACCCCTGACATCACCCCCTTCTCTAAGCCCGGTGACCTCAACGGCGCTCTGTCTTCTCCGTCCGTAAAACAAAACATCATAACTCCAACTATATAGAAAACCTCAGCCACACCTACGATCCAATATTCTCCAAGTTCTTTTCCGAAAAATTTTCTTTTTAATTTTCCCCTTAAATCTTCCGTCCTTTTCCACCGTGGGATTCCTCGCATAATAATCTTCCAATAACCCCATATTATGCTCTGCCACATTCAAATACGTTTCCCACGTATTTTCTTCTTGACTAAAATCTTTCCATTTGACCAAAAACACATATTGCTTAGGATTGTAATCCGTCGGTCCGCTTGCCACAATTGTTTCCATCGTCCGATCTTCTCCGTCGGGTTCGATTTCGATTACTGGTTTCTCGGGGTTGGTCCCCCTATATCGTTCCAGCAAATCAATGTTAAATACTGGATGAAGCTTCCATTGATCCGGTAGTTTAAGTTTGCAGTATGGATTATTGCTTCCGACTGATATTACTTCGCATGGTCCAAACATCTTATCTTCCAATTTCTTGCATCGGTGTTTGGCTCAAATTTTTCGTCCATGAAGCAGAACCAACTCTCCTTTCTTTAATGGTTCCATTGTCTTTCTTCGTTTGTTGTAATGTTTCTGCATCATCTCCACTGACTCCGGCAACCGTTGTTTCAGCTTTTGATACACTTCATTCATATAATGCCCGTATATTTCGGATGCCGGGTGTCGAAATTGAATATCCGTTGGCCACATTTTTCGTGCTTGAAATCCGTAATTCGCGTAGAAGGGCGATATCTTTGTCGACGCATGTTTGGAGTTATTGTAAGCATACTCTGCCATTGCCAACATGGAGGCCAAATCGTTCCGCTCGTAATTGCAGTAGGATCGTAAGTATGATTCGATTACCTGGTTAATTCGCTCCATCTGCCCGTCCGTTTGAGGATGGTATGCCGTAGACATACTGCGCTTAATTCCCAAGTAATTATACAGATCCGTAAAGAAACTTCCAGTGAATGTAGAGTCCCTATCAGAAACGACGTCCTCAGGGAAACCGTGATATTTCCAAATGTTCTCGAAGTAAGCTCGAGCTACCCTCGGTGAATCCTTCTTTTTGATCGGAATAAAATGAGTCATTTTTGTAAACCGATCTACTACCACCAAGATTATTGTAGCCCCTTCTGACTCTGGTAAGTCGGTAATGAAATCGGTGCTGATATGCGTCCATGGTTTGCATGCTAGTTCCAAAGGATGTAACAGCCCATGCTTTGCATGTCTCAGCGCTTTCGTTCTGTGGCATATATCACACTTGCTGCAATACTTCCTTATATCGCGATCCATATTTACCCAGTAGAAATTGTTGGATAATAACTCAAGCGTTCGTACCGTTCCAAAGTGTCCTGCCATCTTCGAGTCGTGTTCCGATTGAATGATTCGTTGCCTGATCCCTTCAGGCACATAAATCCTATTTTTCCAGCAGAGCAAGTCGTCTGTTATTGTAAAGTTTTTATCGATGTTTCCATCCTTTTTTACTTGCTTGCATAATTCTCTATACTTTTCGTCCAGCATAGCTTTTTCCTTAATCCTTTGCTTTGCTTCCAGTAATAACTGATGTATATCTATGGCGGAAATCTGAATGGATTCGTAGTCGAGATCGATTTCCATGGCTCCAACTTCCAGGCATTGTTCTTTATCCATCATCGATTGCTCGGTTGCTGACGTTGTACCCCCTTCTCTAGAGGTGAACGCCGGGCACCTAGAAAGTATGTCTGCTTTGGTATTGGAGGATCCTTTCCTATAAAGTAATTGGAAATTATATTGCTTAAGTTCTTCTGACCACCTAGCTTGTCTTCTATTAAGCAAAACCGCTGTTTTGAAATAGGTAAGATTTTGGTGGTCTGAAAAAATTGTTGTCTTATGTATCGCTCCTTGCAGGTAGTGTCTATTTTTCCGAAGTGAAAATAACATGGCCAGCATTTCCTTATCGTAAACGTCGTAATTAAGCTCGGCAGTATTGAGTTTGCTGGAAACAAATTGAACAGGATGCAACTTTCCGTCTTTGAACTTCTGTGACAGAATGCCTGCTATTGCGAAATCTGAAGCTTCTGTTTCCAGTAAAGCTGGTCTATCCGGGTCGTAATGCCTAAGAATCGGAGTCTTGCCTGACGTGAATAGTATTGTTACTTTAAGGAATGCTGCTTCTTGGGCTTCTCCCCATTCAAACTTAGTATCTTGGCGAAGTAAGTCTGTAATTGATGAAACAATTGCTGCGAAGTTATGAATAAATCTCCGATAAAAATTCCATAGGCCGGGCAGCTGTTGAACATCGTTCCTTGATGTAGGTCGAGGCCAGTCGACTATTGCTTTCGCTTTCTCGGGATCCATACGAAGGCCTGAGCCGCTAACCATAAATTCTAAAAAGGCGGTTTCGGTTACGTCAAAGACACACTTATCTATTTCACTGCACATATTATTATCCATGAGCAATTGAAATACTTTTGACACCTGGCGATGGAGCTTTTCGAGGGATCCCTTGGTGGCTATTAGTATATCATCGATATAGGCCACTACTACCATTCCTTCATCGTCGTCGATGTGCACATCTGTTTTTATAACCAGTTCGATTCCCAACAAAGGTTGTAATATCCGGTTGATTTCTCTCTGAAATCTTGCCGGCGCGTTACAGAGTCCAAGTGGCATGACTAAATATTCGTACAGACCAAATTTAGTAGGGAAAGCGGTATATTTCTCATGCCCCAGGGCCATTCTTATCAGATAGAACCCTGATTTCAAATCGACTTGGGTAATATGCGTTGCTCCGCTTACCCTAGCGGATAACTCTTCCATTATTGGCAGAGGGGTCCTATCTTTTTTCATATAATCGTTAAGGTGCCGATAATCCATACAAAGGTGTAATCCTCGACCTTTTGGTTTAGGTACGAATGATATAGGACTTCCGACCGTGCTATTGGATGGACGAATCTTTCCTTCTTTTATCATTGTATCCAAGTATTTCACTAGCAGTTTTTCTTCCTCCTGAGATAACTGATAGATTGGTCCCATTCGTGACTTATCATCCGAGCCTAGCAACTCGATTCGATGGTCGCATCCTTTATTATCCAGTAACTTTTCGGATTCTTTTGGATGGAACAATAGTAAGAACTTATGATAGCATACTGGTAACTTTGCCGCTATTGAAGGGTTGCTCATAACTATCGCTCCTATATGAATGGCCTTTTCGTCAAGCCCAATTCTCTTATCGTAAGTAATTGAATACTCTGGATGGATTTTTCCATGATTATAACACTCAGATTGTCAATCGGGAAAATGCAAATGGCTTGTTGTCGTTCCTCTAGCCTTATGCTTTTCCAGGTACCAGGCTGGTATTAAAGCATCATAATCTCCTGTAGTTTTTATTACCTCGAAGGCATGATCTTGTTGGTCATAAGTTCGATGGTTTCCGAAGGATACTCCTACTGGAACGGTGAATAAATTCTCTGTTTCCAGCCTTGATCCTGATACATCCCCTGTCTTAACCTGATTAAGCCTTCTAACCACTGGTATCGAGAAGGCTTTAGCCGCTTCAGGTGATATTACAAAGGACGTACTTCCTAGATCCAGCATGCAGCGCAGAGGGAAGTATTTTCCTTCATAATCAATGAAGAATCGATAGATTGGCCTCTTGCCGATTTTAGTTGCTGTTACCTTCCGGATTTTTGGGTGAAGAGCTGGTCGATAGTAAACAAAATCTGTAGATGTGATGATTTTCTTGGGATACCTTTCTAAAGGTTCGGGAGCTTTGCGTTTTGCCATCGCTATCCTTTCGACAATAGCGTAACCGCAACGGGTTAAGGGATTCTGGAATATGGTGGTAATAGGCTGGTAAATTATAGTACTATTCGTATTCCCTTACGGCCAGCCGTTTCGATCTTCCGATCATCCTCAGAGGGAAAAATAATAACATAAGGTCTTCCTATTAAGATAGGTGTGTTCGAACATTAATTTGTGACCTTCAAGCTTAATGTGGCTCGATATAATTAATCTGATAAAGGTGGAAAGTCCCACCAATTTCCTTCCTCTTGTTGTTCTTCCCCTTGTTGCTCTTCCTTCTGTGAGTCCCACCGATCTCCTTCCTCTTGTTGTTCTTCCCCCGATTCGTCCTCTGATTCGTCCTTCGATTTGTCCTCTGATTTGTCCTCTGATTTGTCCTCTTATTTGTCCTCTGATTCGTCCTCTGATTGGTCAGAACTATCTGACTGCGAGTCTTCATCTAATAGCTCTAACCCTGCTATTTTCATTTTCTGGTATTCTTTGGCTTTCGGATAGCTCGCGGTTCCTTTATCTAATTTAACGGGTCTGATACAATCCTTGACCCTATGGCTTCCTTTCCTATCCGAGGGCCACGCACATCTTAAGCATTCTCCGGCTGCCTTTCTTCGTTCTATTTCCAAAGGTTCTATTCCTTCTGTTTTGGAGTAGTCTTCCTTTGACCGGCGCTCGGATTGATCCTTTTTGAACTTCTTTTTCTCGAAGTGAGTACTGCTTCTTTTCTTGAATTGACGTTCCTTCTTATCCGGCTTATCTGTTTTGAACCTTTGGAGCGCGCTATCCTCAGTCTTAAATTGAGCCTTCAAGCTGAGATTCTTTCTTGCGGCTTCCCATTTTTCCGCTATTCGTCCAGCATTGGTAATGATTGTCATAATTTCTTGATCAGTTTTCCCCGTTAAGTCCACGTTATGCATCTGTTCCAAGATTTTTGCTGGTAACCTTTCCAGAATAAGTTTCCTAAGCGCAGCTCCCATCACCTTGGCTTTATCATTATGAGTCTGTATTCGGGTGAACATATCCCTAATGCATCCTTCATATCGTACTTGCTCCAATTCGGCATATGCCTCATCCTTGGCATCTTTATCATCGAACCTAAGTGTAAGGGCATTAACGTACCTAGTCATTGATTTGGGATGGGTTCCTGCTAGCATTCCCTTTAGCCATTGAATATGCCACGACGCTGCATAACTTTCCATTAACGACCCGATCCAGTCAATGGTTCGTTTGTCTTCTGGGAATCTTTCTGGCTGATTCCTAATGTAAACCTGAACCAAGACCCACCAGGTATCAAAATCTTCTCCAGCTTTTCCGAAGAATTTCTTAGGTTCCTTAATTTTTATAGGCTTGGCGAATTCCAATTCTTTAATACGCCTTCTCCTTCTAGACATTCTTCTGCCGCCTGCTGCTCGATGATCGGATGGCAGTGGATCCGGGGGTGGTGGAGGTCCGCCTCTGCCTGCTGCTCCGTCGGCTGCTCCATTGTCTGCTCCGTTACCGGCTCCGCCGGCTACTCCGCCGGCTGCTCCGTTGTCTGCTCCGTCGCCAGCTCCGCCAGCTGCTCCGCCATTGCTCCCTGCTCCACCCCTAATTCTCAAATTCCATGAGTACTAGCTTTCTGTGTCTCTAAGACTCGATACCAATGGAGATTGGAAGGCGGCAGCTCGTTCGGGATTCATATACGTTTGCGTCCCTGAAGGCCCAGCAACAGTTTGACGAACTCCTAACGGAGTTGAATCTGAAAATTTATATTGATCCATGGCTGTAGTTAACCCTGTGTTGATCTCAGCCATAGCATTCAATGATTCTTCCATTGCCATCCTCTGCTGGCATATTTCTTGTTTTGTCGGAACATTTTTTAATGATTCCGTAATAGCAGCCATCACTGTATTTGTTTCATCTATTTTCTTAGATAGAATCCCCATCAATTTTTGAATGGCCTGTATGGAAACATTTTGCGCGAAAATCGTAAGACAGTTATCGGTTATTCTCTTGGACTGAGCTTCTAGTTCTGCCCGAATTCCCGTGAACAAATCAGTTGCTTCGCTTATTATTTGATTATTCTGATCCCGCAAAATATGGATGCCGGATCGGAATTCTTCCAGCACTACCTGCTGAAAATTCATCATAGTACCGACTCCCTGTACTTCCGTATCCATCCTGGTTTTTTCTGTTAGGAGTCGACTTTCCACGATTAAGATTCTATTTTTCACGGAATCATAGTCTTCCTTCAGAATATCTTTTTCCTTGTTACATGCCTCGATAACATGGACGATTTGTTGAGGGAGTTCCAACAATTGTTTTTGAACCAAGTCGGTATTCGCTTCTGTCATTTGTATTTCCCCTTGTCCTTCCGGGGCTCCTTCTGGCTCCTCTTGCTCTATTAGTAGCAAGTAATCCCTTCGGGCGTCCTCTATTCTTCTTTGATATTCTAGGCACCATTCCGGGATATGCCTCGCCGCTGGGGATCGGGGTTTCTCTACCCTCGAACTGCTGGGACCCAGTGCCTTGCTGGTGAACGTTAACCATCTGCGAGGGGCCGTCATTCTGAATAAGCTGACTATAATCTGGTGGCGGAATAACTCTAGTTAATTCCACCGTTGCTTCGTCCTTCCGCGGGCAGTTGACAATCTGGCAGTGATCGATGCAATGTCTTTGCAATTTATACGAATCTCTTCCGTTAACCATCCCCAGATACTTATAGCCGTAACACTTTGAAAGGAAGTTACACTTCTGGCAAAGTACCGAGGGGCTTTTTTCCTCGATATTGTATAGCTGGCAGCTGATGCAGAGGCAATTCTGCCTCCGGCAATGCTCGTTGCTGATTCTCTGGGCCAAATAAATACAACAAAAGTTGTTTTCGCACTTCTGGCACTCCGAACTCATAGGCCAGGTTAATTCTTGGTTTATCGCTCACAATCAGATGCAACCCTGGTTCCTTTTTCTTTCAATAGAAATATGCTCCAGTTTTATAGAGCTCCTTAAAAAGGCGTAGTAGCTCTGGCGTCATGTACCGAAGCTGTAGTCGTTGTAATCCACCCTTCAGATAACAGCATAGAGTACTTAAAATATTACACTGTTACGGGGGTGTTTAGATCCCAATAACTAATACAACATCTATTGAATCTAAGTACAGCCGCCTATCTAATCTCTTTCTCTCCTCATCTTATCCTAAGACTCAACCTCTTGCCCGTCTCGCAAGAGCTATCTCTTTCCTTAATTGTAATTCCACTGCAGCGACCTCTAGCTCGGCCAAATTGAACCGGTGCCAACAGCCGTCTCCACTATAGACGAGGATTAAACTTCCCCGTCGAACAACCACTCCTCGGAAAATTCGTCAAAGGGTAAAACGCCGGTGTTGAGATATCTCAGTACCAGGTATTAGATATTCTCGTATCGACAGAAAAGCAAAACCACAGCGTACATGTGGGTTAGGCAGTGCTCTTCCAACTCGAAAAGCAATCTGCCGAAACTCGCGACTTTCTGTTGCAGTGCGTACTCGGCTGGTGTGTACCGATGTCCAGGCATAGACTGTCCAGTCTTGTGTGTGAATGAGGGAAGTAATTGTGAATAGATAGAATTCTTAATAATATTTTAATATCGTCTTCGGTGTTCTCTGAAAGCTAATCTGTTCGCTGATGATCCCCATTTCCTTGGACCAATGCTGGCTCTTTATAGCCCTCGTTCTCTCTCCTTGGTGTGATAGTGTTATCTCGGCCACGCCCCCTTGAGCCTGATAATAACTCACCACAACACCCTCAGGTAGTTGTGTCATCTGTGATGTGGTTTGAAAGCGTTACGCTCCTGATAACTATCAGGCCATCCATCGCACGATATCAGCTTACCCTTTCCTAAGTCAGACATCTTTTGCAATCGTACAAGTCGGTAGTTGGAACAGTTACCAATCAAAATGATAACGCTTATCGCCTCTTAAATCCCTCATGCAGGCGAGCGAATTATTTGCGTCATAGATTTAATCGGCGACCAACCAATACTATGCCAACGTAGATTACTGACGCGTAAGCTCGTATCCGATACGAGGTTACATTGCGATCCAGACCTCTCGAGCCAACGAGTGGTGCTCGATCTAGGCGTATTGCCTACGTCATTAATCCCTCAGATACGTCATGCTAAGGTCGAGACATTTCTCCATACCGGAACGTGCCTCTCGGATCCTAGCCCGTTACGGGTAGGGGAGAAGAGCTCACTTAATCGCATTTTGACTGAACATCTGCCATGCGTGATTACCACGCATGTCCCGCAGAGTATCCGGGTGTGAACGAAGCACCCACGCTTCGCGCGACCAACATGAACCCCCGCTAAAGAGCATGTTGCTTACCACTTGATAATACACGCATAGGTGTTATGCATATCGTAGATATGTATGCGTCTTGTAACTTTAAACCAAGCATCATTATCGCTGCTAAGAGCCAACCCCTAACATGTGATAAGTTTGCGAACGCCTCAGTGCACCAGAGAGAACTGTAGGTACACCAGGGAGTGCTGGTGACAACTCCGGGAGCGATGGTGACAAGTTTGGAAGCGCCGACAACAAGTCTGGAAGTGCTGGTGACAAGTCTGGGAGCACCTCTAATCACAATATAGCAGTCTGGGAAAGACATCTTCTTTTGGAATGCTGCAGGTGCACCTGGAAATCATAGCTACTACTTGTTGTTCAACGATTGTTAAAACTCATGTATTCAGATTGAATTCTCATCTATGTAACTATGTATCTATGTATCTGTGTATCTATATAGCTACACAGCTTTACACGATATATCTGAACTGCCTGCAGGCAGTGCTTGGGAGCAGTTCGAGGTGCTCCTGAAAATGACAATCAAGTGAACTCAGAGATATACTCCGAGGCCATGATTGAGCCAGTTTGGAGATGCACTTGTATGCGGTAATCGAGCGTAATTTGAGATACACTCAGAGGCCGCAATCAAGTAAAGTGAGAGATCCACTCCGGAATCGTGATCTTGCGAGTTTTGTAGATGCAGTTCAAGGCCATGATCGTGCGAGTAGGGATATGCACTTGGAGGTCGTGATTGGGCGAGTTTAAAGGTTGCGATCGAGTGAGTTTGGAGATGCACTTGGAGGCCATAATCATGCAAGTTTGGAGATGCACTTGGAGGCTGTGATCGAGCGAGATTAGAGGCAGTAATCATGCAGGTTTGGAGATGCACGTTGAGGCCATGATCGTGCGAACATATAGGCCATAATGGAGCAAGTTTGGATGAGTACTTGTCAGTAGTCAATGGATGGCGCGCCAGGTACTGAGACTCATTTCATCAGTTAGTTAACTCGCAACCATGGGAATGTAACAATGTGACTTCACTTGAGCTCTCCTGGCTGATGGCAATCGATCATATAAGGCGGCACGCCGGAAGCTGAATGTACATTCACGGGTCAACTCGTAATTATGAGAATGAAAGGAAGACAAACCATATTAGGTAGAGGCTGTACCCGGTGTATGCTGTACACGGTGTATGCTGTGCTCGCTGTATACTGTACTCGGTGTATGCTGTACGTGGCGTACACTGTACTCACCGTCAACTCATGATCATGACATAGAGGAATAGAGGGAGATGACTTCACTTTGGGTTCTGCCATGATGGTAGAGTTGTGGACGAGAAAGAGAGAGATGGGGGATGAAGATGAGAACTATGTGGAGGATATGGCAGCATATGTGAAATCAGGGGTACGACTTGCCTGATTGGGTTGGGACAACCTCATATCAGTGTAATTACACGCCGGAATGGGAGTCATAGGTGCCGTATCGGGGCTGGTTAATTGACTCGCACACGAAATTCTCTTAAGCCCCAGTTTCTCATGATCATTTCCCCCATATTCTCTCAGCTTGCTCTTTCTAATCCTCAACTCTACCATCACTTGATAACACGAAGTTGAGCCATCGCTCTCTGTCAATTCAGTCCATGATCAAGAGTAAACACTAAGTACAGCCTATACCGAGTACAGCATTCACCGAGTACAGCATGTACCGAGTACAGCATACATCAAGTACAGCATTCACCGAGTACAGCATCCACCGAGTACAGCATACACCCGATACAGTAAACACCGAGTGGAGCATACACCAAATACAGCGTTCACCGAGTACAGCATACACTGAGTACTGCATACACCACGTACTGCATCATTCCAAGATTGACTGTCTCCCACTGCCAGCCAGTCTTTCATCTCGCTGCAGACCATTTTGTACTCAACTCTCTACATTCTCATAATTTCAAGGTAACCAATGAATGGAGTCCCAGATCCTGTTGCGCCTCCCTTACAATCAACTGCCTCCAGATAGATCACCTCCAAGTACTCGTCCAATCTCGCTCAATTATGTCCTCCAAGTGCACCTCCAAACGCGCTCTATCACACCCTCCAAGCGTATCTCACAACCTGCACAATTAACCCCTCCAAGTTCGCACGATGACGGCATCCAAATCGATCTTCATACTGGCACGATCAGGGCATCCAACTTCGCACTATCACGGCCTCCAACAGCGTCTCCAAACTCGCACGATCATGGCCGCCCACTGCATCCCTCAACTCACACAATCATGGCCTCCATGTCCATCTCCAAACTTGCACAATCACGGCCTCCAAGTGCATCTCCAAACTCGCTCGATCACAGCCAGTGAGTGTATCTCTATCCTCGCCCTATCACGTCCTCATGGTTCGCACAATCATGGGTTCCCAGCGCATTTCCAATCCCGCTCGCTCACAGCATCCAACTGTATCACCAAACTCGCACAATTACGCCCTCCAACCTCAGTCGATCACGGCCTCGATTGTGTATTTTGTATACTGAGATCATATCTATCTACCCCGGGGTTTCCCAGATAAATACTGCCTGTCGCTCAATCCATCTTCGTTATCCCGCTATCCCTGTATGTATATATAAAGAGACTTAGATAATACATGCCATATTATGGTGTAGCGAATCTTGTTACTGTAACAAAGATCAATATGATTGATGAAATACCATGTGGTTATGGCACCCTAGGAACCACTGGTGTGAGAATATGGCACCAAGTCTCCCGCGGAGCTTGTGCAGAGGTCTCAGCAGCTCTCGAAGTATCCTGGAGACCTGCACAGTAGACTCAGCAACTTCAAAATTTGACTATTCTAATACGCAATCTCGTAGCATCCTCAATGCACCTCCATTACTCCAGGTGCTTTGAGGAGCACGTGAGAATGCTCTTGCACAGTCTGGGAGCACTTTGTAAAGCTCCCGGGGGGGCTGGGAGCATCGGAAGTACTTAGATCCAGTGGTAGGTGCTACCGGAGTGTCTGGGATGTTTGCGTATGGCTTCCGGACGGAATTACATCTTGCTGAAGTGTTTGTCAAAAACATTGACTCAATGATTCAATCAAAGCCTGTGAATCATGCAATCATTCTCATTACCCTTCTCCCCATTCCTCCAAAATATCACTTTGAAGTACATGCCAAACCAAGTGCTGTGAAGGAAGAACAAATCCACAATCAAAAGGATTTAGGGAAGGTATTCAAGATTGTTGTTGCCATCTTGACAAACTTTTCAACCATGTAAACATTATGCTTTGTGGGGACGGTCGGATGTGGCAATATTATTCTGTCATCTGTGCAAGGATGGCTGGTTACTTTGAAAACATTCACTTGCACTAACTCAAGCAGCCCCATTGCCCGGTGTGTAAAGCCCCAAAATTGTCATTTGGAGAAGGGAATTCATCTTTGTGGCAATTGAATGACTATCGGCTATACCTCCAAATGTCAATACTTGCAACTCAGAGAGATGAGATAGAGAGACAGGAAGCAAGACAGTGTCTGGTAGATTGGCTGGTTAGAACCTCACAATGTGTTGTCTGGAATATGAAATCCATCCCTCTAATAAATCTTATTATACCTGATATTCTTTATACTGTCTATCTCGGTATGCTTAAGCATTTCATGAACTGGGAAATCTTCTTCCTCACACAACATTCCAGTAACGACAAATTCAACCAGCTCTTGGTGTTAATGCCTCCATATCTTGGCTTAGCTCAATTCAACAAGCCATATAGCTAGATGACACAATTGAGTGGTATAGAGAAGAAAGCACTCAGGTGTGTGATTGTACCAGTTTCCACAGCAATGTTTTTAAAGCCTTCGGGGAGACAAAGGATTCCCTTCACACAATCTCTATTTTTCGTCATGAAGTATATTTATTTTTACCTCATGGTGCAGTACTGGTGCAATACTGAGGCCACAATCAAGTAGACAGAGAATCATCTGGAGGAGTATCATTGTCAGAAGAATGGTTTCAGTCGTTACCGTGCGAGTAAATCTTCAAAAAGATCCCGGATGCGTTGAAACAGTGGCTTACTTTGACCATGTAGGAGAAACCGGAGAGTGATACTGCAAGGAACAATCGGATTGTAGCTTCAAGACTTTGTCGCATTGATCAAGATACAACGCAGAGCGAAGCAGAAATTGCACAACACCTTGTAAATGAATCTGATTTTAACGTTGTAAAGATGGATCTCCTGAACCATTTCTCTGACCATATCCGGCAGCTTGGCAAGTTTGGAAATGTAAGCTCTGAACATACAGTAAACATCCGTGGTAGATCCTAAACAAGTATGCCAACAATCTAATCATTATACGGCCCCCTTGTAAGTTTTGGGAAAGAACGCCCGAAACAAGGTCTTTCGGTATCAATAGCTGAATGCAAACGCTGCAAAACAAAGTCATGACAATGATATCCTTCTAACCAAAGCCCCTATCATCGGAATGATGAAAAACTTGTGACCAGAAGTCAACACCCTTGATGACTTGGCGGAGTGCTGTGTGATGCCAAAAGGAAAGCTGCAAAATCACATTGCTTGGCGTTTCAAAAGATTTCCCAACTTCACAGACTACGTCGATCATGATCAGTATTTCAGTCATCTGAACAATGCACAATACATTAAGTACAGCACAGTACCAATTCTGTTGACCAAATTTCAATGCGACAAGCAACCAGTTAACATTGTTTGTTACACTGGATCCAGAAGGTGGAAAAAGCGTTAGTAACGAAGAAATGATACAGTCCTTCCATGTATGGGGACGTGTCCAGATAACCACTTGCAGTCGACTGCAGACCACATTTCCGCACAGTTGACATGCCCTTTCATCATGGACGATGCTGAATGGTGCGTTGAAGGGTTTGTTGCCTTGGTTCAGATGTTTGCAACATGGCCAATATGTCTCACAGATAGAATGGTGAATGTCCAGGAGAGGTATCAACCTTCAACGCAACCCTTGCACAATGGAACCAACCTTCATCTGCCTCATTTCAGCATCAGAACCATATATATTGTTCTCATATATACCATCCAAGGAGCTCTACACTTTCTTCCAGTGACACTGCAGCTGGATAGCTCACAGCGGTACTTAAGCAACATGATTGACTTGAATGCATTCAATTGGTTGAACATGTAGATCATTTGACTGCATGCATGAAGTAATCCTTGCAGCAATAGATTGATATCTGATGAGTGTTAACTCTGGGTGTCTTGATTTTTGTAATAGGAGTTGTGCAAGCTTGTGTATGATCGATGGCAAAAGGGATTAATTGGTTAACATTATTCTTGATATAATTGGAACAGTTCAAAGAACGTTTGAAACAATTAAAATCTAAAAGACCAACGTGAAACAAAACAGTGTAACACATTACCATTCATGACTGAACATATTTTTGATATGTTCTGAAGACGCAATCACATCATTGAACGCTTCAAAACCAGGTGGAAGATTGCAAATAAGTCGGTCAGATTAGTTGTGTGGAATATGGGCAAGAATAGGTGTATTGGGTCCATTTTCGGAAAGCAATTTCACTTTTTGCTGATGTACCTCCACCTGTGAGGCTAAATATATGGCACTTGCAATTATAACGAAACTTCACCACTGGTTGAAGTGGAAAACTAAGGAGTTATTAAAGATAAATATACCAACAGCTCTCTTTTACAATACCAGTGCTGCTATTGATGTAGTATATGAACTGAAACTTAGCAACTGATGAAAACATATCTATGTGACATATCACTTTACTCAAGAACATTTCAATAAAGGACATGTATTAGTTATGAATGTACCTTCAGAAGAATTTTTGGCAAATATATGCCCAAAGGGAACAACTAGATATGATAATGGCCACTTAAGTTCAAAGATATATGGATCCAAGTGAGAAGGGGTATTGAAAAGATCGATGTATCTACATTTCCCTCACAAATATTTCTACCTTTGTTTGGTTAGGGGTTCTCCTCTAACACTGATAATGATACATGAATGATCGAGAAGGTGCTGGTCATGGAGTACTCTAGGTCTCGTTACATGACTTGCAAAATACCTACGTTCAAATATGAGTTGATGTTTATCTGCTGAGAGGTCTTTAGCGGAATTGCTCTCGAGTCAATCATCGATCAAGCCATGACGATACGCTCACACGGGCACATTCAAATATGATGATGCAATTACGCTGCCATAGCGGTAACTGAAAAACGTTTACCGTGTGCATGATTCTTGGCCACGATTATTGTTCTCAATCTAGGAGGGCAACACACAGTTGTATTGCGATTATGCAGAATTACGTTTGCAGCAGACGATATGCAATATGCAAGTACGAGGGATGTGCAGCTCATGCGCTAAGCAGTGAGAACAACTGTGGCACTCCCTGGTCTACGGAAGGTCGAGACCTAAGCTTGCAGTGTCTGAGCGATCAATGACATTGGCTGAAGATAAGAGGCCTGAAGCAAACCGGATCATTGAGTTGATACCGTTTGCATTGCAACATCATAGAGACGTGTTATAGTCTACGTTGGCAGAGTATCAGTTGGTTGCTGATTGAATCTCTGAGACAATGCCGAATAGCCATTTTAAAGGTGAGGCGTTTAATAGTGAAGAGGTGTTATAAAATATTGCGATAAAGCATTCAGAAGACGAAGCATGTTTAAAGTTGCGATTACACAGAATTACATGTTAGTCGTAGATGTCCCAACTACTGAACAAATCGGAAGCAAGTTGTCAATGTTGAAGTTATGATCTGATACGGTGACTGACGTAATTTAATATACCGGATGGCCTGACATTAATCAGGAGCGTAATACTTCAAAACCACTTTATATGAACACCATAACCTAAGGGAAGCATGGCAATTTATTACTGGGCGCATTCGGAAGAATGTAAGACACGATCGCAATAAATGTAATTACGAGCAATGGAATCATAGCATGGAAGTATGGGCGATAGGAATACAGACCCTCGAACATGACTATAAAGAGATCACATTGTCCCGGCAATGAAGAGAACAAGCTCTAGCAGCGAACAGTCAGAAACCTACCAGCGAAAGAAGACCTTTATTTATTATTGTGTTTTTATGATACCTATATCTATTATTATTATTATTTTACAATCTATTAGCTTAGTGTAGCGACAGCCCCGCACCTTAAGTATCACTTCTACGTGTTATGACTATCACCTTCAATAACGATAAGGACATTATCATATACGCTGTGGCGGAAATCACGGATCAGGTGATCGCACACGGTAGGTTCGGTAGAAAGCTACGAAAATGGAGATTTCATTTCGAGGAGCTTAGGGAGGGAGTAGCCACAGCGAGATAGTTGATTGGCTAGAACTAAGAAACAAAAGAGAGAAGAAGGAATGAGATGAGATGATGATTGGTACGTGATTGGTGAGGTCTCGGATGCCGTCCAGCGAAGGTTTTTCAACCTTGTCGATGGCATGATGCAGAGCCGCGATAACCCTAACCCAGTCATGTACCCACTCCAATGCGTGGCTTTGTAGTGGTGGGAGCAGTTTTCCCAGCACAACTCCTCCCCAGCCACCTAGTGCGAAGCACGCGGGTTTCCTGTTCCCCCATCCTCCTCCTCGTCTTTACCGTCATCTCGTATTCCCAAAATCCTATATCCGTACCATGCAGATCCAGCTCCGAAAGCAAACGCGAACCAGCAAACGAAAACAAGCAACAGGACAGGAACGAGAAACGACAAAGAAACGAGAAAACAAACCAAACCCCGGCCCAAAAACCCACTCTATCCAACCTTCCACTGAAGTCTTCTCCACTCATATTCTGTCCCGTTTGCAGTCGGTGCTGATCGTCCCGTTTACAGTCAGTGCTGATTGTGCTTCGTCCCGGGTTAACAAGACGGGGCTCAAGATGCTGTGTTCTCCGAGTCCAAATCCTTGTCCCGGTTTAATGAGACGGTGCTCACGATCCTCCACTACGGCATCCACCCCGTATCCTCAGCTCCAGCCATCTCGTCCCGGTTTAACGAGCCTGTGCTTACTATCTCGTGTCCTCCGCGCTCATACAGTCAACCCGGTTTAACGAGACGGTGCTGTCGATCCTCCGTCGCGGCATCCACCCAGTATCCTCCGCTCCAGCTATATCGTCCTGGTTTAACGGGACGGTGCTCATTATTGTCCTCCGCAGCCGCTGTATCGTCCCGGTTTAACGAGACGGTGCTCACCCATCCAGCATTATCCTCCGTACCTGTCAAGTCCACTTGACCTCCGTATCCTCAGGGTGCGCTTCTCGCAGTCGTATCCTCCAAATGCAGGCTCGTCAAGTGCGTATCGCTCCCGCGTCTTCCATGTGTGCTTCTCACTGCCGAGTCCACGTCTCCTCCGAGTCCACTTCGCTCCTCCATGTGGATCCCCCGCCTCCAAGTTCACCTCCGTGTCCTGAGTGCTGCCTCTGTCCTCTATGTGCGCTTCTTGCTGGTGGTGGTGAAAAAGAAATGAAATTTCCCCTCCCTGGCCGTTTGTGTGAAGCACACTCTGCGTTCCCGTCTCCGCTCGCCGTCAGCAAGCCTATGCTCTACCGAGTAGAAGGCATGCAGAGCGTGACTGCTCCAGCATTCGTTCCAGTCGTACGGCGAGCCGTGGGCGAGCAGTGTATCTCGGAAGGGGGTGCACGTCAACTCTGAATTGCCGAGATCATGCGAAATGCTCCATGACCTCTTGCATTAGCTGCGTCAATTGTTCTGTTGAGCGCAGCGGTGCGGAGGGACGTGTCGGTCGAGCTGGAGATGGGGCTGGTGAGACTGGACGGGCTGGAGAGACTGGGCGTGCTGGAGGTGGTGGTGGTGGGGACGTGAGCGATGACGACGGCGGCAGCGGTGGTGAGTTCGAGTGAGCTGGTGATGGTGATGGCGGTGGCGGTGGCGGTGGTGTCGAAAGAACTGGACGCCCTGCACGTGCATAGTCCCTCATCATGCGGTCATCGCGGGCAGACGGTGTCATTGCTATCTCCTGTCCCGCACGCCCAAGCACAAGTCTATCACGGTTATTGATACTTACAAATCCATCCTCCAGGTCGGTACGTAATTCGACACACGTCCGGAGGTGATGCTGACCGCTGCAGTAATGGCATGGGAGAATATCTCGTTGCTGCGGTGGCCGTACTGGATCTTGATATGATGGTGGTGGGGCGGGCTACTGATTGAACGGCGAGGTTGGCGGTGGACGGTGCTGCTGGTCGGGCACTTGACGGTTCGGCAGAGCAGACACCTGACGGTGCTTGGGCTGAACAAAACGGTGTCGACGGACTGGCGGGCCTCGAGGTGGCTCAACACCGATTATTCCCAATCGTACAGTTGGTCCGGCACCAATTGTATCTTGTTAAGCCGTGGGAGTTGTCGTGGGAATCTCGGCAACTGTGGGAGCAAAGGGAGCTGGAGAAGCCAGGGCAGCCGGAGAAGTAGTGGCAGAAGCAGGGGAAGTCATGGAAGCCGGAGAAGTTGTGTGAGTCTTGGGAGTTGCTGGAGTCGACGAAACAGAGGGAGCCGAAGAAACAGGGGAATCCGCAGTACTTGTGGGAGCCGTGGGAAAGGTGGAAGCCGTTGTAGCCGGGGGCGCAGGAGAAGCTATCGAAGTCGGAGGTGCAGTGGGAGCCGGAGATGTTGGTGGTGTGGTTGGTGAAGTCAAAGTCGTCGGAATAGCGGCAGCCAGAGTGAGAAATTCAAACATGGCAACAGCCTTGGCTGCAGAGATCCTTGCCGAGATCCAACTATGAAGCTTGCCATAGTCAAACGTACGCTGTTCGAGAGGGTCGAGACCAAGCTTAGTTATCGCCTTCCTCCAGAGTTGCTTGGGAAGCGCACGCAGCAACATCTCCGTCCTCTCATACTCAACCATCATGCCGCGCTCGGTGACTACTCCACTGATGTGGTCGTACGTGCGAAGGAAAGACTTCAGGGTGTCCGTATCGTCTCGACCTCTGAACTCGGCGCAGAGATCATTGATAGAACGACGCGTGTAGATGACGTCCCGGGATCGACTGTGGGCCAGCCGAAACGCGTCCAACATCTCCGTCCGGAGTACAGCCCAATCTTGTTCCACGTATCCGTGCATCATGACAACTGTGCCCCGAACATCGGGGCATTCCACACAGTAGAATGGGAATATCGTAACAGCATCGGAGCTAGAGGGGTCGGTACTGATAATGGCGGCGAGCCTCTCATACTTGAGGAGGAAGGTCGTCACGTCAGAGCCACGAAAGATAGGCGCGCCTGGACTATACGGAAGTGGCATCTGATTCCGGTGTTTGCTGGCAGCCGAGATGGCTTCCGTGAGTAGCTGTGAGATCTCCATGCTTCCAAGCCCGCTTGTCATATGTGGGTGTAAGGTCGTGGAAATATTGCTCCTAGGGGTGGTTCTCGTGATGCTGATGGTGGCTCCGCCATGAGCAGGAGTCGAATCAACTCGTCTCGGCTCGTGATTCCAGTATCCTCGTCTTCGCTTTGAATTTGTCGACCTATCGTTGTCTAGCTGTCCTCCGTGTTTCTTTCTTGCCCAATTGTCGCCGTGCAGTAGTCTCTGCTCGCAGCGCAGGTTTCCGTGACGCGTCGTTCTAGGCCCGTCGCGTGTATTCCATCTGAGTCCGTATCGTCACCCTGTCGTCTGTCTCTTGCTGCCAGCTTACTTCCCCGTGCACTGCATTGCGAAATGACCTCCGAGTCAGAGCACCATTTGTGGCGGAAATCCCGGATCAGGAGATCGTACATGGTGGTTTCCGTAGGAAGCTACGAAAATGGAGGTTTAGTTTCGAGGAGCATAGGAAGGGAGTAGCCGCAGCGAGATAGTTGATTGGCTAGAACTAAGAAACAAAAGAGAGAAGAAGGAAAGAGATGAGATGATAATTGGTATGTGATTGGTGAGGTCTCGGATGCCGTCCAGCGAAGGTTTTTGAACCTTCTCGATGGCGTGATGCAGAGCAGCAATAACCCTAACCCAGTCACGTACCCACTCAAATGCGTGGCTTTGTAGTGGTGGGAGCCGTTTTCCCACCACAGTGCCCTCGAAAAGATAATATCATTAAGTAGAGAAAATCAGTACCTCTTCGTAGCCAACTGCGTTTGGTGGATAGCCGGAGTTACTGCGTTAGACGAAGGCTTGACGACTTCTATTGATACACTTGTGCCAAGAGGAAGGATAAGATCCCGAGATATATCTACTATGCCAAGAGATAGTACTAGGAATATTGACAATAACTCAGAAGAAGTCTTGATAACAACTACCGAGGATAATACATTTGTGATCCTGCATGGCGGCCAAGACAGGGGCGCATTAATCCGATACCTCAATCAAAGAGACAACTTAAAAAAGCTAGGCTGGCAGAAGCTAGGGAAGAAAATGACCAGTGACTACATCTATGAAGCTTGCCCATACCCGAAGATAAGATATCTGAGAGGCAACAAAAGGAAAGGAAGCTCCAGCTGGCTAAGTAGTTCTGGAGGTCGAAACCCGAATTTTACTTCTGAATAGGATCTATGGCTGTTCAAGTACCTATACTTGGTACCTAAGGACCCCCGTAACATCTTTATATTTCCCCATATTATGGAATGCTTTTGTGGATAAGAATACTGTGGCATGTAAATATATTTTTAATGCTATTGTTATCATTTGACTGGCATGTCTAGAGAGTTCTGGTTAGAATGTGTCTAGAATCATGTGTTTAGTTCCATTCAAAAGAGAATTTATGAGCGCTAATATTTGCAGAATATGCCTATATTGTTCTGTTATGTTCCTGACAGTTCTTATGTATGTTTGACCTGTTGCACAATCTTTCTCCTCCTGGTTTAGTTAGTAATCCGCCATGGTGGTCAGAGACAATGACTCATTTTGTGTTGTAATATAGATACTGTGTCTCCAGTTGGAGAACAGTTCTTTAGACTTGCTTAGACAACAATAGGAATACAATAATATCTCCTCTCAAATTCTCTTCAGTATAGGCTTGTATTCTTAACACTCCTTCACTTCGTGATTCTTGCAATCTCTTTGCTGGTTATCGGATTTGGGCCCACAGATGGGCCAGCTTTCAAAATACACATCACACAACCACAATCCAGCCAAATGCCTCCAGAATGAATAGAAATACTCAACATATGGTGAAATTTATGAAAACAATTTCATTTGGGTGTGAAACATAAAGCTTGATTGCAGTCCTCACACTTTATGCTGGTTTTCATGCCTTCTACACTACCACCCTGACTTCTTCTGCACCTGCAAAGAAAACAATCAATTCTTCTCTGCATCCATAGCAGGGAATGCATTTCTGATACCTTTCCGCAGATGGGCAGGGGGCTGTGCTTGGTAACTTACATGGAAGGACGTGAGGGCAAGTGATATTGTGTGGGGGGAGATGACCAAGTGATTATCTGTGAAGAGGGAATGTGGCAGGAACTTTTAATTGTCGACAGACTTCCAGCTTGCAGTAGGTCATGCACAATGGAGAGACAGAAGTCAAATGTGTTCCACAGTGTGCTCTTTGTTTGCTGGCAGATCTCGATAGATTATCAGGCTGTTGATTTGGACAGTTTCCAGAATCCAATAGAAAGTGATTACCAATTGTGTCTAAATATGAGCTGCATATTAAAATAGGTTTGATACTGGTCAGCCACATCCACTTCCACCTTGTGCTGGTTGTAGGCATCAACAATAACTGGTATATGAAGCTCGATCTGGCATTCTCCAGGAATAAATGTGGAATTTGCTCTACTGGCATTGGTACGCTTGTTGCCTGGATGTTTTCTCCTCCTCACTACCAGTGAATCATCTCCACTTATAGGGTGGATTGTAGACATGTTGGTAACAGGAGAACTGCCCATCCATAGCAGGGTTGCAACTCCATCTTGAACAGCTCCACTTCGAAAATAATATGGCAATTTGGCATTCTTCCCAACCCTTTGCTTCTTGGGAAATCATCGACACTGCTGTTTGCATGGGCCACATGCATTTATCCCCATCCCAAGAAGCTCTGCCAGCAGAGGTTGTGTTGTGAAGAAGTTGTCCATGTATACATTGAAGGTGAGCTGTTGATTCCTCTGGTGTGAACATCGAATCAAGTGGTAAACCATTTTTCCAGTGTCTGTAAGCTGTAACAGAGGGAATTCTACATAAACAGGATCAGCTCCAACTGCAATCGATGATGGTTGGAACTCCCTGACATTGCTCTTTTCTGCGATGCAGAAAAACATATATCCTTGACTAACTGGCATGTTTGGTATCTTTGTAAAGTGAATTGACCTGCCTGTGAATAGAATCATTGCTTCATCGATACTAACATTGCTGCCAGGTACTCAGTACTGCTGCCAGAAAAACCGGTCCTGCTCTACTAGAATATTCACCTTTGAATTCCAACAAGGTAGATCTTCAGCAGTTTCAGTTGGGGAATTGTATCAAGACACATGGAAGAAGCAGTTGATATCCTCAAACCAAGTCTTGCCAAGGTAGCCAGCTGGTGATAATCCATTCTTCGGAAGGTAAACACCATCTTTCATCCAGTACCTCTCAGGAGGAACTCCAATCAAACCCTGATGAAATTGTATTGCCAGCCTGAGATTCAGATTCTGAGCAGTAACTGCCTGCCAGGAACGCTGCCTCTCTTTCACTGGCCCAAGAAGATGCTGCCGGGTACAGGAATTAGTATAGCCTACAAGCTTTCCCATAATGAAGATGGTAAGAAAGCGATTAAAGATTTGAATTGGAGTAATGGCATCCAGTGTGGACAATGCGATGAGCAATTGGTTCCATACTGTGTGAGAAGCGACAACTGGATGTAAAGGGTCGAGTGTGGGACGCTAAGAAACATCTGAGAAAGTTTGATTTCAGTTTTTGAGTGTTTTCTGTTGCATGTACAGGTTTCAGCCAGAGATGAGCCTCGTATGTTCGGAGTGGAGATGTCTTGTATGGCCGCAGCGGAGATGTCATGTATGGCCAGAGCAGATATGTCTCATATGGCCGGAGATGGTGATGTCTTGTATGGCCGGAGTCGGTGATGTGCTTTATGCCAGAAATAACTGTTGACTCTGATACAGGCTAATGGCATTCAGCCGTACGTGCACTCTCATATATATTGGTGTCGTGGCCCTTGTAGATAGAATAATCAAGCTTCCCTAGCATCACTATTGCAATAGGTTATGAGTCCAGCTAGCGCTACTATCTTAATATCCGACGATCTTTTCTAAGATCTCTTTCACGATCTTCGCAAAGGAGCCTGAAGAACCCTAAACCTCGTCACTGTATCAACTCCCGCATGTACAACACTAACACTCAACACTACGATCTCACGATGTCTTCCTTGGAACCCACCATCGACAAGACCATTTGGGGCGATATTACTAAGCTAATTCACGTCAACTACGATGAATGGAAAGACGACATGATACTCACCCTATCATCCATGAGAGCATATGCAATCGTCACTGGAGACGACCCTGAAATGCAGCCTCTTGATTTCGATCACAACAATAACTGTGATGATTGGGAGGCTAAGAAGCCGAAGCCGTATCAATGATCAGACTTTCCTGTTCCTCCGTAGTACGGCGTATTGTCAAGGGAATGAGGAACCCTCTCAAAATGTTGAATATGCTACAGACCAGCCTGAACACCACCAGATCTCATAGCGGCAGACAGAACATCCTTCGCCAGTTCCATGGTTGCCGACCTACAGAGGACAAACTGCTTAAAACATACTTCACCAAGCTCCGTAAATACCGCATACAACTGGACCATACCGACGATACTATCACTGATCGAGATTTCCGCACCCAAATATTTACATCACTGCCATCACAGTATGCAATCATATTAATGGTCCTGAAGCATTGAAGGTCCTCGCCTACACTGAAAGAAGCCATGCACAATCTCTTCGATGAGGAAACTACAACCAGCCTCAGCAAAGAACTCAGAGATGCATCAACGGGGGATGCCCTTTTCTTAAAATGTGGCTGCTACCTTGGCCAAGGCCGATGCGGAGGCCGTGGGCGTGGGCGTGGGCGTGGTAGACACGGTGAATGCGGTGGACGCAGTGGACACAGTGAACACGGTCAAAACAGTGGATCCGGAGACAGCCACGAAACTATGTACACATATTGCAACATTGACAGCCATATTACAGATGCATGCAGAGAGCATAAACACCGGCAGCAGGGAGGAAACAATGGAAAAGATGAGCACATTTGCTTCAAGTGCAGGCTGTCAGGTCATGTCAAAGTTGATTGCATCTTCCACAAACGTATAAAGGAGTGGTGGAATGTGAAGAAACCGAATGCAACAGCAGCCATCGCTACGACTGGAGACTGCGACCCCTTCTGACTACCCGCCTGTGCCCTTGCCGCCACCATGGCTCTGAAGTGGGTCATTGATTCTGGAGCGACACACCACATGTGTAATGATCGCAGTAGCTTCTCAACATTCACAAAAACTCTCACTTTCTACACTAGTCGAACTTGGAGATGACAATTCAGTCACCGCCACGCATTATGGCTTCATCAACGTCATACAGGGCTATCAAGTTGAATCCCTCCATACTCCTTCTTTTTGACTTTCCCTTCTATCAATCAACCAATTGAATTTGGGTGGGCATAGGACTATAGTTTGGAACGGAAAATGCTCCATAACTTCGCAATCTTCTTATACTCTCGCCAGAAAACTAGTCAATGGCATTTAGATCATTCTCCCCACAATTGCACTCCTATCATCGAGTACCGAGAGCGGGATAATGAGAAAGAGAGACAGCTCACTTCCAACAGTAATAATCAACGAACCTACAATTGAGTCTTCAGAGTCACCTACGATCGCATCTACATGTCCACCTGCTTCCTCTGTTCTAAATGCACCTTCGACTGCCATAACTAGATCCACTCACGAATCTCTCACAATCCCAGAGTCAAGACTATAGCACTGACGACTAGCTCATATGAATCCTACTGCCATGGAATCTCTAGTCGAGGAATATACAAACGACGATTTTATGTGCACAGTCTGCGTTCAGGCCAAGCACAAACAAAGGTTTATCAAAGTACCAGTCAAGTGCACTACGAAGCCCTTCGAACTTGTACATTCAGATGTGTGCAGTTCCTTCTCTACACCGACCTTTGGCGACAATCGATAATATATACTATTCGTCGACGACTACATGAGGAACACATCCATATCCCTGCTCTCAAATAAGAAAATTGTGACCTGCACCTCCGCGTAGCAGTCATTTCAGGCCCAAGTAGACTCGATCGGATATGAGATCAAGCGATTCCGGTGCGAGAATGCACGGCGAAGATACAACAATAAAACCTTACGATCTGTCTTCGCGGCCCGTGGTACAACATACGAGCCATGCTCTTTATACGGTCACCATAAAAATGGTGTGCCGGACGCATTATCCATATAATCACTGAAATGGCCCGGGCAATGATGATTGACTCGCAGGCTCCAGTTCTGTTCTGGGGAGAAGCAGTTAATACTGCAGTCTATCTCCATCAGAGTTCACCGAATGAAGGCCTGAAACGAACTAACTGCGATGGCTATCAAGCACCATACAAAACACCATACAAGATACCACATGGATTTGAAAGACATATGCACGATGCCGACGGTAAGAAGATATCGTATGAAGCTTCTCTCCGCAAGTAGTATTAGCAATGGGTCCGGGTAACCTGCCAGCGGTATGGTTTTTGGCCAGTGGTTCGGTTCGGTCCGGTTTGTTACCATGGCAAATACCCGACCCGCATTGCCTTCGAGGGTTTGTTACCCGGACTGCACATAAAACCGTGGTTTTTGGCTGGGTTGGAACGAACTGCGGTTCCAAATTTCCAGTTCTGACACCTTTGCCACCAATTAAGTGTTTGAGTTCTCATCGTATCCTGACATGATCAGTACATAGATTGTACAGTTCTGGCCGCTCTTTCACCTCCCACTTTCTGATTTGCAATCCGACTGATATTCGTTGAGTGGCTGTGAAAAAGGGGCCAATTTTCAGCGAAATTGCCGGGTATTTGATAGCGACTCAACGAATATTGTTCGGATCACATATCTGAGCTCCGGAGGTGAAAGAGTGGGTAGAACTGTACAATCTACGTACTAATCATGTTGTGATACAATCAGAACTCAAATACTTAATTGGAGCCAAAGATGTGATGTTGAAATGCCGGGTTTTGGGTGGTAAAACCGGCCCATTTCCAGTGGACCGGGTTTTTCGTGTAGTAAGACCCATTCCCACGGTCCGGTTTCCGGTCGAATCGGAACCGGAACCGACCCGGGAAATTGGGCCCGTTGCTAACACTATCCACAACCTACACCAATTCGGCTGTTATCCCAGCAGACTGATCCCCAAAGTCCAACGCCTAGGCAAATTCAGGTCAAAATCAAAACCCTGCATGATTGTAGGCTATACACGCAACCCGGAAACGTTCTGGAGGATATGGAATTGCCAATTCCAGAAGGTGAACGTCGAATCAGAAGTCATCATCGGCGAAGAGAGCAATGCACACATTTCATCACTCTATAAAAGCAATGAGATCAATACTAATATGTTTTGACTATCAGAAGATGAGGAACAGATCAAGGAGACAGATACCGGAGATGAGCCTGTCTGAAGACAAGACAGTCAACCTACATGGACAGGTCAGATATCCACATCTCACAGGCATGAAGCTCCTGATGAGGAAGCAGAAAATGCCCACAGCCAACCCCTCCACCAAGAGGATTGGACTTCCCAGTATTCGGTCTCACACGCTGAAGATATCGCCCATAGCCGGCACCTCCGTGGAAAGAACCAGACTGCCCGGCGCTCCGCAGCAGCAATTGAGAAATCAAGCCAAGTACTGCCAGCAGCTTCAGCTCCAGCTCCAGCTCTGCCGTCAGGGAGTCGTGTCACAAGAGATCAAGGTAAAACCTCTGCAGCAGCGTTAACAGCATCTGCAGCAGATCCATTCACCTACGCGGAAGCTATGGACAGCCCTCAACGAGATCACTGTACAAGAGCCATGGATGAAGAAAGCACATCGATCCTGCTCCATAACACCTTCCCCGTTCTCAACTCTCCGGCAGCACGGCAACTGCACATTAAGCCGATTAGCTCTAAGTGGATTTATAAAACTGAACACAATCCTGCTGGGTGCACACGGTACAAAGCATGGCAAGTCATAATGGGATACAAGCGGTCAGATTGCGGTGAATCATATACCCCTGAGGGGAAGCTAACTACGTTTCGGTATCTCATCTCTCTCACAGGGAGTTATGGATGGAATTTTGACCACTTGGATGTAGTTACCGCCTTCCTAAATCCCGTAATTCACGATGACAACATCTATATGACTCTACCAGAAGGATGGCCAGAAGGTCTCAATGCCCCCAAAATCATTGTCAGACTCAGAAAAGCTCTCCATGGTCTTAAACGGGTTCCACCGTTATGGCACGACGATATCAATGCCTTTCTACACTCCCTTGGGTTCACACAATCCTCAGCCGATCCCAATCTCTATCTCCGCACGGACGGTATTCTGATACTTCTGTGTGTCGCCGATATCTGCATGTCGTACCCAGAGGCTGCTACTAAAGCCACGATCGAAGTCAAAGTGAAACTCTCAGAGAAGTACAACATTACGAACCTGGGCCCTGCATCCCAATCCCTCGGCATCGAGATACACTGTGATGGTACCGGTATCAGTCTCCGTCACAAAGCCTATATCACCACAATCCTCAGAGGATTCGGCATGAACCATACTGACGGTGTCTCGACCCCCATGCACCCCAATGTACAGCTAAACTTGGCCAAGGAATGGGGGCACAAGGAGTTGGATGATATCACAGACTATCAGGCAGTCGTGGGATCACTAATATACACAGTACTTGCAACACGGCCAGATATCTCTTATGCGGTCGCTACTTTTTCTCGTTACAATTCATGGCCATTCGCCAGCCATATGACTGCTGCTAAGAGATTCCTTCAGTATCTCAAATCTGCAGCCAATTTTTGCCTCCACTTCGACCGCAATGGCATCAACATCGGGAATAGTCTCGTAGGGTACTCAGATCCCAATGGGGCCAATGACAGTGCGGACTGCACATCTCGGGGAGGCGATGTGTTTCTTGCAGGCAAAGCAGCTATCTGGTGGCAGTCTCGAAAAGAAAGTCTCATCGCGATGTCAACTCTCGAGGACTAGTTCATCGCATGCTCGGAATCCTGTAGAGAAGCAAAATGGTTACTTTAATTGCAGAACGACAATCATGACAAAGACTTACCACCGCTGCCAATCAACTGCAACAACCAGAGTGTTCTCACTCTTATCAGCACAGTAGTGTTAGCAACGGTTCTGTCCCGTCAATTCGGATCTGGGTCCGGGTCCAAACCGAACTGTTGCCAAATTGGCGGTCCGGGTGCTCACTAAACCCGAACTGCCCACTCGGGTACGGTTCCATGGTAAACTCCCAACCCGTCTGAATTGGGCGGGTTGTCAGCGGGTCACCCAGCAGGTCCATCTATAGATTCATATAAGGCTGTTGAATTTGCAGTGTGTTAATAGTATCTTATCAAAATCGCGTTTTCAGCAACCAACAATGTGCTTTTGCTTGTTGCGCAGCGTGCAATATCAATTAATTTGGTATCTGTGTTTTACCTTCGATATATGGTATTTTTGCCTAGCAAGGCGGTCAATAATGCAGTTACACATGCGAAGATCGGCGCAATGCCTTGATTACGAAATATGCAAGTCCTAAAACTGTTGACGCTCGGTTGGCGCTCATTTTCAGGCTGCCGCAGAGAGCATCTTGCTGTTGTTTTTGCCTGTAAAGGCTGCCAACATCCCATAAATGGATGTCTACAACCAATCGGAACATAACTTACCCAAGATGCAAAGCTAACAATCGTTGACACTCCTTTGACGCTCATTTTTAGGACATAGTAGCAATGTCGTCGCTGCTGTTTTTGCCTAGAAAGGCAGCCGATAATCTGATTATGGCCTAATGTCGCCGCAGAACACTAGGATTTTCCATGATACAAGGTCCAAAGTTGTTGACGCTCCATTGACGCTCATTTTTAGGACATAGTAGCGATGTTGTTGGAAGAGATTTTGCCTAGAAAGGCGGCCGATAGCACGATTATGACGTAACGTCGCCGCACAGCCCATGCAATTTCCAAGATGCAAGGCCAAAAGTTGTTGACACTCTGTTGATGCTCATTTCAATGTATTGTCCATTCAACATCTGCTGCTGTTGATAATTGATTTCATCCTGATTTGACTTGATCAGCTGTTATTCTGCCTGATTGAGACTCAGCCCTGTGGCAAAGCCAAGTGGCGTAATAATCTTGCACTGTTCACTCTCACAAGACTAAAAATGATGTATCATGCCAAAAGATTCATTGCACCTGCTATACATCTATTTATGAACCGATATTCACGATCTACTTCTTACCATTCGCCCATAATATATTTCCAAGTGTAACTCTCAGTGAAGCTACATACAGCTGGTGAACCATTGACGCATTCTGTCCTACTTTTTCTTCCCTCCTCAATTTCTCCGCGTTTCAATTACATTGACCGTCACCAACACCTGTTCAGCCTGTCTCTTTGACTTCCATGTTGGGCGAACCAATCCGGGCACATTTGGCACGGCGCTCACATGCTGCTGCTCTGGGAATTGCGGATCCTCAATGCCATTGTTGGGGCCTATATTGGATTCATCGTCTGCTGCACAATCATCTTCGCTGTCATTTGGATTATCCAAGTCACTATTCCAGTTCAGCCAATCATCGGTGTCCGAAATGATTTCAGGTGCGCTATCGTTGTCACTTTCGACTGGATGACGGTTGATTATCCGCAATCGGCGGACATTGAAGATCTGAGTTCGTCCTCCAGGGAGGTGCTTTGCAGACAAAGCTGGTGGCAAAGGTGATCTTTCTGACCATTTAAATGCAGCCGGACCATCATGTTGAAATAGTAACCAGGATGTTTTGACGATCTCTTCAGTGTCCGAAATGTATCCTTTGGTGGTCATCTGCTTGTTTTGAGCATGAGATTCCTTCTGGGTAGCACCTAGGTTTTGGCTGCCCTGCCACATCTCCAAAAAGTCGTGAACCTTGGCCATTCTGTGCAATGTCTTTTCCTCTGCCTCTTTGTTCATTTCCGAGTCGCTTTCTGTGTGTGGGGTATCCAATTCTGGGTCAGTGACTGGCAAAATCCCGTTATTGGCTCGAGCAAACTGCCTGACAACGACTTTTTCGCGAAGGGTCTCACCGGTGATTTTTGACTGCCTCCATCCAATAACATCTCGGGCAAGGGAAAAACTGGCCTCCACTCCGACACCATGTGGTATGATAGAGAATATGTCGCGAGCCACATTGGAGAGATCGGCGTACTTTGAGTGTGTTTCCTCCTGTAGGCGCCACCAATCAGTTATGTCCGGTATCCAAAATGTACTGCTAATCTCCATTGGGTCGGAGTGGTAATCATTGAGATTTGGATTAATTTGTCCCCAGTTCTTTGGTGCTTCAGCCGGCGAATTGAAATAGAGCCTGGCGGCAGTCAATAAGTAGGCTGCGCGATCTCTTCGTCCGGGTGTCGTCTCAGGCTCATTGTTAGGCGTTAAGTATTCCTCATCATCGCTGGACAAATGATGTGGATCAAAGGATAATTGATAGGACCCTGATTCCGTTGTGGAGGGGACGAGATTGCTGCTCGGTACTGTTTCGAGTTTATTGACCGGCACAAGTCGATGTTTGGCGCAGTATTCATTCTCCACATACTTCAGAAAGGCCTCTTGATATTGTGTAGTGTACAATGTCTCGTCCTCAGGATTAATATCCATTCCCTTGTCCCACTTTCTAAAGGATCGGAACTTCCGGAACAGATCAAGGATTTGTGCGGATATCAGAAGCATACCCGTCGTTGGTGTCATGTCAGCGTAGTATTTGGAAAGCTTCTGCCGAGCTAACTTCACAGCGAAGAACAAGTCTTCCTTCCATTGGGTCTTCTTCTTGGCCAAAGCCCGCATCACACCATCCATGTGAGCGAACATGTAGTTGTAGAGTGTGATAACGTGATGCAATGTGACTGTATGCCTCTTGGACATCCAAAGGGTCCAATATCAAAATGGCATCAACTCTTCCATGACATACTTGACAATCGTCCATTCATCCTGAGTTGTGAATAATGGCCGATATTCAGCGTATTTTGGGTTTTGAAGCCACTCGCGGGTGAATTCCCATAAGCGGTAGGCGCGCTCGAGCAACTCCAGGGTACAGTTCCAACGTGTCTTCACATCCATAATCGGAAGTACCACAATGCGGACTCTGGCTTTTTGACAGTCAATGAACTCATTTCAGCGACCAGGTGTCAGCATAATTAATACAGCAAGCATTCTCTGCTATATGAAGGTCAGCTTCAGAACTTTCAAAATATCATGAAATACGTACTTTCTCAATTATCTTTGCTAAACCTGGTTTCATGGCCGACACCTTGTTGATTCTAGCATTGCCCTCTTTTTGAAGTCTTTGACTCTTCCCAATGTCTATGCTTTTATTCTCTCCAAATCGCTGATCACACTCTTGGGCTTCCCAAGACTTGGTGCGGTGAGGGGTCGTGAGAAGGTTGAGCCTATTCGCTAGCTAGCGGCGCGCAGGTCGATCATGCCAGCGTCGGGTAACCCGGTCAGTGCGCTGCAGCAGAGCCGCACACAGCCGCACATTATGTACACGTCCAAACCTCCCACAACTACCTCCCCTCCAAGAAAACCAGCGCCAGCCCCCAATGCGAAGCACACAGAAAGAAAATACAGCTAAAACCCCGACAATCCCGCCTCCTATGTGTCAACAGCTCTATGAAGGGCCAAAATCCCGTTGATCAGCCTTCCAACATCCATCTATAGACTAAGAGACCCATTTTCCGATGGTAATCTCGCAGCAAATCTCAGCAGCCGCCTTTCAAATTGGCCAACGGTTGCCAATCCGGTTCAGGATATCCGAGCCACTTTACCTTGTACTGTAGGGTTTTGGCTGAAGTGCCCTGATGCTCAAGAATGGCTTCAACCTCATACTCAGGATCCTTGTCGGTCATCGTGTGCAACGGTGTTGGTGGAGGATGATCTCAGCCATAATCCACACAATCTCGTTTCAGACAGGAGACGTTAAAGACATTGGGCATTTTCCAGTGAGCTGGGGTGTTCAACCTGAAAGCGTTGGCACCGATGGCTTCGGTGATGCGAAACGGCCAGCAAAAAGGTTACTCAAACTTTCTGGAATTAAGACTTGCCAACTCCGATTTAGTAAGATTTTCATAGCACATCGGGAGGAGCCTGGTGTCGGGAGAAACTGAATCTCCCACCTTGAAATCGTGCGGGCAGCGAGACTTATTAGCTTCCAAAATCATCCTTGTTTGCGCTTCCTCCAGCCGCTCTCTCAACATATGGAGATCTGACATCATCTGTTTGGCAAACTCATCTGCTTCGAGGCTGACTTTCAGCATCCGGTCGGCACTCAGGACTGGTACCAGCAGATCAATCGGCATCCTCGGCACGAATCCCACGTCGGCCCGAAAAAGAGAAGTCTTGAGGGACTTATGGTACGCTGCATTGTAGCTGAACGCAGCCAATGGTAGCAGACAGTCCCACTCTTTTGGGCACTGAGCCACGTATGCATTCAAATAGCGTTGGACGACTGCATTCAGATTCTCCGCTTGGCCGTCTGTTTGCGGATGATAGGCGGTGCTGTGATGGCATTTGATTCCCAACTGGGCCATCAGGGATCCCCAGAAATCTGACATAAAGCGCATATCCCTATCGGAGATAATATCATCCGGAATTCCCGTATTTCGAACCCACATGTCAATAAACTCTCTGGCGAACACCTCTGCAGTTAGATCATTTTCCCCTGTGGCTTTCCACCGCACTCTCATAGTTAGTGGATCGACAATCGTAATTATGCAGTCGTAGCCGTCTCTGGCGGTAGCTGGTAATTTAGTAATAAAATCGATATCAACCCTTGAAGCCCGTGTCTCCGGAATTGGCAGCGGTTGCAGCAAGCCATACGGGAGTTGGTTGGAATGTTTGACACGACGGCAAACGTCGCAACCTCGAACCCACGCCCGTACGGTCTGAGTTAAATCGGCCAATAAAATCGTGATGCAATGGCAGCTGCCGTTTTTTCAGCTCCTTAGTGGCCGCCACCAAGCGGAGAGTCATGAGCTTCGGAGATAACGTCGCTGCACATGTCCGTCGGGATGCAAAGTGCCCCAGTATCCCTGCGAAAAAGAAGGCTGCGATCCAGTAGGAACAGTCTTGCTGGCACCATGTTTTTCTGATGGTGCTTTTCTTTCAAACGCTGAGACGCCTCCTCGGATACCTCGGCTTCCTTGCGAAGGACGTTGACAATTGGACCAAAATATGCGTCTTCCACCAGTAACTCACACACCTCCTGCTTCCATTCCTCTGCGCCTATGATTTGGAGTTCCATGGTATTTATGCTTATGGTGGCTGCTGGGGTAGTTGACACCGGATGGTGAATTCTGCTCAACGCATCCGCTACCAGATTGGCCGCCGCTGGGAAGTACTTGATTGAGCAGTCGATCTGCTGTAGTTTATCCAGGTGTCGCCATTGGCGGCTAGAAGGCTTCTGCTGGCTCAGAATATCCTGCAGTGACGCGTGGTCCGTATACACTGATGTATGTCGATTGCTAGGGTAGGGCTCCCAGTGCATCCAATTGCCGTGAATCGCCAACAATTCCCGGTCATACGCAGCTTAGCGTGTTTCGATGTCATCTAATTTTCGAGAAAAGAAGCCCAGCGGATGTTCCACCAGGCGGACCTCCGGTCCCCAGGGTTGCTTTTGAGCCAGAACGCCTCCAATCGCCACGTCTGAAGCATCGCTGCGCAGGATGTAAGCGCGCTCAGGATCGCATAGTGCCCCCACCGGAGCAGATACCAGAGCCCTCCGAATATCGTCAAACTCTGCCTGATACTTCCAAAGCCATCGAAAGGCGCTTATATCGGCTGTCAATGCTTATAGCTGTGTTGTCCGGTGCGGGAACTTGTGCACAGATTTCCTATATTAGCCTGCTAACTCCAGGAACGACCAAAGCTGGGCTGTGCTCGCCGGAACCAGCCAGTCATTTATGGCTGCTATCTTCCTGTCCTCCATGTGAATTCCACCCGAATTGACCTTGAAACCAACAAACGACGTCTCAGTAGCTCCGAACTCGCATTTTCGCTCATTCAATCGGAGCTGAGCTGCCCTGATTGCCAGCAGGATAGTGTCGACATGCATCTTATGTTAGGCCAAACTGGTGGAGAAAATTAGTACGTCATCCAGGTATACAATTGCAAACTTCTTGTATGGGCCCAAAATGCGATGCATGGCACGCATCAACGCTGACAGTGCGTAAGCCAGACCAAACGGAATTACCGTCCACACATACATGCCATCCGGAGCGACAAACGCCGTCTTGTGCCTGTCATCCGGGTGTATGCATAACTGCTTATAACCACTGGCTAGGTCGAGCTTGGTAAACACCCTGGATCCGTATAGCCAATCAATGAGATCTTCTATGTACGGGAGTGGATACCGGTCTCTGGTGGTGATTGCGTTCAGGCCTCTGTAATCGACGCACATCCGCAGCCCAGAGCCATCCGGTTTTTTAACAAAGATCACTGGTGCCGTGAATCGGCAGTGGCTGTCAGTAACCCAGCCATTGGCCAATAACTTGGCAATCTGGGTTTCGGACTCTAGGCGCTCCGAATCCGACATCCGATACGGCTGGCGATGAGGCAGCTTTGCTGTTGGATCAGTCTCGATGCGAAAGACGTGTTTCGAAGCTGGAGCGACTCCCCTTGGCGGTTCGAAGAGATCTGCAAACACCTTCCTGACGCGTAGCTGCCATGTTTCGAGGTCTGCCGGCATGTGTGGAGGTGCCTCCTCCTCCTCCTCCATTATCTTGTCGATACGTTCCCGAATATTGACAATAAAGAATTCTGAAGACTTCCACTTGGCGACAAAGGACGCGGAGACCAAATTGATTCCTGATCTACTGGCCACTGTCTTGCAATGAACCTGCACTTCCCTCAATTGTCCTTCGTGAGGTCGCAGACCTACAAGTGATGTCCTGACGATCGTTGACGGAAGGCGGGTGCCTTGCTACAAATCAGACCAAGTGGGCTCCAGCATATGTAGAGTATTAGTTTTATGATCGATGATATGCAGATTGGCTGCCATCCAATCTTTCCCCACAATTAGGTCATAGATGCCTCCCAAGTCGAAAATAGTGTACCACCCGGAGATGTTGACGCGATTGCCGGTGACACCTCTTACCGACACCTTCAGCCAAACCTGCCATCTATCCTCCTCCGCCTTCTCTTCTCCTGCGACAGAGACTCTCATGCACCCGCAAAGTCGACGTTTCAAGCCCAAAGAATTGGCGTAGGCAGTGTCCACGTAAGGATGGGAGGCGCCGCAATCAAACAACGAATACGCTGCACGAATTTTATTATTGCAGGTTGAAACGGAAGCGTTAAAACGCAGCAAGTCAGAATTTGGCGAACTAGGAGAAGCAGAAGTCTCATTGTCTGTCAGGCTGCTCAAGTACAATTTCGCATGCCATACGCGTGCGTTGCCTTCTCCCAATTCCTTACGCTGCACCGTTTTTGCTTGTCCAATAATATTCTGGGTAGTAGGACGTTCCACTACTACTCCCAATTGCCATTTCCCTGGCCGTCCTCCTCATCCCCAACCTCCTGCTCCACTGCCGAATCCTCTGCCTCATCATTCACAATTGCGTCCTCCACCGCGACCGCCTGAACATTATTGATGCCCCCGGCCGCCGAGCTGGCCGAAGTTCGTGGACCGCCACGACGAGTATCGGTGCGATCACGACCACCGCCCTGTCTGCTGATGTTTCCACGCGTTCTTGCAAGGAAAGCTTGGCCGCGCCCCCGAGTGTCCGGAGTCTCACAATCGCGCGCCTCATGTTGAAAACGAGTACAGCGGTAGCACCTGGTATTGGCATTAGCTACAGTATGATCCATCGGCTCCAGACAACAGCAGTTGGAACAGTGGCTGCGTGAGGCGGGACAAAGTTGGCGCCGTGGTTCACGGGCGTAGCCGTGATAGCCGGATGTGAAGTTGTACGTTCAGCGAACTCTCCGACCAGCTCCATGGCGTCGGCCAACATGAAAGGGGTAGCTGGCTGCAGCTTCTTTTGAATGGGGGCTGAGGTGATGATCTGATATGAAATTCCCGCGGGCAGCATCGAATAGTACTCGTCGTACAAGGAATCCTCGCGCGTAATTGTGGTCTCTTTTTGCAGCATGCGGATAAGCTGGGAGAAGCGCTTGTTAAATTGCGCAATTTCTCCAACCCCTCTGGAATACCGTAGCACGCGGATCTCCTTACGAACAGCGGTAACAGCGACTTCTGGGACGAAACAATGGCGAAAGGTGGACTCGAAAAGTGGCCACGTCACCGGTGCATAAGAGCCGTCTGCAGGAGGAATGACCGTGAAACCTTGCTGACGAATCCAGTGTGCAAAACAATTTTATGGCTCAGGGTCCATGAATCGCCAGGCTGAATCGATGCGCTTGTCCAACTCCGTGGTACCCATGGCCGCTCCGCCTTGGCGTACCCAGTGCTCCACCTTGCGAACGACCAGATTGACAGTCTCCAACTTGAGGTCCCCGGTAAACAATGGAGGCTGATGCTGTTTAAGGTGGGGATTTTGAAACAGACCCTCCTCCACCACCATTGCCACCTGCGCCGAGACGAGTCGTCATTTCAAAAAACGTATCAAATTGGCCACGCCAAGTTTCCGCCTCCGCCAGCGCTTCGTCTCGCGCGGTAGTAACCGTGCCAAGCTGGGCCTCCAGTGACTTTACGCGATCGATCAGGCGTCGGAGGTCGTTGGTTTGGGAGGAGTAGGACTGGTAGATTGTCGCGTAGAAATCGGTAAGTCCTTAGCGGCTGATCGCACTAACGTCGGCATCGGTCGCATTCTGATGCGTGCGAGCCGTTCCTTGAAAATACTGAATCAGGCCGTGATCATTTGCAACTCCCGGGAGAGGCCAGCCGAAGCCTTCTTCGTCCATTCTGATTAGTGACAGTTCTTACATCAACTCTGATAGGTTACGCCCAACAAGGCTGGAACACAGTGCCGGCCAACCAGAATACTTAGCGTAAAGCTTGCAGTTTGTAGAACGCGAAGTTCAACTGTTTGTCGTAGTAGGTGCGGGATTTGAACATCGCTTTGTCTTTGCGGTCGTACACGCGGAATTTTCGTCGCGTCGAGTTTTACTGAGAAACACCGCCCAGTGAACCTTCTGGCACACCTCTCCTTCGCAAGATCGTGGGACTTGTGAGCTGCTGAGCGTCGAATGACCGAAACAAGGAAGAATTGATAAGTTGCTACCAATTGAGGGGTCGTGAGAGGGTTGAGTCTATTCGCTAGCTAGCGGCGCGGAGGTCAATCGTGCCAGCGTCGGGTAACCCGGTCAGTGCGCTGCAGCAGAACCGCACAGAGCCGCACCTTATGTACACGTCCAAACCTCCCACATGCGGCCTTTCACACCGAGACTGCTCATGAACTCACCTAAAGCCAGCTGTATGACATGCGCCATGCATGGTGTGTGGTTACTCAATGCCAGCCACTCGATTCCAGAGTCCTCAAGTGTTGATTGCAGCTCGCGTGTCATCCAGTAGTTAGACAAAGCATTATCAGTTGTAATACCAAGCAAGGGGCCATCGGTAAGCTCAAAACAATCAAGCATGTCCTTCAAATGTACGTCTAACCTTGCTCCACTATGTTGGCCGTTGACCTATCTTCTTTAATTAGCTTTCAAAACGGGAACCGAACAGGCGATCAACCTCATCAAAAGCGAGTTGAACTTTACCCAATGCCCAATTTCGATCCATATTGTAAGCAATCACCGACGTTATGGCTAGTTTGTTCATTGATGTCCATCCGTCCAAAGCTAAACTAACTTTATTTCGTATCGGCAATTGCTTCTTAATTGCATCCACAGTCAGTGCATATTCCCTCCGGCAAATGTTACTAAAGGTCGTAGCAGACGGTAGGACAAGGTCATCGTGTAACGCCTTATATGACCCTCGTAGCTCAAGATTTGATATAGCGTACCATGGAATATATGCCGAAACAAATCCTAACATGAGGTAGTAATTCCAAATGTCTTGGTGAAATTCGGAAGTTTCAAAGCCCTTATCTGCCAGTTTGGAACGTTTTGTCTGTCATTTCAGTCAGTATGGATTTAATTGCATATCAAATATCATTTCTCTCGGCACACTTACTATTGTGATTCCGCGACTTCCTTCTCTCTTCAGGATGGCCAAAGCTGTTTCATTCACCATCGAACTTGACAATTCAGTGACCTCCGACTCTGTTAATTCATTTAACTTTGCGATGTGAGCTTTTGCCAGCAGGTGTTTCCCCATTGAGCTGGTCCCATGTTCTGATGGATGGCGAAGAACTTGATGACACACGATACATATGATGCCAGGGCTGCCAGTCTCCTCAACTCCGCAGTGCAAATAGAATCGCCACGAAGGCGCACGTCTCGAATTCTTCCATGCAATAGGCCGCTTCGAGTCTACATTGATTGAAGCCCACCAAGCATCAATGATGATTTGCAATGTAAGGTTGCTCAAATCTCAAATAAAGACACATTCATTTTTGGAAGAGATCATAACCTCGAGCAATGAGGTGTTCAAAGATTGTGTATCCGACATGGTGGTAGAAATTGAAATGCTGGGTATTCCAACTCGAGAGACTGCCAAAAATAACGATACAGGAACACAGAATTCGGGTTCTTAAATATTGACTCTACTGCTACAAGGAAAATAATCAGATCAGTAAGACATTGCATGCATATTTGTGCAGTTGAATACAAGGAGAGATTGCAACGACTGACCGCGTAAAACTCCCTTTAGGAACAGCATAATACAGTTCATTGCTGTGTAGCGTTCGGAGCCTTGACGCACCCTGGGAGCTCAATTGTAGGAGGCGGACGCGATATCGTCACTAGCATTGTTGCCCACAATGGCTGCCAATTGGTTCATTTTGGTTTATCTCCGCTCCATTGCGGTTGGATTATCCAAGATGCCAGCATACAAATCGTTGACGTTCCGTTGACGCTCATTTTGGGAAATGGTTACGATCTTGTCGTAAGCATATTTGCGTAGAAAGGCGGCCGATAGTACGATTATAGATCATCGTGGTCGCATGGCCCATTGATTTTCCAAGATGGAAGGCCTCTAATCATTAACGCTCCGTTGACGCTCATTTTCAGGGCATAGTAACGATGTCGTAAACAGCATTTTTGCCTAGAAAGACGCCCGATTGTTTGATTATGTGTTAATGTCACCGCACTGCCACCAGATTTTCCAAGATGCATGGCCAAAAGTCGTTGATACTCATTTTAAGGACATAGTAGCGATGTCGTCTCTACTGTTTTTGCCTAGAGAGACAGCCGATAATCTGATTATTGCCTAATGTCGCCGCACAACACTAGGACTTTCCATGATACAAGGCCCAAAGTCGTTGACGCTCCCTTGACGCTCCGTTGACGCTCATTTTTAGGACATAGTAGTGATGTTGTTGCAAGAGGTTTTGCCTAGAAAGGCGGCCAATAGCACGATTATGGCGTAATGTCGCCGCACAGCCCATTCAATTTCCAAGATGCAAGGCCAAAAATCGTTGACGCTCTGTTGACGCTCATTTTAGGACATAGTAGAAATGTTGCCTCCACCATTGTTCAATAGAAAGGCGGCCGATAGTCAAATTATGATGTACTGTAACCGCACAGCCTACTGGATATGTCATGACGCAATGCCAAAAATCGTTGACACTCCGTTGACGATCATTTTTAGGATGTGGCAACGACCGAGTCATTTGCTTTTTTCGCAATAACGTCGACCTATACATTCGCTTTGAAAGCATGGGGCAATGCAGCCCATTGATTGCTGAATGTGTAAGATTTAAAATTGTTGACACTCTGTTGACGCACACATAAATCACATCGAAACAGCCTTTGTACACACAATAATTGTATGCAACGAATCATATACACATTTTTGACATCCAATATTGCGTTTGTATGTATTATCGTTTGCATCCAGGAGTTTTGTTACCTCTCAATTTCTGATCAACTGCAATCTACGCTATCTGAGTGTGAAATGACGTGGCCCTATCACATTCCTGCGCTTTCGGCCAGCAATTGACGGCATGTAGATCATTTCACTAGTTTTTGGTAAATATAGCTCGACTTCCTCACCATTCCTTATCCAGCTCCTTCTCATCGATTTCCATGACGTACCACAAGCAATTTCAGATATCTCAACCATTTGCACAAGGTCAGTGCAGAGAGTTATGCAGGTGGAAACATGGATGAATGTAGCATGACGGTTGTCGTTCAGATCGATTCGTCTAGCGCACTGACCACTCTTTCCATGACACGTATGACATCACTCACTTGAATTTTGTTAGCACATTTCATCACTAATATTGCTTTTGCTTTGTCACTTAACAGTCACTTGGAGAATGAAACAGAACGTTTTGGCCGTCTTACAGTGCGATTTCGATTCTAGAACGTTCACATGGTGCGTTTGACCCTTGCACATGCACAGACGAAGTATCATGTCTCACAATTTGGTCACTGAAATCAAGAAAAAAGCTGACATGTAGCAAAATTGGTAAACAACTTGCTTTTCCCCGCGATCAGACGTCAAAAATTACAGTTTGCATATCTATTCCTCCGGAGACGCAGGAGCCATCACCATCTCTTCGTCGGAATCCGATATCTATATGGTAATTAGCTGGAGGCCATATGCAGGGGTAAAAGCTTACTGGTTCAACTGGCTTCGCTTTCAGCAACGGTGACGACTCGGCCTCTGCAGCTGGCTCACTACTAGGTATGCTCGATTTTGACTGTGGCTGCACAAAACCTAGCCTGATATGACTACTTCCTAGGCGAGAAGTCCCTTGCGATATTCCGGGGACAATGTCAACACTCTCCATAAGCTCTGCAAATGTTGTCGGTGGATGCAGCGGAGCGTCGTCATTTGTTTGCGGCTGAACAACTGCCGGAACCCTCAATTCGGATGTGCCATACTTCTTATCTCGCTCACGGAAGTAGTCGGCTGCATCCTCCCATCCCGGTTGAGTCAATTTGTCGAACTTCATCTGCTTCTGCCGAAACGTCTCCACGCGCTGCTGTACCATTTTAGTGATTGTGCCCATCACCCAGCTGGGTTCGTCATCTTCGCTCGGCTTGCCCTGCTCAGTCTCTTCATTATCCTCATCTTCCCCATCTTCCCCAACGTCGGAACTTGCAAGGTCACTCAGACTGTCTCCGATAGCAACCAGCATCTCCTCAAACGACTTTCCGGGGTTTCTGGACATCAATCCCGCGAGTTCAGCATGCATCATATCGTCCTGCTCTTGCTGAACCGCTGCCTCTCCGTCTTAAACTCGCTTTCTTGCCCCAGCGGTCTCTCTCTCAACAAAATTTTCAATCTATTTCTCTTTCTCTTCATTGCTTAAGAAGTGCGTTTCTCGTCGTTTCTCCGCCGCAAGCTTCTTTTTGGATCTCAAGCTGCGCAATGCCCCAAGGGCTCAGACTCTCTCTGCCTCGAAGCCGCTCTTGCCTTCATTCGCTTGATGACGTCGTTGGGTTGACCGCTTTGTTGATTTCCCGTTTCTGCCAGCTGGAAATGGCGAAAATTTCTTCTTCAGAGCATTGACCATTGTAGTTTGCGTGGACTGTGTTGTTTGGCGAGATGTTGGATGTTGCAAGTTATGGACAATATGGAGGCAAGCTGCGTCTTTTATGTCAAAGTTGGTACGTTTACTCATCTTGAACAAAGCAAAGTCTTCCTCCTGACTGTCAATAAATCAGGAATAGTAACGCTAACCGTACAACATGACCTGATTGTTAGCGTCATTTTCATGTAATATCCCGGGGATTATTTCAGACAAACATCAGCAGATGTTCTTTCCCTCGAACTACATTCTGTTTATGTCAGGCAATTAGGTGATTCCAGCGGTCGTACACCGCAATTTATGCTTGTTACCAAACAAACAACATCAGACCGACTTATTGCTAATTGCAGGGCAGTGGGAACCCCATGCAAGTTGCAGCCATACTCAGCAGGATTCATCGTGAGCATAACAGTCATGTTAGCTGCTACTTATTCCATTCTGACAAGATGCTAACTATATAGTCTTCAGGGCTTCCCACTTCCTCTCGTTATCATCTTCTTCTCCTATTCCACACCAGTACATCATGGATACACAACCACACCCACCAGGTGGGAGCGGATCGATTACTGGCCGATTGACGGGCGCTACATCGAATACGGAAATTCTCGGCACACCACAAGAGCGCAGACACAAGTTAGTTCACCGCGATGCTGCCAATGTAGCCACCAAACATATGACCCAGGATGCACATTTAAAAATTGTCCGCAAGACTGGAAGCAGCAAAAATAAGAAGCAGCATGCTGTAGGATGTGAGTATATCCATACGGAGGCAAACAGCGGTCAATTGACCGTGTCACGTACAGCGGATGTCCGTAGAGAGCTACGCAACAAATTCATTCCTGCCCGTAACGGGAAACCTCCATGGTCGACAACGGCATTTGTCCACACAGTCCGCAAAATCGAACATCATGATGTTGTCAGCTCTGGGATTTTTGCAGATGAATTTCCTGATAAGCGTCCCCGTGAGTGGACAAAACAGGCTGTAATCACATTAGAGGAGGCTATGGAAGCATATATGGTGGAGCTAACAGTCGAATTTCATTGTTAGAAGCAGCAACTAATGTCTTGTAGGTTTTCAACATGTCTGCAACTATGGCAAGGCAAGGAGGTTGGGTAAAGCTGGAACTGTCCGACATGTGCCTGGCGTCGAATATGGCCAAACTGGCCAAAGGTGGCTTTTCGCGCGCCGCAATCGACAAAACGAACTATCTCATAAAGAAACCACGCGCCGAGGTCCGAGAAGAAAAGAAGCAGGGTGTTGAGTTTCCTGAGCACAAAAAGATGAAGGCTGCGATACAAAGACAGCCGGCAATGCTTCGTCAAAACCAAACGTCCGGCTGCCTTCCTTGCCAAAATGGCACTGCAAAGAATCCGCAGACACGCTGGACATGCAGAGAAACAGGTGCACCTCTACCCGTCCGACCCAGAGAGCAGATTCCAGAGCCAACTCCACCTCCGCCAGGCACGCCACCCGCCCCAACCGGTAACACTTCTGGAGTTCAACCTGCTGAAATCGTCAATTTGCCGGCCGGATATACGTATTCGCATACAGCTCGTCCCTGTGCGGAACTTTTCGAAGATAATGAGGATCCTGAGCACGATACCGATTTTGATCCAGATATGCTGTCCAATGAAGGTTAGTACACTCTCTGTGGTGTGGTAATGCAGCTAACATTCATTTTGAAGACAAGAGCAGCGGATTGAGCGATCCTGCAACTGATGACGAACATTGACCGAAAGACACAGGATTTTGGAGATTATTATTATATATATCTATGTATTATTAAAGAACAATGTAGTTATAAAGAAGAATATAAATGATAACGCAAGGAAGGCAGCCAAAACAATGTGAATGATAAACTGTGCCAAATTCAATGATTGCATATTGTGGATACAGTCATGGCAAAATGAGCATCAACGGAGCGTCAACAATTTTTGGTCATGCATCCTGGGAAATCACACCTCAGATAAGTCGTCGTTAGTCATAAAGGAATTTTTGGCTGCCTTTATAGGCAAAACAGATTGCAATACCCTCCCTGCCCCATCATGAAAATGAGCATCAACGGAGCGTCAACGATTTGTGGTCATGCGTCCTGGGATATCACACCTCCGATAGGTTGTAGTCAGTCATAAAGGAATTTTTGGCTGCCTTTATAGGCAAAACAGATTGCAATACCCTCCCTGCCCCATCATGAAAATGATCATCAACGGAGCGTCAACGATTTGTGGTCATGCGTCCTGGGAAATCACACCTCCGATAGGTTGTAGTCAGTCATAAAGGAATTTTTGGCGGCCTTTATAGGCAAAACAGATTGCAATACCCTCCCTGCCCCATCATGAAAATGAGCATCAACGGAGCGTCAATGATTTGTGGTCATGCATCCTGGGAAATCACACCTCCGATAGGTTGTAGTCAGTCACAAAGGAATTTTTGGCGGCCTTTATAGGCAAAACAGATAGCAATACCCTCCCTGCCCCATCATGAAAATGAGCGTCAACGGAGCGTCAACGATGTGTGGTCATGAGTCCTGGGAAATCACACCTCCGATAGGTTGTAGTCAGTCATAAAGGTATTTTTGGCGGCCTTTATAGGCAAAACTGATTGCAATACCCTCCCTGCCCGATCATGAAAATGAGCATCAACGGAGCATCAACGATTTTTACTCATGAGTCCTGGGAAATCACACCTTCGATAGGCTGTAGTCAGTCATGAAGGAATTTTTGGCTTCCTTTATAGGCAAAACGGATTGCAATACCCTCCCTGCCCTATCATGACAATGAGCCTCAACGGAGCGTCAACCATTTTTGGTCATGTATCATGGGTAATCTGGGGGGCGACAGGTTGCACATTGTCATAAACTGATTATTGGCTGCCTTTATAGGCAAAAGTGAAAGTGAAACGCTTCCTGCCACATCTTCACAATGAGCGTCAACAGAGTGTCAACGATTGTTGGCCTTCCATCATCGTTAATCACAGCACGATCTGGCTGTTATTATCTATATAGATCGTTTTGACTGTCATCATATGCTAAAAGACTCAAGAATACTTAGTCGTAGCTCTGTAAATGAAATAAGTTGTTACTGTCCCGGAGGATGTGGCTAGAATATCCCGTACATATCTGCCTATAAAGGCTGCCATATCCTTCTTTATGGATGCTTTTGATCAAGCACCAATCATATTACTGAAGATGCAAGACCAAATATCGTTGACGCTCTGTTGACACTCTGTTGACGCTCTGTTGACGCTCTGTTGACGCTCATTTTCAGGATGTGGTTGGCCGCGTGAGTATCCGTATTTTGCACATCAAGGCGGCTTATACGCCAAAAATGAACCGTGACTTACCAATGTCAATACTTTACGATTAACAGTAGCATATCTGAATGCAACCATAAATGTGAAACCCAAAACGCAGAACCGCAGATTGAACCCGACAGGTCTAGTCAAACCCGGCGAAACCTGCTGGTTGACGGGTACGAGTCAGGATTTGGCCCACCAACAGTCAGCAGGTCAGGATTTTGGCCGGGTCTGGAAACGAACCGACCCGTTTTTGCGGTCCAAACCCGGACTGCTGGCGGGTTACCCGAACCCGTTGCTAACTCTACACCACGAGAATCATCAAAGCTTAAATGAAGCACATCGAAGTTTGCTATCACAATAGTCAAGATCTGCATAAATGACGAATAGTCAACTACTCCTACATACACACAGACAAAAATGTGGCAGATATACTCACCAAAGCATTTACCCAAGATAAGCATATGAAGTTTACAAAAGCAATGGGTATATGGTAATTGGAGGTCAATTAGAGGCTGTGATAATACAGATTTCTTTGTTTATATGGATGGCCATCCTCAGGCTATGGTAGTACTCTTTCCCTGCTCACTTGCCACACAGGGTTTTAAGGAGGCTATTATGGGCTTCATTTGTTGTTTGTTTTCTTGCTCCACAGAGCGTAGCAAGAGGGGGGAGTGTTGTATATACAGGTCTCAGCCAGAGATGAGCCTCGTATGTCCGGAGCGGAGATGTCGTGTATGGCTGGAGCGGAGATGTCTTGTATGGCTAGACCGGATGTGTCTCATATGACCGGAGACGGTGATGTCTTGTATGGCCAGAGACAGTGATGTTCTGTATGCTGGAGATGACTGTTGACTCTGATATGGGCTGATGGCATTCAGCCATACTTGCACTCTCATATATATTGGCCTTGTGGCCCTCTTAGATAGAATAATCAAGCTTCTCTAGCATCACTATTTCAACATTTTCTTGTGCCACTTGGCCGAGTGACCAGCTGTGATCGACCCGGCTGGCTCAAAATATGCCTCCTCTGTGAAGCTATAATTATTGTCAAGGTTGAGCATTGCAGGTGGAGCTTCAGTAGTTAGTAAACACACATCAGGAATAATAACAGGTCAATGCTGTACCACTGTAGGTGGTGGTGGTGGTTGGGAGGAGGTGCACTTTGGACCAGAGTGATTCTCCATAATGTGATGCTTGGCACTTTGTTTTTGGTCATTTTTTGGTGAGGATGGTGGATATGAAAGTATAAGTGGTGGGGGTAGGTAGTTGACATTAAGGTTCCGAGGTCTGAGGGCTTCTCTGCTCATGGTCATTGCCATGTGGTAGAGGGGAAGTGGGAAGGTGGTTGCTGCTGGGCTGAAGGATGGTACTCTCACAATCTCCAAAGTACTGCTATTTATATGCAACTCAGCACCACAGAACTTGTCACACTGCCACAAGAATTTGTAAATAGAA
>Ga0307514_10000375_pt1 | contig 102304 bp, 94 predicted proteins | sample 16_EM_MG_FD_203088 | JGI IMG/M metagenome (GOLD analysis project Ga0307514, IMG submission 203088) | Populus trichocarpa ectomycorrhiza microbial communities from riparian zone in the Pacific Northwest, United States - 16_EM | ecosystem: Host-associated > Plants > Roots > Unclassified | place... | reverse complement strand
GACCTTTTATTCCCCCCCCCCCCCCCCTCCCCCCTTCATTAATGCGTACTCATACAGAGCCTGCACGAAACGGAATGAAGAGCAATCTCAATATTATATATCTACCTTTTGTAATCCACAGGATGGTTATCACATGTTGCTACTTATATCTTAAATTTCTGAAGAGACGATAGGAAAGGATGGACATTGGGAAGTTGGAAATGGAGTCGATACAATTAGCACACGTTCTCAACCCAGTTAATGAAAGCGTAGTCTCAAGTTTTGATAGGTTCAAACACCGTTCTTCCTCTCATAGTAATCGTAAACTGTAACCCCGCTCCGATATAAATTCTCGAACTCCCCCACCTTTTAGACCAAATCTAGGTATGCAACAACTCCACAATCTATGCAAACAAAACCCTGAAATCTTCCTTCTTCGCCACACCCTTGGAGACCAATTCCTCCGCCTTCTCGACGTAAACAGCCTTCACAGCATCTGCACCAGAGCTCACAGTCAACTTGCCAACCAGCTCTGCAAGTTCATCAGGATCAATCTTTCCCTGGATGAGCTCGACATCGTTCAGCGCATTATCGATGGCGGCTGGGGATGGGTCGCCAGCGACAAAGTAGTTGTTATCCTTGACAGAGCCCTTGAGAACACGACGGTTCTTCTTGACAGCCTTCTTAGCCTCCTCCCTCGCCTTCTTCCCGACTTCTCTCGCGACCTTTGCGGCGGCTTCTTCCTCAGCCTTCCGCTTCGCGTCCTCCTCCGCTTTCCGTGCTGCCTCCTCTGCTAACCGCTTCTCCTCTGCTTCACGGGCGTTCTTCTTCGCGTTGCGGCGCTCCTTCTCCTGCTCCTTGAAGAGCTTTATCCTAGGATCGAGAGCGAGACATTTATCAACAAGTTCGCGGAGTCGGGCAATGTCTTCAGACTTTCTCTTCTTGCGAGCAGCGTTATTTTTACGTTCTACATGGCGCTTCTGGTCGCGGTTCTCGTTGTCGTCTGGGACATCCTCGTCGAGGTACTCGAATGTACGCCACGAGTCGAAGTTGTATAAGAAGCTGTAGAACTCGTCGACATCCTCCTTTGAAGACTTTTCGTTGCCTAACCGTGGCACTGGCTGCTCCTTGGAAAAACGTCCTTCGGCGGCGAAGACGGGTGCCCATTGCTTGTAGAATGATCCTTTCGCCTTCTTGGATGGAGGGTCGACGTCTGCATTGTCGTCGACGGAGTCGTATTGGCGGCGCTTGACGGGGTCGGAAAGGATTTCCATGGCTGGGGGCTGCTGTTAGGGCTTAGTTAAGTATAGCGGGGGAAGACATACCCTTCTGGATACACTTGAAGAAAGAGTCGTCTTGCTGTCCACCTGCAGAAGCGGCGGCCTTCTTGTCAGGGTGGTGCTTCAACACTTTTCTGCGATGAGCCTTCTTGATTTGTTCATCTGTGGCCTTGTAGCGGTACTTTGAGAGACCTAGGACGGCATAGTGGTCTTGGTTCTGTGTTTCGCATCAGTATATTGTTGAGAGTGTTCGATGTGTGTGTCTATGTTTATCATACCTTCCAGTCCTTAGGGTCCCGGCTCAACATAGCAGGATCCTCGGGCTCGCTGATCTCGCCGGCATCCTCATCCTCGACGTTCTTGACCTTTTGCGAAGCCTGGATACGGTCATCCTCGGAAAAGGTGCGAGAGTGACGCTTCTGTAGCGAATAGTCAGTACAAACTCGAGTCACAAGGTGAAGGCGAGGGGTAAAACGGACTCTGCGGGCGTGTGCAAGGAAGTGGGGACCTAAAGGCTCCAATTTCCTGTTAATGGGCTCAGAGATGGAAGCATGCGATATGAAGTTAGATTCGTTGGTCCATTCGCCGCTGAATGCGGGGAGCGGGGAGTCGATCTTGAGGGAGGCAGCCATCGCGGGTGTGATTGTTGGTGATAAGGAGAGGTTGATGTGGGGGTTTAGGATGCGGTGAGCAGTGTGCAACTTTTTTTTTTCTCTCGAAAGAAGCCAAGCCCCCCCCACCTCTCCCACTAAACACCATGTCACAACCTCTCACCCTCCCAGCCGCAATCCCTCCCTTCCTCGCCCCCTATCTTTCGAATGCTACAACTTCACCAGTCACCCGCCCCTTCATAACCCTCACCTATGCAACCTCACTTGACTCACACCTCTCCTTGGCTCCCGGCGTACAAACCGCGCTTTCCGGCCCTTCGTCAAAAGCACTAACCCACTACCTCCGCACTCAGCATGTGGCAATCCTCATTGGCGCCTCGACCGCCATCGCCGACAACCCCGGTCTAAACTCTCGGCTGCCGTCGACCCCTCTCTCTGCGCAGCCCCGGCCCATCATCCTCGACCCACACTTCCGCTGGAACTTTCCGCGCGACGCGCGAGTGCTCAAGACCGCACGGGAAGGGAATGGGAAGGCGCCGTACATCCTGATCTCGCGGGATTCATTGTGTGATGATCCGCGTGTGTCCTGGCTTGAAGAAGCGGGGGGGAAGGTGGTGAAGCTGGATCCTCCGCCGCCATCTGGGTGGGGATGGGACTATCTTCTGGGCACACTGTTGACGCTAGGTATCGAGAGCGTCATGGTGGAAGGCGGTAGACGGGTCATCAACGAGCTTCTTCGGCGCGAGAACCTGGAGTTTGTGGACTCAGTTGTGGTGACTGTTGCGCCAGTTTATCTGGGGCGTGGAGGAGTGAATGTAAGCCCGGAGGGAAAAGACGGGGAGGCGGCGGTGAGGTTTCGCGATGCTGAGTGGACTGTATTGGGGAGGGATGTTGTGATGGCCGCAAGGCCAGATTTGAACGGGTAAGAGTGCGGTATAAGGAGGTCAGTAATTACCAGCGTCAAAGCTCGAAGCTTGTACCTAGAGTGTGAATCGCTGAGTATTGCTTAACTCTCAGATACCAAAGATGCCCAAAGGAACGGTTGATGATGCTAACACTAATACCAGAAGCGTTCGAATAGTACATTGCACAAGTGTCTTTTAAGTACCACCATCTTTAGAACTAGCGGCAGTAAATAACGAACCGCTATCTCTACCATCTTACCAACTACCGAGTGATATACCATAGCAGTTAGCTTCTTTGCCCTATCGTATGGGACAGGCTACCCTGATACACAAGATAATTCTTCTGCCAGTATCAGACTTTCAGGTCAAGACATCATATAAACACCAACAATCATTGATCTGATCCACCGCTATGCGCTATGATATTCCCCAAGGAGATGCTGAAACTCTACAATGACGCCCAACCCGCTCCCAAAGATACCACCAACAACAAATAAAACAATCAGAGAAAATCAGAGATATTGAATGAACGAACCCGCCAGCCCAAGGACACAAAATAGACCGCGCCGACACCATGCAAACATACAAATGAACGGACGGGCAAGAGATGAAAAGCATATTAGCGAAGAAGGGAAGGAACGTGGTATACGGAAAATAAGACTACAGATCGAAATAAAAAGCCGCTATCATGAAGAAACAAATCAACATATGAACTCCGGAAGTTGACGCGGTAATTGAGAAGCCGGGAGAAGGTGGATATCGTGCCAAAAATGAAAACTAGAACCGTTCGTTCCATCAAATCATCGCACCAAATTAACCCCAATAATTTCCCAAATCGGCACCACCATCGGTGTTGCTCTCAGCCACGCTATCTGCCCAGTTGCTCTCGCATACACTAGTATCGTCATCGTCGTCATCCTGAGTAAATGTAGATATTGACACGGTTTCATCTCCACTGTCATCACCATTCTCCTCTCCTCCGTCGTCCGCAAATAGAGCATCGAATCTATTGGCGCGCTGCTGCTTCTGTTGCGGGCTAGCTTTCTGGCGAGGAGGTTTGTATTCTTTAAAGTCGGGAAGCGGTTTCGTACATTCATCAACCCCAAATTCAATCTTGCAGACTTTATAATTTGCACGTGATCGTAGACAGGTCCTTGCAAATAAGGCTGCACAAACAGAGTTGAGGTTGCACTGGATATCACTTCCTCCGTTGAGACGGACTATCCTCTCCACGCGTAGATTGGCGATATGGTCGAGATCCTCGCGTAGCCGTTCTTCGGTCAGCGTGGGTGGCACATTGCGAAGTTTGAGAATGCGAGATGCGCCATCGTGTTGGATCTGGCGTAAGACATTACGGAGGATTACGAACTGTCGAGAAGCTTCACGCCATTTAATATCGACCTGGATTGGGTCCATGTCAGATCAAATATAAATAGAACCCAAGGTTGGATTAAGCATAAACTCACGCGACGCCCCTTAATATAGATATCATTTTTCTTAGCATAGCGGAAGTATGCTTCAGCGTCTGCGGGATCCACAAACGAAACGGAGGCACAGCGGTCACTGTTCTTCATCCAAACATCAACGAGGGCACCACCGCGCACAACATCCACCAAATCTGGGTATGTTGCGTCTTTGGGGATATTGGTGAAGAATAATGTCCTTCGAGCTTTATTTCCATCTTGCATGTGATTGTAATGTCCCCCATTTGTAGTCTCGTTCGTTGACTCGGATTTGGGCATGGTTGTTGGCGAGACATTCGTCCCATAGCCGTTCCCATGCGAATATGAATGTCTTCCATTAGAAACATGCACTTCTTCGGGGTCCTTCGCTAATCGCACGTTCACCCTCGTAGGAGACATAAGAAAATTGCTATGTGCGCTATCTTCCGAGGGGGTTTGAAGCGTTGCAAATGGTTCTTTTGCGACGGCGGAGTTGCCATTTTGCTCCTGTTGGGCTTGCTGCTGCTGGAGTCCGGTGTTGATGAGAATCTGAAATGGAATATTAACATCTGTTGATTCCAAAATGCAAAGAAAGCAATAACCTGAAGATTTTCAGTCGTTACTCCTCCAGAGAGAAGTGTGCTTCTTAGGGCATCTATATTTGGCATTCAGCAACTGCAAACGACAGAGCAGGAATCGCGCTGCAGTAGGTAGACATACTGTACTCATCGAAAGACTGACGGAGGGTCTGGTATTCTTCTTGCGAAATGATCACGCTCTGCGGGGATGAGCTTCGGTGGTCATAGCTCGAAGCATCGCGTCCATATCCCTGAAGCCTGATCAGCAGGATCCCATTTTATCGGGGCTGCTCTTGCAACTGCCGAGCAAAACAAACATTTGATGTTGCCATAGAATTCGAGGGCTCGTCGTAGAAACGAGAGGCAGAGGCAGAGGTAGAGGCAGAGTTGGTCGGCATGGTTGTCGATGGTATCAGTTACTCACTTAGTAACTTGTAGTCGGTGATGGGAGATTGATCTACGGCGGTGGAGCGCCGCAGCTGAGCTCTGCACCACTGGGCGCGAGGACGGACCAACCACAACTACTCTAGAGAAATAAAGCCAAGCATTTGCCTACTGGGGCAGTTCTATTACTTTTAGCGGCTCTCTTCTTGTGCGCCGTCGCTGCCTACCAGGCGTTAGTGTTGTTTATGTTTGAAAGTTGATCTTAATACTGAGTGTCAGAACCGCCGGTTCGCCTCCATGATTGTAGCCGCTCTTCTGTCTGGGGTTCCACCAGATACCATCTATCAAGTATAATGATACCTTTAGAGATTCAATCCTCCAAAATCCCTGCACTGCGCACGTCATCACGAAGTTTGCACCACTCCCACTCAGAAGCACTCAGTGAGAATCTTTTCATTCGTGCGTTGCCTGTTAGTACGATGGGCCTCTTTCTTTGCAGTCTAATGGGTTTTTTGGCGCCTGGAGGGGAAGGGTTAGTGGATCACTAACCCCTCGACCCGCGGGGTAAGGGTAGAGTAGCTGTAGCTGCACGTAACGCACTCTGGAACCGCATGAGGTGGTCTATCATAGGCTCGGAACCCTGGCGGCCAAAGTTGTCATCGGAATGGGAAACCTCTAAAACCACTGGCGCATTCTGGAAGGCTGGGAGAAGCACACTTGAGACTTCCTGTAGCAGCTAACTTCCTTCCTACTCTAGCGATATTACCTACCGAATGCTTGGCGAATAGGCCTGTAGCTCACAATTTCTAAAACGACGCAAAATTACGCTACCTTTCCAAACGACGACGACACGTTCGATCAACGCGATCTCTATTTCCGGACCGTCACTACATTCCTCAACTTGTTCAATAGACTGAATCAAACAGAATACATGCAGACAATTCCTTGAGGGCATCGTGGAAACATTTGCCCACCTCCGCCTTAGTGGCTAAAGGAGTCGAAGCCGTTTCTTGAATGCCAGTATACGGTTGACGAATTACATTCTTTTCATGACAGACAGAAGAGCCAAGAGAAATAACATGACCCGTCAACAAGCAAGGGGAGATATACTTCGAGCTCTACGAAGAATGTGGATCCCGATACTGCTGCTATATACCTGGTCGATAATCGGTAGCGTACCTGTGCAATTGTGCATTTCTCCCTCTGTTGCGAGTATAACTAACATATCCTCAGGGGCTAGATTATTTCTTTTGAAGAGCATTCTCGGGTTCTTGTAACTCTGATTGCCCAATACTCCACCAGCATATTCCCGACCAGAATATAGTATACATCACCTCACCTACTACATCTTGTTCCAATCAGCACGGAAGTTGAATCGCCGGCCATTGAGCAAAAAAATGCCGCAATAGCGCCTCCAAATCTTGAAAGATATGGACTTCTTGGTGATACAACCCTAGCAAAAGTGCATTCGAAGTTGTTGCAAGCAAATACAAGTACCATTATATTTCGAATGTTATCAATTCAGGCGATGGTGTCCATCGGGACGTGGAAGGACCGCCACACGTTTCTTACGCGATTCCATCAATTCATACTCGAGCTTCTAAAGAAGTTACAGGCGCCAGTACAAGATTTGTGCAATCATTGCACCAAGTTCTCCCCGGACATTAGATACTAATAGCAGCACTGCCCGTGGCGTGCCGAAAAAAGTCCGCATACATCACGTGGTCAAATGGGTGTATGTATTCGTCTAAATTGGGGCACCCCGTACGGAACTTCAACCTCCCGGATGGCCCGCGACAACCTATCTCAGCGACAGCATATGGTTACTATCCGTAATGTTTCCTCCGATGAAGACCCAATCACGAAGGAGTCGGTCTATTGGTTGCGTCTGGTTAACGTTCCTACTACACATATCCCTTCCATTTTCCTCCTCCAGACACCGGGAGCGACAATGTCCCCGAACTCAACAGCACGCCCTAATACTGACTCCGGTATACTGCAATGACTCAACAGCAAGGCACAGCACCAACGTGTGTAAGCAACCATATGAACATGTGGCTAAAGCAAAAGAACTCGTGGCACAGTCACTTCGCCGCAATTTCGGCACATTGCCTTACTATTTTACTTGAGTGTGTCAGCAGAGGTGTTGTACGAATTTAAATCAACTCCGCCCCCGGTCACCGCGTTGAAGTGGTGTTGCCCCGCATTGTGGCAATACTGCGCAAAGCTCTCGGAAAAGCGGTCAATTCTGTGCCGTCAATGAGGCTCGGACGCAATCAGTGATCAGTCACTGTGCTGTACTTTATAATTACGGGCATAATCACAGGAGTGTTCTTAGCTACCATGCAATAGTCAGTCGTGGTATACACACTCTTCATCAACAGCCTTCCATCCCTTTTCACTCACAGTTCCATCCTGTATATGCAGTCACCTCCTTTGTGATCATCATCGCAGCTGCCCTGGAATTTCGTTTTATTTTGAGGTGGAAGAAATGAGCTATAGCTACTACAATACTATGCAGAGATTGTTTCCCTTTATGAAACCACACTATCATCATATGTTTCAATGCATAACCGAGTGCTTGTGCTTTATGTGGGTTTTGCATTCTAGTGACTAGGCGCTGTCTGAACCTCATCGCACGGTAAAAGGCGTGCTCTGTCATGAGCAAGCATGTTTATATGCATGGGTATGGGTTTCTCCCTGTGACACTCAGCTCGCGAACGTCTGTTGGCCAAGTTTGATCTGCTTCATGAGTTCTGGGGCGGACTGCAGGTTACCCAATCACTCTGCCGAAAGTGAAGCGATAAGCCCGACAGTTGCTGGTCAACATCAACATCACCCTCGGCCGACCCTCTGAAGCAATAGGGTTTCTTTTCTTGGCATCAATCTTTACTGTTCATTTGCTAGGTGGGCTACCGTGTGGGGTTTATGGAACTGTCATGAAGGTTATTTATGGCTGTGGGAGTAAATACGGGGGGGAATATCAAATTTAATCTTCGTATTAATTTTTATTGGTTGGCAAGGTGTGATGTGGTTGGACAAAGGATGGTGGTGGTTCGATATATATGCTGATGACGTTTTATATTTCTGGAGTCGGATTCTGTTGCAGACAGATAGAGATTCTAAAGTATATACTTATGTAGTCAATCCATAGTTTAAGAGAAAATGGACAGGCAGAGAAACAACTGGATCGCGTAGGTGGGCCATCTGCCTCCCGGTAGTTAGTGCGATAAGCACCAAGGTTGTCGAACAGACGATTGACTTAACCCCGCTACTAGTGCTGTCGCCTAGCGTGCCCTGGTCTGTGCTCCCCCCGCCACCATTTCGTTTGACACACATACCACACATATCAGCGCTACATACAGATGATAGAAGATAGTCACCAACCCGCAAGGAAAGTATATCACTCAACCACCCCGTTTTCTCCCTCCACGCTCCATTCCAGTCAACGAACAGCCGTTTAGTCCCGACCTGCCAAATACCGAACCGCATACCGAAACACGGAGGGAGAGGTGAGGTGTCAGCGTTTCATCTCGACCTCTCTTCTACACCACCCTCCTCCTCTTTAGCTAGTTATTGCAATAACTACCTACCTGACTTAGCTCTGCGGGAGCTGCGTCCCATCATCGTCATCAACATCGCCATCACTTCGAAAAAGGTATGTTTACCGCTGGTATGGATGTGCGTGCAGAATTAGCGCTCCCCTACAGTACTGCTCGTCGGCTGCGCGGGAAGTGCTTGACTCTGTTTGTCGCGGCCATCACCATCTCCTCCGTCATCATCACACCATCTAATTTGCTGTGCCATACTACAACCAGTCGCAGCTTGAGCGCTGACTGGCAACAGCAACGTTCAACAGCGCCATTCAACAGCAACATTCAACAACATCCATTTCAATTGACGGCGACAACGTGCGACAATCAAGCGACTAGTCTATTTAGCGCATCGTCGCAGGGCCTCATTTTATACATTTTGCCATGAGCGCCCTCAGACAAAATCGCGCTAGGGATCCTCCCGATTCCAAACGAGATTCGGCAATGCAGATCCGAGACTGGATATGGAGCAACGGAGCTGTCGTGTGTGATAAGTGGCTTAAACATAGTCAGTACGAATGGTGCTATGCATAGCTTTGTCAACTAATATGCCTGGCAGAGAGATGTACCCGTAACGACTGTACTCATCTGCACAAAGACCCCCGGCCCGGTGATATTGTACCGCTCTGTTACGATCACTTCAGGAGCAAAGGTTTGATTCTCCTTGCTCGGGCGGAATCTAGCCTTATCTAGACCGCCCCCGCCGCGCAAACAAGTTTTGATTTTCCTCGCAGATAGCTGCTCAGAGGGCCCTCAGTGCCCTTTTTCACATGATCGCAATTCGGCCCCCGACAGGATAGCCCATGGCGAATATTCTCGTTCTTCACAAAGCAACAGCTCTCCCGGCTTGGGTGAGAGTGGTGATGCCAGCAAAGCTGTGCGCCCAAAGGAACCTAAAACTTTACCACCCAGCAGGAAATTTAGACCTCAAGGAACTTACATGCCTCCAGGCAAGCGCGCTGTCGCCGAGGTGGTACAACGAGAGCCAAAAGTGCGAGCACCTACAAACAGCAGCCCCAAGGTGCGGAGTGGGCCCACAGTCAGTACCGCATTTGTACCCCCACCTCCAGATTCTTGTTATATCCCCAACCGGAGGAACGATATCACCAATGGCAATCGAGGTCCACCGGATCCGCCATATAAGGGTTACCAACAGAATCCAACCGCCCGACCACCCCAACCTGCAAACCCTGGGATTAAAACTGAAAAGCCCTCAGATCCCCTTCTGGTTGAGACACAGCGAACTAGACCGTCCCTCGGATTTGTCAAGACCTTGGAAGACATTCCTCCAGTCTCGGACAGGCGCTTACCCAACAAGTTGCGGCACAGCAAATCGTTAGGTGACAATCTCATCCAGGGGAACGTTTCTTCCCCAGAGCGCCATCCCGAATCTTTCAATACCCCGGAAGATGTTCCTCCCCCAAAACCTCATGCCGAATCTCTCAAGACCCCCGAAGTTACTCCCCCAAAGCCTCATCCCGAATCTGTCAAGATCCTAGAAGAAGTTACTCCTCCACAACTTCATCCCGACACTACCAAAATACCGGCAGACTATGCTGCCCCCAAGCGCCATTCCTCAAATTCTCCTCAACTTCCTAATTCGAGTTCAGACAGGAACCCTGAACCGGTTATCGAACATCTCAATATCTTCAACAATCCTCAGTTGGCGGATGATTCATCGTCGTCTGCTGGTGGGGTTATGTTAGACGAGAGTTTAGTCACGCCGACTGGTAGTAAAGATGACAGCTCGATGCCAATCGTCAAATTACCCGAGTCACTAGAGTTCGAAGGATCTAAGAACCCGGCTCTGGAAGACGGAAGTAGGGCCGGATCTTCCTGTTCCACTCCTGTTGCTCGCTCGACTTCAGCTAGCATTGACAAAGAAGCATTCTATCATCAATTCCACGATATCAACACACTTCTCGACGAACCACCTGTAAGTATCATCGAGAACTCCGCTGAAGATTTCATTATCCAATTAACCATAAATTAAGGGGGCCCCCGGCGGAGAAAGTACCGCAGAAAGTGAGTTTAGTACCCTTGTTTGCAGTCTGAAGGCCGGCCAAAATTCCAAGGAACATTCCAACACAGAATCCCAGCGAACGACTGCAAAACTCGTCACACCGCCTGTACCATCCAGAACCCCGCTGCCCCGGCCACGAGCATTAAGAGATGCGGAAAGGTGCATTCCCGAGTGGGAATTGCCGCGTTGCTTCAATTGTTTTCAGGAGCGGCACTATCCAAACCCATGGGAAAGTCACTATCGACAACAAAATTGTCCTGATACTTACCGAATGTCCCCTCAGAGAGAGGAGCTACGTGAAAAACTCGGTGTAATCAATCGCCTATGGACCGAGTTTGTTCTATCACATGACTTTCCTTATTATATTAAGGTGAAGCATCGCGCGTTTCAGAGGATATGGCAACCATACACTTCCGAGGTCTCCGGAAAGTTTGTTTCACCGGTTCCTGTCAGTGTACTTGCTGAAGCACGAGCTACTCCCGATGCTAGCTCTTCGGCGATCTCGATTGTCGTACGGCGCGAAGAACCGCCACGAGCTGAACCCAATGTTGACTCTTCAGCGATTTCGAGTGTCGTACAGCACAAGGAACCCCCTCAAGCTGCATCCGATGCTGGCCCTTCAGTGGTCACAACTGTCATACGGTACCAGGAACCGCCACAAGCTGCACCCGATGCTGGTTCTTCAGTAGTCACAAGTGTCATACAGTACAAGGAACCACAACGAATCTATAGTGATCAGGCTATCCAAACCGAAGGCTTATCGTATATCGATCGAGGTGTCCAAACAGAGCCCAGGTATATCAGCCGTGATTCTCATTCTCAAACCGATAAGCCTTGCGGAGTATCTTTGGGCTCAAACTTAAACGTCTTGACGAGTTATCTGGGCGTGGCCCCGCAACCCAAAAATGATACCCCACGGTCCGGGAAGGATCAAGGCGTCCAAACCGATCCACTGCGAGATCAACCGCGAGATCAACCGCGAGAGAAAAAGGAACGGTACAAACTTTCAGAGAATACTGAAAGTGTTACTGAAGTGGTTGTGACGAGTAAGAACCTCGACCACTGCTGGGATTGTGGCAAAACCCATTTAAGATTTCAACCCTGCGAGGCCCCACAACAGAGCAATAGCAAAGAACAGGACTGGGAACAGTCGAAGTGGGAAGAGCAGCTCAAGATGTTAGCTCCACTCCCCAAGAACAACGGCCTACAAAAACAGAATCCAAAGCAGAGAGCAAGGAAGCCCAACAAAGTTTTAACTATGGCAAGATCACGATTGGTCGATTCTGACACTACCGTATATAGGATTGAAAACGGCGAGAAGGAGATAATTTTTGATCGAACAGATTTGACATTGTTGGCCCCGCTGGACAGAGAGGCGAAGAGGGGTGTAGTGGGAGGCTCTGATGACGAAAGTAACCACAACCGCAGGCCCTACGTCAAAAACAATTCTCCATTAGCCAGATGTCCCAATGAAATTCTGGAAGCCATTCTCACTTATGCAGCCGATGAGTGTCCGTCGGGCCGAAAGACAAAGGTTAGAGATATCATTGCAGGACACGACTTTGGTGTCGATGATGGTGTTGTCGACAATATCCGAAAGGCCAAGAATCTTTCCGGCGCGGTGAAATCGTGCCGCCAATTGCGCCAGGTCGCCCAGCAAGTCATCTATAAGGTTGTCAGTATTGATAAGTACAAGGCCCTGCGCAGATTCGCATTGTCCCTTACTGCAGACCCTGAGCTGGGAAAGATGGTGCAGGTATTTCGTGTCAACCTTTGTCAGACGACTCAGTCCTATAGGAACCGGGGACTGTTCAGATACCAGATGGAGAATAGGAATGTCGCTTCCAACACCGACTTTGCCAGCCTATTCGTCAGAGTGGTTGAAAGTTGTCCCAGTCTGCAGGTGTTATCGGTGAAGATGTATGGGAGTATTCTGGGTTTCGGGGCCGTTCGTGGCAAGTTCACAAAGATGAGAGAGATCTGCATATCCGATCCGGTCAGCAGTGGGCAGGTGTTGAATCAAATGTGGAACCACCTCACGGATTTCCCCCAGCTACAAAAATTCAAAATTGTTCACTCCGACATAAACGATAGCGTCGACTTCGAGCCTTTGGAAATCCCGTATCATATGGCAGATAGGGCACTGGATTTCACTTTCAAGGACCTTGGTACCCTAACCCTCGAGAACGCCCCAGAAGTATCAGATAATCTTCTGTTCTACATCGTTCGACGTCTCACCGCGCTAAACAAGCTTGCCATTGTTAACTGCAAGCTGGTGTCTTCTGGAGGTACGTGCTAGCAGAAGCTGCGGATGTGAATTGATATTGACTAGGCTTAGGGCTAGCACAAGCGCTCGGAGAGATACCTGGTCGACTTTCAACCTTGGTTTTCTGGGTGTGGTTGGACCATAACGGCTGTCCGAATGCAAGGGAGACTCAGTCAACTCGTTATCACTTATGTTCTGCTATAAATGATTACGGTGAAACATTAAGTGTTCTGAATATGAAGCCTTACAAGCTTTGCGAGGACATGTGGAGGGGATCCAAATTCAAGCGCCTTCATCGCTGCAATATCGATATGATGCAGTTTTGCCATTGTCGTAATGGTGATAACTCCAGAGACGAGAGTTCATTCGAAGCTGCGTACAAGGTGGCCCGGGAGGAGGAAAGGCTTCCACATTTAGATGAAAGCAGTGCGATCTTTCACCTGCGTGAGTGTCTCCATCAGCTTAGTATCAGTGCAATATATTAACATTTGGGTGAAGACACTCCGGGCATATCCTTTCGGTAACTATTTGGGTCATGGCTTCGTTTCTGGGTAACAGTTTGTCATAGGTCTATTATCATGGGGCTCTCGGTGGGAAGGGTGGCGTTTTTTTTTTGTTGTATCGATGTCGAATGCTTCATGAATTCATCGTTTTCTCTTTTACTTTCGACAATTTAACAGCGCATAGGGGGAAAATGACGGGCGTTACACTGGCGCACTACTGATCGGATTGGGTTTCCTTTCTCTTCTTTTCCTTACCAAAATCATTTGTACAGTATTCTACTTTCCTGAAGTGCCCGCTCTGGCTTGTTGGCGGATTTCACTATTTTTCTTATACCTAACTTGGTATTGTCTTTCCTCCTTCCCCCACCCCCTCCTCCTCCTCTTGTCTCGGTCAGACGCTTTTTTCCCGTTGTGTGGAAGCTGTTGTGTGAACGTCTGATCGAGACTACTCCTCCTCATCTTCCTCCTCCGAAACACCCCGAAGGTTGGTTAAGTTGGCATCTTGTCTGTCGCCTTTCACTCCTCGTCATCCTCCTCCTCCGAGACGCCCCGAAGGTTGGTTGAACATCGGAACCAAGTCACAAGTTGAATAGAAAACCCGTGCACAAAAGCCTACGCACCCACAAAGCCTCGTGGAAACAATGCTGCCAGCGCCGATACCACCCGCCTGAATTGCCGTTATCGATACTTGTACAGCACCCTATCGAACTGCATGTATGCGGTTTTCGTGTAGCCGCCCGAATTCGCCTGGTAAATCTACCGGTACCGGGATGACAGCAAAGGCTGGGTATGTACCCTCTCGGTACAAGGGTGAAGCATTGCACTGCAGGCGCCAGATGTCAACCAGGGCAGATGCGAGGACTGACGAACTGCTGTTCACACGTGACTGTGCGTGGGCGACTTCATTAGTGTGGGGATTTCGAGGTGTGTGAACAACAGCCGTTAGACAGTTCCGTGTTTATTACCAATCACGAAACTCCAGCTTTCATCATCTATCTATCTACAGAACCGTACGTACGTACGTACACGTATGATACTCTACACTAAGTACTCTAATTTACCACGACAAGCCGGAGATACTTATTTCCGACAAATAAAGCTGTAAGGTCAGCACCGCTCCATGCCTTGGTAATCTGTCTCTGAGCATTTATCAGCGACTAAGCTGACGACGCGGAGTGGCTGGGGGGGTTTCATATACATGATTCGTTATGTGGAATGTCCAAGCAGCCGGGTTCGGGCAGTATGGCAGGGATTGTGGATCTGCAAAGAACTACGCTAGTTAAGTCTACCCGCCGTCCCGCGTTCCGATGCAGCCAAGCAGCCAAGCGTTGTCTCGTGTCCCCAGGAACGGGGTTAGTAGACGGTTCTATTCCACCGCAACTCAGATGTGGCTTTCTTGTTCCTATTGGCGGGCATGGACAACAGCGATACTGAACGGTTGAGTGAACCCCGACCCGTATTCAGGCTGTCTGGTGGATGAAATGACATTCCAGACATCAACCGGTTTAACCTCCGCAAGGTGGACCTTGTCTTTATTTCGGCCGGGCTCAACGGGTTTTTGCCCAACCTGCCGAATTTGCTCAATAGTGACGCCATTGGGATAAAGAAGTGAGACATGTTTCTGCGAATATTTGTCACCATCCATCATCACCTTGAAGAAACTCTACACAGCGTCAGTATCAATTCTCTAAGAATGACCCGAAGCTGATATCAGCCATGAGTGGGGCAATAAGTAATCGCCCCCCAAACGAGTTTTCACTTGCTGATCGTCTACAGGGTAAGCAAGAGTGCGACGACGCTGACCCCACGATATTCGAGGCCTCGGGATTTCTCTTCGTTGCAATTGATGAGAAGTTTTTGGTGGATGGGCCCAATGGAACTTGGGTTGCGAGGGTGTAGAGGATAAAGGATTGCGTACCTCTGATGACATCTGTTCTCTCAATCGCCCCTCAATCGCCTCATTGGGAGAGATATTCTTATACCAATGTATCTTGGACCGGCCAGCAGAACCTTTCGACGGTAAAAACTCTCTCCGATGAGTCCCATATTTCCATTGGTAGGGAGGTTTACCGGAAGTTCTGGTGTTATAAAGCAGCCGGTTTGGTCGGTCTGGGTCGGCCCAGGTTTGCTGAAGGCAGATATCCGTACTGGACTGGCCTATGCCAAGGTCAGCGTCATATGATGGCCGGCCTGGCCCGTCTCGGTCACACACTTAGATAAGCCATTTTCTTCACTGCTAACGGACATCGTGTATTCATTCTACCATGAACAATTTTTCGGCGGCTCGTCGCAGCTCATTCGGACATGAGTGCAGGTCTGAATCTGTGGCACGCCTGGTTAATATCTGTACGTGGTCCAAGATTTGAGAGAAGGCATCGCTGGTGCTGTACTCTATACTCTAGATGGGATAAAATAGAAAGTGACAAAATGTGGTGTATGTAGAACTAGAATCTAAGCAGCAGTCCGTCTGTATCACTCGCATCCGTGTACTTAGACTCTTCTCTCTGTTCTTCACACGCACCCGTATTGTACCACGCCTGGGACCATCATCTTCCAAATCCATCCATCCATCCACCACCTATGACCCTCCCAAGCCAAGTCCACGCACGCCCATCCACCGGAAATGAGAAACGAACGTCGATCGGAGATATCCTTACGATCTTTACCTTAGAATGTTGGCAACCCTATCAGCGTACCCATGCCGAAAAGATAATCCTGACGAGAAACCATCTGAGATAAGTGTTAGGCTGGGCGTTTCAGGTATACGAATGACAAGACTTTTTTTATCTGGGCAATGACAAGACTTTCATATGTGAACAAGGACTTTTAGACTCCCTAGCATGCTGCCAGATTACGTGGGATGTCCACCCAAGTGCTCGGAAAACCTTAAGTAAAGGTACTTCCCTTCGGCTTGGTATCGATGATCTTTCTTGCTCACCGGCCGTTTCGAACTTCAACTCTGAAGGATTTGCTCCTTGGCTTACGTACTGACCCCTCAAGATTTACAACGTTCGGACGCGTCCCCGCTGCTCGGTGAAGAATAAACTTGGAAGCTTCTGCGGGGTCCTACGTCTTCAATGTTCAACGTGTCCTTGAAGAACAAGTTTGAAAGCCGTCACCGGAAAACTCGGCGGAGATATGCAATTGGAGGCTGTTGATATACCAGTATGATGAATCTATTCCTATAACCTGAGAGATCCTGATGTGACAACGGAGCCAAGGGTACGTCAATTCTGGCTCGTCTTGCGGATAAAGCCGTCGCGGCTGGTAATGCTACATAGGTGTTCTTCACGAGTGCATTATCCCTAGTCGCAGTGCAAGCGCTTCGAATCAAGAAGAGCAAGTATCTTTGCTTCTAAATGCCGCAGAGTACGTTAAGGTACCCCGTGCCCTCCAAACCTCCAAACCCCTCGCTTGGTGATATGATATCTAATACTTAGATACCCTAATAGATATGCAGGAGATAGCTTACCAAGATGTGCACGGTGTTTTAGCGATGAGTGGAGGATGCACGCTATTCTTCTCATACGGTGAAACCAGCAGGTAGGGGGGGTGTATGTATACGCGTCTTTATTCTTGGCCCTCTCGGTGGGGCCATACGATTTGGCATACCAAAAAAAAAAAACTGTTGTTGGGCTGAAGTGCAGCAGATGACGATAAAGTATTCTTATCCCATCTACCGTCATGAGATCCCCAGCAAGGAATAGGCAAAAAAAACTTTATCTTGGATCCTCGTGTTTTGGTGACAAGTTATTTATGCAGATCCAATCCAGCGCGAGTGCGGCTGTGCAAAGCACAGTGTCGTCGTCGTGGCCTGTTGCCTGACTTGGCATGGCATGGCGATTTGAAATAGCAACTTTCTGCTAGTAATCGCAGAGCGGTGATTGGGGTCTGATATACGAGCGATGTGACCGACGAACGAACACAGTACCAGATGCATGTCTGAGTGCGGGATGCCGCCAATACTGTGCTGCGCTGGCCGGAGGTCCCTGATTGTGCTGTACTGTTTTGGATTTTGGATAGATGTTGTAGTGTTGCATTGTGCAATATTACTGGGGGGAGTGATATGGATACGATCTTGCTGTGACGAGGTGACTCGAGGATGTCGATTGAATGATCAGTTTCGGTAGCAGCGAACTATTATATCGGGCCAGTCCTAAGGCTCTCGCTAACCGGGCTGAAGAACCTTGCAGCACTACTATTTGGCCCCAAATATAGAGCTAGGTTTGCTACTTACTCCTACTTAGCGGGTTACTGAGATTGTACACTCTACTCACGACAACACCACCGTAGCCGTTGGACGAGAACGAGAATATCCCCAGCGTACTGCGATCAATGGGAAGCGTTTGACCAATTCGCACTGCGGGGAGTCCCAGTACTCCCATCGCCCGCCAATCAGCCGCTTGGCAAGCCACTCTGGTCTGTTACGCACACTGCAATTACTGACGCTACGCAACTGCTATTACGGGCATGCAGGGAGACGAATGGAACCTGACATGGGTGCTCAAAGGGGTTGTCATGTCAGGTTCAGCTCTTCGCCCATGTACGAGATTCCACTCATCGTCTGTCCCTCTCCTCCTTGCCTGAATAAGCTGCTGTCGTTCATTCCCTCATTCCGACCGCCTTCTTTCCTTAAATTTCTCCAGCATCTCCCCAACCTCTTCTTTCGCGTGCAATCGGCTCGCCATACAATATCCAGTGTTTTTCCTTCGCGCTGCAGCGACAAAAACAGCAGGGTACCTCCTTCGGAGAACTCTTACTCCTTTCTGTTCTATTCACCCGACCCGACAGACACAACCGGATTCAGATTCAGACGGCCGGGACAACAAATCATACCAACCTCTCACAATCTGCTGCTGGACACGCCTGCTTGCTTTCGTCCTTTTAATTCTTTCCATCGTTCCACGGATCGCGAAGAAAAAATATAATATTTTAAACTTTGGAGCTCACCACCACCACCTATATCGACGGCGCATATAAACCATGGTTTCGCTTAGGAATTGGAGTTCCGTACTTGGAGCGGTAGCATATGGTGCGTTTTCGCGGATTTTGTGGGGGGGTGGAGAGAAAAAAGCCACAGCGCTAACAATGGTACCTCGCAGCTACCCTCGGCCTCGCACAGACAAGTTCTATACCAATCGCCAGGTACTGCGCGCAGGACGCAGATAATCGCAATGTCTGCGGATCCATCAACCTCCCATCCTCTGGCAGCGACACGTATTTCCGTATACAAGGTCCCGTTAGCGCTGGATGGGCCGCTGTCGGGATTGGAAGCGGGATGGCCGGCTCGTTGATATTTGTGGTGTATGAGTCGGCGGACGGAAAGAATGTTACGGTGTCCCCGCGACTTGGAAAGTAATTAGGAACGTACACCTGCGGATTGAACGGTTTGCTGATTTTGTGCAGAGGACACTCGCAACCGCAGTATGACAGCGCAATTAAGGTTGAGGTGTTGGATGGCTCTGGAGTTAGTGGAAGTACGATGACGGCAAACTTTAAATGTTAGTAACAAACAAGTGGGATGAGGGGGGCTTTACTGATGTTTGGGGGTGTGCAGGCACGAATTGTCGAACATGGAGTGGCGGTCAGCTGGATGCTACTTCGACTAAACAGAACTTCATCTGGGCATCCGGTCCCGGCGACAGTATCAAATCTGACAGTCAAGACCAAGATATCGCCCAGCACTTCGACAAGGGCAACTTTCAGCTCAACCTCGTGACGGCGACCGGAGGCACCGACAACGTCAATCCGTTCACTGCTACCAGCGGAAGCGGAAGCGGCAGCGGCAGCAGCAACGGAACTACAAACGACTCAACGTCTGGAAATACTGGCAGCTCTTCGGTTGGAGCGCCAGTGACCAAGGCCGACAAGGTTCTGATCGCACATGGTATGCTCGTAGCAATCTTTTCCTCCTACATTCTCTGCCTTGTGTAATCCCAAAAAAAACAAAGATGGCTTCGCACTGTCTTGAAAAAAAAACCAACACACTTTACCTGTCTTGATTACTTATTTATTCTTACTATCTCTTTTAATTATCTGGGGAATATCTTGAATAACATCTTGCGTCTTTTCTTCGCAAAATATATATAGGTGCTATCATGGCCTTGACTTGGGTTATCATGTTCCCTCTCGGCGCCGCATTCATTCGCCTCCTTGGCAATTACATCTCCAACGCCTTCGTCATGCACCGCACCCTCCAGCTCTTCAACGTATGCTTGGCGATCGTGGGCATGTCACTTGGAATGTGGACTAGCGGATTGAACCGAACGGTAAGTTCCCCCCCTTAACCCCTTATTTAGCCCGCCCCACCATGCTAACCCACACTAGCACTTCACCCACTTCCACCAATACTTCGGCGTAGTCCTCGTAGGTATGCTCTTTGTCCAAGGCGCCCTGGGACAGCTCCACCACTCCGAGTTCCGGGAGACGGGAAAACGCAGCATATGGTCGTATCTCCACATCTGGGTTGGCCGCGCCGTGATCCTGCTGGCGATAATCAATGGGGGTTTAGGGCTGGGTTTGGCGGGCGCAAACAAGGGCCAAATCGCAGCTTACTCGATTGTGGCGTTGTTGGTGGTCGTTACGTATTTTACTTTTTATTTTATCCAGGCTAGTTCTAGGGGGAATTCGAAAAAGGAGGTGAGCCATAGAGTTAGCTCGGGTCGTAGGGGTAGCTCGGGTCGAAGGGATGGGTGGGGGGTGGAGGAGGATGGTGACAGGCATGATAGGCATGATAGGCACGATAGGCATCCTAGGCATCCTAGGCATTGAGATTCCTCAATTGACTGGGCTCTTTTCTTCTTTTGGGGATTGGGGGGGTTTCTTAGATGTGGAACTTTTTGTTTTTTTCTCCAATGCCTGTGATGAGTGTGTTTCTATATAAATTCCTTTGATCCTATTTATTGTCATACCTATGATACCTTTCTTTCTTCTAGTAGTTGTACCTAGATTGGTATAATACGTACTCCGTTGAGCTGCCTCCACATTAAGATCCACCGTAACGCAGGTATACAAACCACCGTTTAAACCCGTACCTCACAGCACTCCCTTCCTCTCCATCCGGAACCTTCCATTCATCCCACTCAAAATCGTATACATCGTTCTACTCCACCCGTTAGCCTCTCTCCCATCATACAACCACACCATCTCACTCGACTCACCGTAACCTTGGTGTCTGCACCCCACACCGCTCCGCAATCCTAACTATATTCCCGCACAACGCCTCCACCTCCATCCCCACACCCCGCCGTGCATCCTGCAGCATGCTGGGGACCATATCCAGCCCCCTCATCTTCTCGCGGAAAAACCCCTCCACTTCCTGCACGCTCATCTCGCATCCATCTGCCGCCGCCGCCGTCTCCCGTATCTCATGCCCCAGCGCAAGCAATAGTTCCATGCCCCCCGGCGCCTCCGCGACGGCAAGGGTGGAGAGTCCCGTGGCGGCACAAACGGTGGCGTAGCACCCGTTGATCAGCAGCTTCGTCCATCGGCTGTGCTGGATGTTGTGAACCATCTGCGTGGGCAGGTTTGCAGCGTTGAGCCGGGAGATGAGGTCTGTGTGTTCCCCTCCGGGTGGGGAGGACGGGTAGTGGCCGAGAAGGAGCGACATTGTGTCGCCAGTCTGCAGGATCTCGCCGGGCGACGGCTGCGAGGCTATGATGTATGCCACCCCGCTCAGGATGGGCGTGTGCGGGTAGGCGGCGGCGTAGGGGTGTTCTATGCCTATATACCGTCAACACTCCCGTAACACATGGGTGGTTGGGCGGGGGACTTACCGATGCCGTTCTGGACTAGGATTATTGTTGTTGCCGCGGAGACGGGGTATCCCTTTAGTGGTAGCTCGCCGGTGGTGGCCTTGGTGGTGACAAAGATGTAGTTGAAGATTTCATTGGAGTCAAGGTCGGCGGGGGAGGCGATGACGCGGTGGGGGCGGTATACGGAGTTTCCGAAGCGTGTGGAGGTGATTTTGTAGCCGGATTTGGAGACGGTGGGGAAGGTTGAGCGCACGGCTATGGTGATTGTGCAGTGGTGCTGCGAGAGGAGGTGGGCGTAGATTGCGCCGATTGCTGGGCAATGTTAGTAGGGGTTTGTGGGGAGGGGGAGGGGGAGTGACAGCCGCCGCCGAGGAAGAGGATGTTGAGGTTGCGTATGGTCATGGGATTAAGGATGTTGATTGAAGGTTGGTTGGAGTGTGTATGGGTATCGACTGGGTCGGCAATATCACGGTTATGAGGATAAACCTCTGTTTTACCCCCACTATTCCCGCACTGCTCCCCGCGGGCGCTGCGGCTAGCCTGTAGAAGTGCGATGGAGGCAAATCCTAGCTGAACTCCAGAGGAAGCAAGGACCGTTCCAGCTTAATGTAATCGTACTAAAGCTACCATCCCTTAGGGGAGTAAAGGTAGAGAATGGGGATCTCCCACACCTAGCCGGTCCATCCGGAGAGGGAGGAGAAGTGGGCACTCATACTCTAGGTAGAGTGAATACAGTATGATTAAACACCATCCCTGGTGAATATAGAACCACAACCCACGACCACCACCAGTATGTAGAGTATCTCTATCTTATGTGGGTATCGAATCTTACGGAGACCTTTGCCATTGAGACTTCGAGCTTTTGCTGCTATCTCTCTTCCCCGCAGATCGTCAAAACCGTCAAGGGGTTCCGGGCTCAATCCCTCAGAGTGTACTCAGTGAGTCTGCTATTGAGTTCCCACACCTCCGGTCATGACCCTCAGTAGACTGACAGTGGCAATGTCGAGTCCATTTTTCAATTACCTCCCCCGCTAGCTGGCGCCCGACATCCGGCGTCCGAGCATCTCGACATCTGTTTCTCAAAGACAAAGCCCCGATAACGGGCGTCTACAGAGAAGCCTCTCCCTCTGCGAAGAACGGCCGCGATAGCCCGGGCAGGAGGAGCCCGGGCAGGATTAAAGGTGTTTGGACCGGGGGCGGTCTCTCTCTCTTTTCGTCGATCTCTTTGGTCTTTGTTCTTTCCAATCGTGTGCACTTGATTGATTTTCCTTTGTCACAGGGGACGATGGGTAGCAGGTGGGAGCTCCGCCATCTTGCCGGCTCGCCCGGAGGCGGAGGGGTTGTCTTAGGCTCTGTCATACTCTAATTAGAGTGAATACAGTATGAATAAAACAAAACAAACAAACGGCCGCGATAGAGTAAGATGTAGACGCAGCACAAGCTGGATACTTGTGCTGGAACCTGGATACGTGCTTCGTAGGTAGGGCGTCTGAAGGGTAGGTGTTGAAGTATTGAGATGTCAAGATGGTGAATGAAATTGTCATTTACGCGGGTATGGTAGTCTTCTAGAGTTCGGCATAAGACAAGATATGATTCTAAGATATCCCGTGTCTTTGACGTCTGGTTCCTGTTGCATATATATATAGACCTGACACGAACTAACCATAAGCGGGGCTAATAGCAAGGCACAAGGCACACGACTCTCTTGTATATATCTCGCGTCTCTCTCCTTCCCTATCCTCCTTATGTCTATACACGCACACGGTTCTCCCCATATTGTAACAGTTCTGGGGATATCGATATCGGGTGATATACTATGACTAATGCACCATGATGGCGCCAAAGCTTGGTGGAGGTATGGGCAATATGATCGCTCTCAAAGAGACTGCAAAAAGAGGAGAACTGCACGCTCAGGGGGTGCAAAAAAAACAGTGATCTTCAGCGACTCCCAGGCTGCAGTTCGACGAGCAGCGCACCTCGAGATCGGGCTTGGACAGCAATTGGCACGATGGATCAACAACGAAGCACGAGCACTATGCGATCACGGCATCGAGACAGAGATTCGCTGGATCCCGGGGCACTCGGGCATCCCCGGGAATGAAGAAGCGGACCGACAGGCGAATAGTTGTTGACCTTGCAGTCCATTGCAAGCCTTACAGGTGTATTTGAGTGACAGCCTAAAGACCTTCATGTCAGCCTGTCAAGTTTGTCAGTTTGTCAAGAGATGGCCGCTGCGGTAGCCATCGCCGTAGCAGCCATCGCCTTAGCAGCCATCACCGTAGCAGCCATTGCCGTAGCAGTAGCCATCGCCGTAGCAGCCATCACCGTACTCTGCCATTGACAACCACCACTCTCACCACCATCACCATCACCATCACCTTCACTATCACCATCACCATCATAATAATCACCACCATATACAGCAGCTGCATACCTCGCACCCATGTATACACATAAAAGTTATGGAAGCAGTGGGAATGTAATCTGGAGATGAAAGTAGATCCTAAAAGTGATAAACCCATCATCCCAATTCCAACACTTGCTGCTATATGCTGTAGCAAAGGTGGGAAGCTGGCAAAATCTGCAGCTCTACACTGTAACCGAAAAAATTCTCATCACAGCAACACCCTCTACTACTGACAGGTTGATGTCAGGTTGTTAAACCTGTTAACCTAACCACTGTGCTAGCATTACACACTACTATAAGCCTGTCAACTCTACCAACCTTCCCAGACTTGTGCTGCTGTCAAATCAGACAGGCTTACATTTCGGTGTTGCTAACAAATTGGTTTTCCACATGTCAGCCTGCAAATTGAAACAGCACCACATCAACCTAATAAAACATGATAGCCTCACTTCAAACCCATATGAGGCTTATGTACTTATTCGAGCCCCCCGTAGTGTATGACTTGAACCACGGAGGGTTCTCCTCGGTGAAATGGCGGGGAAGTTTCTGACTGTGTACTTACGCCGTGACCAATATGATTACAAACAAACTAACCAAAGCTCGGTTTGTCACGGAGTTTGGTCTCATTGGACAATCGCCCGAATTCGGTAACGGAGATAAGCAAGGCAAAGTCCACCATGATTATATTGCAAAATATCGCTACAGATTCGAGTTGGCTTATTAGTCAATGGAAGCTGGCTCAAGAGAAATTGTGATAGATTCCCCGGGGGAGATTCCCACCTCTTACTGTAGACGTTATGGATAGTACTAGCTTTCCGTTACAACGATGCTGTCCTAGCTCATCCGAGAAATGCGGGCCCCAAGGTATCCCTTCATGAATTGAGTCATTAATTCCCCCGACCATACACTCCTAACCTTCATTGTGTGGGTAGTTACAAATGGAGTGCCCCACAGGATATAGATGTGTATCAGCCTGTATGAACTCCAAGAAACCCATACAAACGGCACCCTGCACAACGGTGGCAGTGGTGACACTGGCAACTCCCTGATACACTCCCTTCCATCTCAATGTTATGACATCAACGGCGAGTATCGACAAAACGGATACCCGCCTTTATGCAACAAACCGACATCAAGTAATCAACATTGAGCTGCAAGTTACCGAAGATCTCACACGGTGACGACACGATCTTGATCACAGATGTTTGATAGGAATTCGTGTAGCAGTAAAAGAACTGAAAAAAAGTTTTACACCCAGTCCCACCAAGCGTACAACTCCAAAAGACGAAGCACCACCCACACCAGACGCCGCTTGCAAAAGCCAAACCCCAGTCCTTTTTGCAGCCCCAATGAAACGATCTTAGCGGCATAATGACGCAGATAACAAACAATAAAAGAAAAATCACAGGAAACTAAAGAACAGATACGGGCCTTATCATCAAAAACAAAGAACCCCACATGCGCCAGAATATGATGGAAACCCTAAAGAAGGTATATATAAAGATTGATACAGCGAATGACTGGGTATCTGAGAACACCATCTTAAATGAACGGCCACGAAAGTAAACATGCACATAAAAGGACAAAAACGGATAGTCATAACATTGTACAGTTCGGGGTTGAAAACCTGTGGTCATCATAAGCAGCGGTTCACAAATGGTCACTCGAGTAAATTTATGACGCACCACCGATGGCTCTCGATCCTCTTGATCCACGAAACCGTAATAATCAAGCGCTCCCTCACGCGTCTGCTCTTGATGAGTCTGTACTTTTCTTGGTCGGCGATGGGAAGAACACTGGCAAGCCAGTAAGGAAAAATCGCGGGGTCGTTGGGTTGGGGACCAAATGTGGCTAAGTTGTTCTCGTGCATCGAAGGCGCAGATATAGCTTGCATATGGTCCACAAATTCGTGGCAGATACGCATTAACTCTAGCGTTGGAAGGCGTGTCCATGGCGGTCGAAGGGGATCTGATGGCGGAGGTACACGAACCGTCTCTGCCGCTTCTAATATTTCCTCCTCTGCGATAGGTATATCATCCGTACGTTCCGTTTTGGCAACAACATAATCATCTCGGTATCCCCATCTCGTGATTTTGAATTTAGAAACCCCTACAGTCCAGATGTGACTCCGCCCGTCCGGATAAACGTGGATGTTTTCGATATAGAGCATAGTGCCATGTTGCATAAAAGGCGATGGACCTAACTCGCCCTGGGACTCCCCAGTCTTGTTCGGGAGTACCATCCCAAAACGACGGTCACCTTCCCACGCCCGTCGGATCATCAGCCGGTACCGGGGCTCGAAGATGAACAGGGGAGTTGGCATGCCAGGAAAGGAACTAGTACAGACAAAAATCGGAGTGGCGAGTTCGTCATCCTCAGACCCAGCCATATCTTCCGATGCCACCGTCGCTGCTCTCTGCGCAAGAGCATCTGGACATATACCAACAAGAATTTCTGTTAACCGTTTGTTGCTCGATTGTGCCGGTAAAATGCTGGGAAGCTGCAGCCTTTGGCGACATGACGGACACAGCTGGGAGTGGTCCAAAACTCTTTGTAAACATTTTCGACAGAACGTGTGTCCACAATGTGTTGTGACCGGATCGAAGAGCAGCCCATAACAAACTTGACACTCCATTTCGGAGCACACCCCGTCTCTAACTATCCGAAGTATTGCTTCATCTGTACCATTGCTTTCATCTTCCATATATGTAAGATCTTCATCATATCTGAGATGGCCTGTCCTCGCCCTAGTATACGTAGTGTTCAGGCGCCCAACATGTCCTTGGCGGTCCAGGATGCCTAACTCCAAGCTGCCCCCCATACGCACCTCAAAAACTTCTAGAACCTTCGCCAGTGTAAAATCAACACCACAGTCGGCCACAGAATGCTCCTTCCTACAGTCCTCAAATAAACACCTAAATCCTTCTCGTCGTTCGGGTGTGTTGGGGAAGGATATACCCCGGCGGGTATAGGTATTTGGCAAACAGGCCCGGCATAATATGTTGCCACAAGGCAGAGCTCTAGGATGTTGCAAAGGTAAAGAGCATATTGTACATTGTACCAGCCGTATAATTTCTCGGGCATCCCGGAAGGCATCGAGACCGTTGATTTCCGGGTGAGGCTTCTCCTGTCCTGACCCACTTGCTGAATGCATAGACTGTCCGTCGTCGTCGTCGTCGTCGTACGTATGTATGAGCCCGTTCATGGGGACGAGTGATGAGAATTATGACCACTTATGAATCCATGCAAATATAAAATAAAAAAAGATAAGAGGATTGGCGTGATGTCGAATGGGTCGAATAAGATGGCCTTAAGTTCGTATGCAGAATTCTTCATTAAATAAATTATTGTGAGTCGGTGTTTATTTATTTAATACTAAGGCAAGGGAGAGAACATACCGAAGTAGATAAATAAACAAAAAAGCACGGACTGTTGCAATGGCCCGAGTACTTTAAAGTGCTGAATGGCGATATGATGAAAGTCGTTCGCAAAAAGTTGCTACAATTACCAGGTTGAATGGTGGGCAGGGAGCGGGTGGGCGAGAAGGAGGTGGATGTGGATGGACAAATCGGCGGGGATATACTCTAAGTAAAGTAGTTGTGCAGGAGCGGAAGGGTGCCGACGGCACCTGTGGTTTCTATCGTTCTCAACTGCTACTTGTCGCAGCGCAGGGCATCGGAGGTGGAAGGGTTTCCGGCTGGAGTTGCTACCGTACTGCTGGCTGAGACTTTCTGGGGAGCGTTGGACGCGAGAGCAGATTATCTGCATGTATGTGTAGTGAAGTTCGCAGGATGTTCGATCGTTACAAACTCCACTGATCGACCGCCGCAAAGATCTGGCCGAGCGATCAACATATTGAAAAAAAAAAGGGACGGTTCTTGCGCGACCTACGGGGATTTAGTTGTTTTCCGACCTAATATCGGCCAACACCAGCTAGAGTGGAGTAGAGCAAATAAATATCAACGTGTATTCGTCATTACACATCATCAATGGGTCGGTCTAATTATATGGTCCAAGTGTGTTGATAATTGCGTTCCGTCAGGGTTCGCACGTTTCCAATCGAAGTCTCAATGTCTTCGTCTCTAGCGACAACTCCTTTCAACCGTTTTGTACTCGTAAGTGTACGTGCGTAAGTGCCCCTTAGGCGGCATGGAACCAGCCAGGACTGAGATCTCTAAACGCGCTTCACTGGTGCAATAGACAGTAGTGCATTTTCGGTTCGACTTGAACAAATCATATAGGGTCTATCAATATCGACCCGCAATAATGTGTTCGTTCCGGTTACCGAACTGTATCAAGCATGGGCGATATCTAACAGGGACTGACTGGATCTCACAACATTGAAACCTTTAAAGGTACAGGACACGACCCCATGAAACCAACCCAGACAGGTCACCGGCAGAATCTGCGCGTCATACATATATCCTCTCCTGCCCCCCACCAATCTTCAATATCGTCCAATATTTTCCCCATTTCGAGACCAGCGGTACATGCGGGTACCCAGCCGGCACTATAAAGCCCTCTATACATATACACTACTCTACAATATGCGGATGCGGAAATACCAGATGCGTGGGATGCACATTCAGCCACCATATTTTGATCAGACGGACCTCAATATCATGCATGATCAGATAGAACCCTTAGGTGGACTTGTAGCGCGATCGGTGCTTGTTTATATTTACAAAAGATGCCCCAGCAACAACCCGATCGCTGGGCTGACTTGACTATCACGCCCTCAGTTCTGCAGGTGACTAGGGAGAGTCAGACTGCTCGGATGCTCCTTCTCTAACCAGATGCCCAATCACACTCTTGTCGAACAAATCTATGATGAATCGCCGCACATGAAGCCGGTACCGATAAGATTCTAGTAAAGTCATGGCACGGCGGTAAAGATCTGGCGAAGCAAAGTGCGATATATGAGCAGCCTTAAGTCTAGAAGAAGGGCCACGCATCAGAATCTTCGCAAGAAAATGGTGGAGTAACTTAAGACTAGTTTGTAGTTCGACAACTCACTTAAGTAGGTCTTTCGTAGCCTGGCTTTCCTTGATGTGGTTGCTCAAATTGGCAATAGCACCAATTATATCAGAATCTATGGGGTCCTCACCCAAGACTCTCGACAGCGTCGAAGGTCGATTTTTTTTGCTGGTTTCGTCTTGTGTATGTTTCCAAGGTTCCACCTGCAACTGTCAGTCACCGGAACTATGTCATTGTTAAAATGTCGAACGCGCAATAAAGTAGCACAGAAATTCAAAGAAATCTGAACAAGGGAAGCAGATTATCACGGAAGGGTGCCTACCGAAAGTAGCCGCCGCAGGTCCAAAGGTACACAGAAACCCAATGTCTCGCCCATAGTCGAAGTCGTTCCATCCCATCCATGTTCCAGTAAAATTTCCAGGCCCTGCATTGTCTTTGATATCAAACCCAATGCAAAGAAAGCAGTCCCTTTCAACGTCAACACCTGTGAGGTCTCGGCAATTCTTATGATCGGTTCCACAATTTCCGCCTCATCGAGAAAAGGTGCACCATATGGCATTGAGCCAATGTTTCCCACCGCCCATAAACATCCCTTGACTTTTGTGACAATCTCGGGATCTTCGTGTTCTTGGCTGTGTTGTTGGATAAATAATGCAAACTCTTCGAAATGGCCTTTCTCTCGTAGTAGCTTGCAACCCTCACTCGTCCGTGCCAACTCGCGGTAGAAGTGAGGTGGTACAGTGCCTAGCAGGTCGCGATCCATCATGTTGATATTCCTTTTGACTGGCTCATCATCGGCAAATGCGCGCGCCAATGATGCTTCGACAGTTAGAACGTATGAGTCGTTCCGCCCCTTCGACAGTGAGTAAATATGGTAATTTGATGCAGTGAATACATACGTGAAACCAATCATCCATTTCTCGGTGGATGTAGTCTAACTCGTTTAAATAGTGATAACCCACTGAAGTTGACAGAAACCTGAGCAGCAAAGGTGCCCCAATCTCCCCAAGGTGGTCCAATGCAGGCCTACATTTAACCACGTATTCAAGACTGTGTGTAGTATTACAAGCCTCCTCCAATATCCTCACCGCCGTTTCACAAACTTCTACATCTGGGTCGTACAATTGTGTAATGAGTAAACGTATTGCCCATTCGGCCGTTTCATTGCTTCTTGCCGAGGCCACTTTATCTGGATCATTGGGCGATGTGAGAGTTCGAAGGTGGTTTGTTGCGTAAAGACGGACGCTCTACACGAAACACTTAGTTCCACTCTCGTATGAAACCGAGAATGCTTACCTTGGGCCCCGTCGTCAATGCCTTTGATAAGATAATCCGTGGATGGCCCTCCCTGATAGATTAGCTTAAGGTTTGACGTCAAAGTGGAGGTGGGACATACAAAGAAAAATCCATAGTGGAGACAAATAGCTCCAGCAAATCTGGCCGGTCCCGCAAGTCGCTGATATGGTAAAACATGTTAAACATACGCCACCGCTCCATCATGCTTCGTCCAGTCAGCTTAATGCGCACCGATATATAAAGTCCACTTACGCAAGCCCCTTCGGATCGCTACTCAGCGTTCCCAGCATGGAAAAGTACCCACGACCAAGGGTGTCATTCAAACGTTGGGTTGAAAACAGTGGCTCGTGTGACACGATGCCGCTCATCTATAAAAAAAAGTCAACACTGCAGATGCAATTGTTCAAGAGAATTCACCCTGTCCAACTGCGCCAGGCATTCCGCTATCTGGCGCAGTATTTTATGCTCTGCCAAAAACGCTACGCCCTGGGGAGTCTGGAGAAGTGTGTGAAATAACGCACACCCGGTCCTGACGTATCTCTGATTTGGTTTTGTGTTTTTGACTTCACAAAATCTGTACTTGAATGGACGATAGAATGACAAAAGCCTCTTCATGAATTTCGTCACTTTGATGGCTTCTTCCAGTCGTTTGGGGTTTAGTAGCGGGCCCTGAATAATCTCATTCAAGATATCCCAGTTCCATTTGGTATAGCTCTTGGTATTCAATACCTAGACTCGTTAAATAAGGCCCATAAAATGAAGAGCGATGACTTACTCCGGTATCTACAATGAGGTTGGAAAAATGACGGTCGTCAATAGTCATGTTCAGCTTCAATTTGAGCTCGACTTGCCGTTGCCCCCGCTTTTCTTCCTCCAGCGCCGCACGCTGAGGTGTATTGGGTGCTAACGAACGGTGGAGCGTCCGATTGAGGCTATCGATCTGATAGACTGCCGCAGACGCTGAAAAACGTCCATCAAGCCCAAATCTAGAGGCCGAGGAAAATAAATTGGGCAAAAGCTGCATTCGTGCGCTGTAGTTGCTAGGAAGTAATCGACTGGCTAGCTTCAGCACTTCCCCAAGAAGAAGAGTTGTTTTGCGGACAATTGTGGGATCACTATTGTCCTCGACCACATATATCAACACCTGTACACTGCATCAGAACATCGTCTGAATGGCCGGGAACGACATTGGAATGACGCATACCTCGAGCAGACCAGCATCAAAGAACACAGCCAGCAAGAGCGATGTAAAATGCTCGACTAGGTTACCCTGGGTTTTGTTATCTGATTTGGTGGGCTTTGTTGGAGCTTCAGATGTCTTGAGATTGGCAACCCGACCATATGCTGCACAAAATCAGCATGCATCGCGGTGGGTAGCATCTGGGTTCAATACTTGTGAGTCGTCGTCCGGCGAGAAATGTCGTGGACCAAGAGGGTGGCTTTATACGAAAAATGTCAAAAAATAACTCCAAAATCACATCCTGTACAAAATATTAACAAAAATTACCAGTCAATGGGATTGCTACTCACCCGAACGCCAGGAGATGGTATACGTAATGAATCAACCAAGGATCGCAAAGCGCGCAAATCAAACATCGACAAACATAGGAGGCCTGTGTAAGGTTAGCTACGCCTATGGCTATGAGCTGCAAGCCCGGTCTGTACACACCAGGCCATGATTTCAGCATGCTACTTATGACTTTCGCTGCGGACCTCAATCTCTCCTCGTCGAAATGGGTTTTTGGACCTGATGCATATGAATCTGTGAAAGCAGAGAACACAATCTACGAACAATGAGAACGAATTGATCAAAAGCCATACGGATGCGTTCCAAAGCTAGTCCTACCTCTAAATCATGACCGGCCCGCACATACTTTCTAGTATCGGGCATATCGAGTAAGTAAAGAAACGCCAAACTCAGGGCATCTGCTATCTCCCATGGACCGTCGCCGAGCACCTGGGTCAAAACCCTGACTCCACCAGCGGAAACCACTAGGGCCGGATCGAAAACCAGCATTTCGGCAAGCGTTTCCATGGCAATCCCTCGGAGGCGGTCGTCTACTTGCTCCGCACATGCCACTATGGCTCTCACAACAGCGCGCGATATCTCACTCACTCCCCCGGGAATCTCCAAAAATGTCCTAACAAACTTCAGAGCCTGTTCACGTTCTACACTGGACCTTGAAACCAACGACAGGATAACTAGGTGGTCAATATGTAGACTCCGGATAGTCTTGAGTGATTGTGCATCCGTCAACGCATACCGGGTGACGCGATAACCAGCAGCGATCACTTCCTTGCTTTCATGGAGTAGCATCGAGTGTAGCCTGTGTCCAAAGGTGTCCCAATTGAGTTCGTATTTGAGGTTTGGGTGCCTTTTAAAGAGTGAAACCAATTGATTCGCCTTTTCAATATAATATTCGTTTCTATTCCCCTTCTCTTCCAAATCTCGCAGTGCATCCGTCAATGAGACCGTTGGCGACTCGGTTCCCGAGACATCCGGTCCTCCACTAATAGCAGATTGTAATCCATTCGAGATGAGGGGGATAGGTTGATTTTGGAAAGTTTCAATGACCCTAGGTAGTACTGGCGTTTCTCGGGGTTTCGTAATGGCCGCAATCTGGCTCTGCAACTGCGTTATCTCCCGAGTCCTCTCGTTATATTCCTTCTCCGCTTCTATCCGTGCTTTCTTAGCCTCCTTTGCTTTTTTCGGGTCTTTTTCGAAGACTAGTAGGTAATTCTCAGCTCCTTCTTGATATTTCAAAGCCTTGTTGAGTTGATCTTGTAGCTCCTCCACGAGTGCCTCCGATGAGGCAGGACTTATAGGGCTAGAAAAGTCGCCCGCCAATGTATGTGGAGTCATGACAGTCGTAGTCGCACTGCGCAAGCTCGAACTGAACGCCCCCGGCCCATTTGCAGTGCTTACTGATCCAGCTATCCCTCCTCCCCCGCCACTTGTCGTTGGACCTAGGCTTGTACTGGCTCCATTATTCCGAGGCGCCGCGAGTTGTCCACTACTGCCACTGCCTCCCCGTACGCGAGCTGACGCAGGGTATGCTTTTGGGGAAGTCGTCGAAGCGTTGGGCATGGTCTGAGACTGCCATCAACAGGTCGAGTCGAGATCAAGCTGTTCTCTGGTCACGGATCATGGATATCGGCGTGGAAACGGTAGAATATGGTCGGGACGAGCAGAAGTAGACGTTGCGGTTGAATCGCGTGGATGCGAGAGCGGCGGTCGTAATGGCAAGTGCAAAGACGACAATGGGGTGTATATAGAAGAGATGATTGATAGATTGCGCGCAGGGTGGCCGGCCGATCAGGAAACGCGGGGGGAGGGTAAGCTTTAATTTGGTGGACATGCATAGCAACGGGCGTAACTTAGTCGGAGTACCTACCCAGTACTTAGGCACACCCTCTCTTACGACGCTTATGCATATCTTATTGGCAGCAAGAGAAGAGAACCTTTAAACTTTTTAATGCTGAAACTTAAGGCGAATTTGGTTTTATGACGCAAGGCGTCCATAGCCTAACCTTTGCCCATAGAATAGCGATGTATCAAGCAATGGCATTCGATTTCCCTATACCACCACAACCTGCCGCTCACACTCAGCCGTCTCCCATACAATAATAGTACCGGCCCTGCATGCAGTTTGATGTGGTGTCAAAGATAACTGCGTCGTGCAAGAGGACGCTTTTCGGGCATACCGACACGAAGATTCTACCCAGTCAGTTTATAAGCTCGTAAAGCTCCCAAAGGCCGATAAAAATACCTACTTATTAGGTACAAACCTGTCCGTTCAATATTGTTCGTCGGCGTCTTCACTACAACCCCACACGCCTGGTTTCACCAAGATGGTGGCTTCTGCAAGCACTCTCCTCTATATGGCAATCGAGTCATTGAATTAAGAAGAAAAGTTGCGTCAATTAGGAAGCAGCATTGCCTTGCGAAGAAACTTCAACTTCAATACAAGCCCTAAAGTACGAACATCTCTGTGACTACGAGAGCGTAGACTCAATCTGATTCGTATCACAATTTAATTGATCAACAAGAGGCCCTTGCGTAGGGTTTAGTGAGGATTCCAGATCCATCTTTAAGATCGCATATAAGATGAAAATACGACGGGAAAAAGCTACAGAATCGAGAGTTTGTAGGGGAGTTGTCTCACGCACAGGTTATTTCGGTGATTGCAGGCGCCTCTCCGCTAATAGCACTGTAGAAACCCGCATATGATGCATACTTTCAGAAAATAAGAGAACTGCATCTATTTCGGCCAGAGAATTGGCTAGATAGTTAAGTATAAATGAGTTTCACTTTTGAGAAACCACTAAGTGTTAGCTAAGTCGAACGAGGTTGGGGTCTTGATGTCGTGTTGGAGCCTAAGAGTCAGTTGGGCTCCTGCTCGATTCAATTGGCTTGGCATCGAGATCAGCCAAATCTTTTCTGTCTGATGACGAGTGGAAAAGCCAACAGTTTAGTGAGTGATAGTTAATGATTAAGTGCAATGAAACACAAAATCAACGAGTCGCTGGTTTCCTACCATCTTATTTTACCCAAAGGCCACAATTCCATGACAGAGATAAGATATGACCTGCCAACCACCCCCAATTCGCCATGTGTAACACTGGGCGATATACAGTGCGCAGTCCAGTTTAACGATTAGGGGATCTGTCAGTTTTGTGCAGTAGGTCTGCCGGTTCTGAAAGAAAGAACAAAGATCTGACTGCTAGAAAACTCGTTCTAGATGCGGTTAACCGCTCTTTCTGCACCCGTAGTAATCTGTCTGGCTCCGTTGAGCCTAGTGACGGCCAATACATGTCGGTCGACAGCGGAGCTCATTGCTCCCTCCGCAGTAACATGGGCCTCACACTCACTGTGGCATTCTCCACAGTGCGTGGCATTGCGCTCATTTTCTCAGGATCCATCCACATTGGCCTGGGCGTAACCGGCGTCGGTACACGAAAGAAGTCTTCAGCAGCCGGGAAGGGTTGCGGTAAGGGAGTTTGCAGTTTGCAAAGGCGAGTCGTTCTCATACTAGACAGGCACCACATGGACACGAAAGATGGGTGAACGAGACGGAGCCGACGCCGTGAGCTTGTAAAGTCAATTTGCTTCAATGGAATCGATGATCGGGCAGCAAACAGTACTTTGAAGGACTCGATAGTTATTGGTTGCGCTGCCAATGGCAACGAACATGTCTTGCTTGCTATTGGGGCGTTTATTGACGTTTGACAAGCGGGATCTGATGATGCTCCGAGTCTTATGGTTGGTTGAGAAGCTTCAAGCGAGCTACTGGCGTCATCTCACAGCGGCTCAACATCAAACTTTTGCTTCATGAACCGGAAGGACGGACGACATGCCACTATCATTCGGTATTTGAATTTTTCACCGGCGTTGTCCGCTTCTGGGGAACGTCCAGACCCAAGGGGATTGCACCATTATTCAACGTTCTCTCGACTGGACACAGGAAAACCGTTATTATCTTTTCGTTGCCCTTTTTTTATTGCCCCACTTGACACCACCCCGCGACGGAGCAGCCCGCCAGTCAGGACGATCTTCGATCCGCGATTGACTATTTAGTAAGCGCATCAGACTTTGACCTGTCGAACTTTCGTCGTCTGATGTCGCTTATATGCGATATTGTGCAACCGCTATTTCGGTGGGCTCCGTCTCCCGTACCAAATCTGGTTGCTGCCGATAAACCGAGGCGGGATGCCATGCTCAACGAGGCATAGTGGGGCTGGAGCATACCGGCGAGAGCTGAGCAGGTTTACATGGACATGAAAAGCTGACAATGCGATAAGATACTCGACTATAAGAGAGAGTTCCAACTCTGTTTCAGATACCTCACTCACTACTCAATACAACATATAAACAAAGGACGGGCGGACGGACAGACAGACGGGCAATTAAACAGACAATAAACCAAGAGACAGACGGACCAGCAAACAAATAACAAACAACAATCAATTATACAACGACATAATGGCCTTAGTTTCTGCTGCTCGTTACGGCAAGGTTCCACCCCCCTTCCCAACCATCAATTCGTTCGCTGTCATGTTGCAGCTAGCTGACAGCTATTCTTAGGACAACGTCCGGCTGTACAAAGTTCACCGCGATGAGAAGACTGGCGTCCAGACGGTAAACGAGACTACCGTCTGCGTTCTATTGGAAGGAGGAATTGAAACATCCTATACCAAAGCTGATAATAGCGTCATTGTCGCTACTGATTCCATCAAGAACACGGTCTACCGTATGCTTGCTCACTCCCAAGCACTGCCGCGTATTGCGGGCAAGTAGATGGATGTCCAACTAACGAACTCCTAGTTCTGGCCAAGCAGAACCCAGTTACTCCCCCAGAGCTCTTTGGGTCCATTCTTGCAGCTCACTTCCCTGCCCGTTACGCGCACATCCACGCCTCGCATGTCAAAATCATCACGCACCGCTGGACGCGTATGACCGTTGATGGCAAGCCTCACCCTCACTCCTTCTACCGTGACGGCACCGAGACCCGCAATGTCGAAGTCACCTTCAAGCGCAACATCGGTTTTGCCATCAAGTCGGGAATACAGGGCCTCACTGTCCTTAAATCCACTGGCTCCGCTTTCCATGGCTTCGTCCGAGACGAATATACCACTCTCGGCGAGACCTGGGACCGGATTCTAAGCACTGATGTCGATGCGACTTGGGACTGGAAGCTATTTAAGACATTGGAGGATATCAAGGCTATTATCCCCAAGTTTGATGCTGCGTGGGAGTCTGCCCGCGAAATCACCATGAGTACTTTCGCCACAGACTACTCCGCCTCCGTCCAGGCCACAATGTACTTGATGAGTGAGCAGATATTGGCGGCTGTACCTTTAGTTGAGCACGTCACTTATTCTCTGCCCAACAAGCACTATTTTGAGATCGGTAAGTTTTCAAGGCCTTCGTAAACCACACATACCACATCATGTACTGACTAAATTATAGACATGCAATGGCACAAGGGATTGAAGAATACAGGAGAGGACGCCGAAGTGTACGCTCCTCAGTCTGGTCCTAACGGTCTTATTAAGTGCACCGTCTCTCGACAGAGCTCCAAGCCCAAGTTGTAGATATATCTGTTTTCTCTTTTTGGTGTTTTGGCTTCCTTTTGGTTTGGGATACATTTGTGCTTTTAGCTATTCTTTTTCGATGTGCTTGTAAGAGTTTTGAATTGACCAATATTAATATTATAGCGAAGTGATAACTAATGTACTGATCTCGGCTGCCATCCCCTACGCTTTGTGTATTTCGCCGAGCGAGGCGAAAGTCTAGGCACAAGAACACTAAAGTACCAGATACCCGAGTCTCGAGAGGGGTAACAGTGGCACTAGATTCAGCGTTTAGACATGAAAAGCTCCCGCGACTCAACCGGATCTCCTCTCCACCTGTTTCATATGCTGTCACTCGTATGTTTCTCAGTTCTCAGTCTTTGCCGGCGGAAGAGCCCACCTGCAGCGAGGGCAGCTATTCAAAAGCCCAACTTGCATTGCCTTTATTATACTAATATATACTAGATAACTCAATTTCTCGGGTCTTCCTGGCTCATATATGCGTAAGAGTTCATAGGGCCAGGTATAGTACTCCCATCACAATACATATCGGCTTGACTGATAGGCCATATCATAGCGACTCCACAAGCACATGCATTCCAAGTTTAAGCAATGCATTCTAATTTAAGTACGAGTGATAGCCATGACCGAACACCAGGGACCTCCGGTCTGTGCCGGCTAAAAGGCGGCAGCACGCCAAACGACGAAGCTGTGGGATATCCAGTCCGCTATGCGGATCTATCGTAGTGTACTATGTTACACGAAAAATTATACACAGCCATCGTCCCCACCACCTATGAAGCTTCATCCTTCGTCTTCAGTTCTATTTTGACGGCGTCCATAACCGGGGTTTCCGACTTCTCCAGTTCCGCAGTGCGCATCGTGACATCGTTGAGTTGTACGATGTTCTTCTTGTAGGGGTGGCCGGGACCCTCAAATGCTGTTTATCACCCCCGTCAGCTTCTGTTCTAAACATCCCACATGCTTTCCCGCTTTCACTCAGGTGTAGAACCAACCCTTTAACCTGGCCAGCCTAACATCCCTCAACCGATTCTTTGGCAACATCCCACTCACAGCCTTCCTCAGGACTTCGGCACCTCCATACTTCGCCATCATACGCTCCATAGTAATCTCCTGTAGCCGACCGGGACGTGTGGAATGGCTATAGTACTTCTTCTTCTCCTTCTTCTTCCCCGTCGTGTGGAGGTCGTGACAGCCTACTGCTACAACGTAGTCTCCGCAGTCGGCTGAAAGGTCGTTAGGATGCAGCTGGAGAGGAAAAGAGGGGAGTCAGACTCGAGGGGTCATAGATCGGCTTATGTTTCCCCATCAGTGTGATTGCGATGCTGGTAGCTATGCGACCAAGTGACCGTTGATCGGCCGCCATGTCGATGAGGTGCCATGACCGGCTGTAGGCTAGCGATGTCTATGAGAATACTGCGGTTAGCTGGGTGGTGACTAACGTGGTGGAAGAGGGTGAATTGACGAACCCTGCCGAGGTTCTGTGACATTGTGGTTGCGGAGCGTGATGTCGGTGTTTGTGATACTCTTGAGGTTCCGCTTTTTTCTGAATATTACCCGGGCGCCAACCACGGTCCAATCTTCCGAGTATGTACCCCACCACTCCACCCCACTATTGTTTGCTTTGAAATCATCAGAAACGAAGAAGAAACGAGTTATACATATAGTGACGTACGCATTGTACAAAACTGGGCTTTCTATCTCAACCACACATCAAACATTCAACGAGACGAAGCGAAGCGACAAAATGATCCAACCATTCGAGGTGAGCACAGAACATAGCTACAATAACACAATTCCGCAAAGCTGATATCAATACCCCTTCCACAAGACATTGTTTGCAGTACCCCTCAAATGCGAGGCGTGCGTTAAGAGCGTATCCCAGTCACTTCATGAGCTACCTGGTAAAACGACACAACCTTCAGAATGAGATAGTTGGTTCACCGTTAATCACTCATTTAGGCATCACCAGAGTTGACGCGAGCCTCAAAGACCAACTCGTTTCAATAGAAGGAACCGGTTTGACGCACACCCACTACCACATTCAGCCCTGCAACGTTTCCTGACACCGCCGCAGTCGCGCCTTCAAAAATCGTATCTGCGATCCAGTCAACAGGTCGAGATGCCATCCTCCGAGGCAGTGGAAAGCCAAACAGTACATCCAGCCAATTACACCAGCTTGATAAGAAAGTTGACAGCTAATTTCTTGACCTAGGTTCTGCTGTATCGATTCTTGAAACCCATGCTCCAGCCGTTGCTAACCCTGTCCGTGGACTTGCACGGATGGTTCAAGTGTCTCCAAAGTATTCGATTGTAGACCTCAGCGTCCGGGGTCTTTCTCCAGGGAAATACTACGCTAGTGTGCGAGAAAACGGCGATATATCCCAAGGGGCTGTATCAACCGGAAGGGTTTGGCAAGGGGGTGACGGAAACGATGAGCCTCAGGGAAGTTTTGGAGAGCTCGAGATTGACAAGTCTGGAATTGGGAGCGTTCTCATCGAGCGGCCTGTTGAAATCTGGGAGTTGATTGGGAGGTGCTTTGTTGTCTCGCAGAAGAAGGAGGGTTTTGCCACCAATGATCCCAATACATTGTGTGGCGTCATTGCACGGAGTGCAGGCGTCTGGGAAAACGAGAAGACGGTAAGTTGTAAACAGGGTGTTGGAGTCTTCACATTTCCAACTGGTCGGCTTGAATTTTTCTGATAACATATGCTGATGCCCCGCCAGGTATGCGCATGCTCCGGAAAAACAATATGGGAGGAGCGCACGGAACATGTTGGCAAGAGCATGATCTAACCAGGTCATTTGACTGGGTGCACTTGACCATCAGCACTCCACACCAACCGTATCGATGTTGGTAGCATAAAACTGATCCGCGACAGTCTGGGTCTGTTAGACCCAGTAGACATATCGTGGGCTGAACCTTGCAACTGAGCGGGGACATCGGGATATTCTTTGTTTTTGTCATGTGTATCTATTGATTCGGTGCATGAATATTGTTCTCTGTGTAGGCGCTAGACGCTGGAGATCAGTTTCAGATGTCCTAAAACCGTTTCGAGTGCTTCGGACGTGAACAATATTTTCCCCCGTTAGCGAGCTCTCTTTACTTTTGTCGATATTTGCTCGTTGATACCACGTAAGTACTTCTTGCTGTAAATGCTGTTCTGAATCTCAGATCTCTGGAGGCACTCGCGGCGGCTGCAGGTGAAGTCTGGACCCGGGTATGCGAAGATACACAACCGCCTACCCCACGTTCGTAAATAGCAGCAAGATGCAGTCAAGAACAGGAAGTAAGGGGTGTAAACAATAGCCAACACTTTATGAACCATCGCGAATAGAAGCACTGAGCGCCACTCCTGTGGCTGCTTAAGCGGCTCGGATCTGTTGAATGACCTGTAGCCTATATCAAAGTCTTGAGGTCGAGGTGGAAGGGGAAAGCTAAACATCTCTTTCTCCCCCCCTTGTCAGTTTTGTTCCTCAACTGCTTCATCTTTACCACAGCTCTTGCTTGATCTCCCCCAGCATAGCAGAATCCCTAATTAATCGACTTCCTCCAGAGAGCTAGTGCAACCCCGCCTCCTTTTTAAGTGTATATACCGGCAATCTATCCTCGAATATCTTTCTTCTGGGTTTCCCCGCAGGCGTTTTTTGCGCACTCTATACGATCCTTCCCGCCTGTTCAATTTACCGGACATTCTCTATAATATATCTTCCAACCTTCGTTTGTGATTGTTTTCCGGGCGCACCAACAAACGTTTGGTCGTACACCTTTTCAACCTTTAGCGATCTGAGTGTTTGTGTAATTTCCTCCTTTTCTGCTGTCAACGTATAATTATTATCGCTGGCTGGACCTGCGTACGAAACCTTCAATCCAATCTCCGTGTGTTTGAACGCCCCCAATCCACTGGCTTGGCCATTGCTGGGAGCACTCGCCCCTCTCCCCTGATCATCCGCCACCAACTACATACCAACACCGACGAGCTCGCCTCCCAACGTCACTACTCAACATTCAAATCTATCTGTATTGAGGGTATAGGCTGCTGCTATGTCTCTAAAGCAGGTGAGGCTTCCCAGTTATGGCATTGCATGATGCGCAAGAGGAAGAGTACTGACAGGAGAGGACATAGGAAATCGAGAGCTGGGTTGAAGCCCTGTCATACTATGACATACAGGACTTTGAGAAAGCGCTCGAAATATTTGAGCAGAGTGCCGATACCTCCAAAATCTACTTCAACATCGGGATGATCCATGCCACGTTGGGTGAGCACGAGAAGGCGGTGTGTGCCTACCTACTTATCTATCTTTGAAGTTCTGAGCTCAGCTGTGTGGAATTCAGTGTGCGGATTGCTTATAGTTTGTTTTGGTGCATAACAGGTCGAATCATATGCGAGAGCTACCAAGCTTGATTCTTTTCTTGCAGTGGCATATTTCCAGATGGGAGTATCGAATTTCCTCCTCGGCGAATTCTCGGAGGCTATGGCAAACTTCAATGAAGCCTTGTTGTATCTACGAGGCAACACTTTGATTGATTACGATCAATTGGGCCTGAAGTTCAAGCTATACTCCTGCGAAGTGCTATTCAATCGGGGTCTTTGCTACATTTATGATCAACAGCTGGAACTGGGCATGAAGGACCTTGAATACGCCGCCAAGGAGAAACAAGTGGAGGATCACAATGTGATTGACGAAGCAATCCGGGAACAAGCTGAGGTTTGTCTATGTCGATACGCTGTCTACAGTGAGTAGAGTCTAACGACCTTTCAGGGTTACACAGTATTCTCCGTCGGAGTTGGAGTATTGTACCGACCGAACGAGTCCAAAGTACGAAACGTCAAGACGAAGGATTACTTGGGTAAAGCCCGGCTAGTAGCTGCATCCGACGCTCAGAATGCCTTCACGGGTTTCGCTGGTGTTGAGGTTAAGAGGGTTAGATTCCTATGTAAAAGTGACGAGCGAGGGACATGATGCTGACGTACCTTCCAGCAAGAGATGGGCCAGACCACAGCGACTGATGACCGCACGCCGGCCGAGATATCATTTGCGGCAACCAATATGGTCAAGTCAGAACTCACATCTCGCAGAAAATCTGATGTTGATGCTCCACAACCAAAGGATACGTCATCCAATCTGAGAGGTGAACGCCAGGTTTTCCCGCCAACCCCGCCACCGGAGGATGGGTTTTCTCCGTCGAAACCAATTCGGGCAAATACAGTCGCAGGTATGGGGAATGCCGGAATGGGCGGTCGTTCGTTGTCGCTCCGAGAGCGTGAAGACGCAGCCAGGCGTGACCATAGTCGGGGTAGAGATCCAGGTTATGGCCCGCGTCATCCAGCCGCGGGCGCGTTGGTAGAACCTCGTCGAGCATACTCTGCTCGCGGTGCGCCGTCATCCACCAGATCACGGTCCGTTCGTGAAATACCACCACCACCACAACAACGTGAACCTGTTCGACGCCGCCCCGAGCGACCCGACTATTCTGACGAAACCGAGGGTAACCCTTACAATGACGATTTGTACGATATGTATGGATCTGAGAGGCGGGGTCCTAGTCGTGGGACTGGTAGTGTTCGACGGGCTCCCAGCCGACGCGTTCCCGCCCCCAGGTATGAGGATGAAGACGAGTACGCGAGTGACGCGTATGAGGGATCGTCATTCGATGAAGAGGACGCATTTGAGATGCTGGACAGTAGGAGTGTACGAAGTGGAGCATCCCGTCGACCAGATGTGAAAAAGGTAAGGCTAGGCATTGACCTTATTATTACTTAGACAGGGTGTTGACAGGTGTCAGATCAAAGTCAAAGCGCACGGTGACGACACGAGAATGATAATAATCACTACTGGCATTGACTACTCAGAATTTGTCAAGCGGCTGCAGGACAAGTTTGGGTACAAGAAGAATGTTAGATGCAAGATCCAAGATGAAGACGGCGATGGCATGATCAGCCTTTCGGATCAAGAAGACTTGGACAATGCCATATTAACTGCAAAGAAGGCAGCTAGACGCGAACGTGCAGAGTTTGGGAAGATTGATGTAAGATCCCGCCATTGCACAACCTGAATTAATCGGCATTCAATGACTGACACAATCCTAGGTTTGGGTTCAAGAAGTGAAATAACGATATAGTTATCGAGCCTGATATGCTATGCAGTTTCTGGGCCAGCTTTTACTGCCATTTTTCAAAATATGGGGTTCATGGATTTATATCTATCTTTCTTGCGTGTTTATTCCCGAGTCTTGTCTTTTATAATCATCCCAATACCATTGTCGTTCTTGTATCGCCTATTCTATGTTTGTTTCCTTGCAGAAACGCAGAGAGGAGGGTGTGTCGCAGTATGGCTCCTATTCAACTTGGTTGGGCGTCGAAATTCGAATTTGGAGGATCTTGGATAACCATTGTAGCATGCTAGCAATTAAACCAATACAACATCAATTTAACATTGTCCCGTTGTGATTGCCGTGCTGAACGATTCGCGGTATTACTATACTCAAAGCACAATTGACTGGTCTATGCGAGGCGCCCATTAGATTGGCCGGTAGTCCGCATCCCTATATAGCAAGGCTTATATTACTGCTGTGATTATCACTCAAAGAAATCGCCTGGCCACCGCAACGATTACTCCTATGGATTGGATGTTGAGATGTGGGAGATTGAGTACTTGATCATGCTGGGTGACATTGGAAACTTGAGACGGCACTGCAGACATAGTGCAGCAGACCTATTATACTCGAGTATAAAGTCCCGGCAGGACTCCCTATACCAGAAACGGGGTTTCTGAATGACGGGACGGGATTTGTCCCGTACTCAGATCTTCTCTATATCACGTGATATTAAACCTCGTACCTCAGCGTCTAAAATAACTCACTTTCAACGATTCAGTTCGCCGGGCTGGGGTTCTGTTGGCCGGGGTAACGTTTGGGTGCAAGACCCTCACCATATCCAACCTGGCGCTTAATATTTTTTATCGACGTACCTGAATAGCTTACCTTTCCGCCCTACATTGACGTAGTTATATCGCCCCTCACGTTTACCGTGTTCCGCCGTAATGTATCTAGTGTTATTCCTCCAAAGCTGCCTCACCAAACGTAGGTTCTCTGCTCAATTCTTTATTTTTGTGGGCTTCGGTGACTAACAGTCGAACTTTTACTTAGGCTGTAAGCTCTGCCTTACTATGAACTCACTTTCATTATATTCAATCTCTCGAGGGCACAGTTGATTGTATTCATGACAGATTGAAGCTGCTGCCCGGATGAGCCGTATTCATCGCGGAACTTGCCGCTACTTTCAAAGTTCGTGCGAACCTCGGAAAGTACCATAAACTTTCCAACTTTCCTTCGCTTTTGCAGCGTCTCTCCTTTCAGCCGGTCTCCTTTCACAGACTTTCGCAGCGTATCTTAAAGCTAGCTGGAGATGGTACTCAGGTGCACTTGGAGACGGTACTCGGGTTGAAATTGAGACGATACTCAGGTGTACTTGGAGGTGGTTCTCAGAAGCTCGGTAGAGACGGTCGTTTTAGGCTGGCTGGGAGCATACTGGAGATGGTAGTGGTGGCTCGTCGGGAGCAGGCTAGAGACGGTAGAGACGGACTCACTTAGAGCAGTCTGGAGACAATGACTCTCAACTAGCTTGAGATGGTTAATGTGAGCTACGATGGCAAACGTTTATTGGGATGAGTCCAGCCAGCTCCCATCTTCAAGTGTGCTTGAGCATGTCTTCTGCCAGCTCCCGTCTCCAAGTGCACTTGAGCACCGTATCAAGCCTGCTCTCGGTGAACCCAGAGTCGCCGTCGATAGATAGATAGATAGAACAATTGAAGTCGCGCAGAGTATACTCCCAGAGCTTTCTGCGCTCCCAAAGCTTCCTATACACCTTAGCCTTTGTACTCAGTGGCACCAAAAACTTACTGCGAGTTCACTCTTGCTGAGCACGAGTCTGTAGTATGGCCAAAATCTGCTAAAATCTCCGCTAAAGAACCTAGAGTTTATTTTGTAGAATAGCTCAGTTTTCTGTACCGAACTCTAGCTTTGAGTTACTGTGCTGGTAAACCTAAACTTTCGCTGACCGGTGAGCTTAATACTGATCTGCAGGAAAGCTGGAAAGATCTCCGGAAGAACGCTCGAAAGCTAGAAATACCCCGCTGCTTTCGAAGAGCCTCGAAAATATCAACCGATTTCAGGCTTTCGTGCCGGTGAAGCTGGAGATCGACTTGCGGAATCTTGCGATGTTGTGGACTTCTATAACAAGCTTCCCCGCGGTATGCACCTTAGATACTTACGGTATATTGCATTTGAGAACTCAATTGTTGCATAGGTGCTCCTCCGGCCGTCAGGCCCATGGGCTTTTCTAGACGCTACCAGTCTGCGTACTTCAGAGATAAACCCACTGTGAAGCGTATGTCCACCTTTGAGTATGGTGTCTATTTCGCTGATGATAAGGCCGTTCATCTCATTAGATGTCCCACTGCTGTAAGTTTCTCGATTTAATCAAGGGTTCTACTAACACACTCAGATTGGCTACAACTAACAATACTATTTCCATCTTCGTGCGTATCTGCATTGAAAGCTACGACTAAATACTGACAGTATCAGGTCACCACAAGAACGGCGCTCATTAAAGTGCCGCCGTAAGTATGTAATCGCATTGTGGGGCTGATGTACTATTGGGCGCGACTGGGACTATATCTTGTCTGTCGGAATCGAAGAATTATCTTCTAGACGAAATCCAATCTTCAGGACAGACTACACCCCAAAACGCTAATGGCAATTTTCTTTCGCCCGGAATCAGGTAAACAATATTTTAAGTTAGGTGACCTTGTAAGTGCTGTGCTGAAGTTAGATAGTAGTAGGTAAGCCACTTGAAAGGTGGGAAGGGTACTCGGTCCGTCCCGTGCATTACTAGACACTGCTGCTGCACAATCTATAACTACCTACTTGTAGGTACTAGATAGTTAGGGCGATACAACTTAAACCTGATGACCCAATAAAAGAGCCGTACTCGTAGCCGGCATTTAGAACCCAAACATACAGCGCTGGTGCTTGCTCAGGCCATCAGTCCTACATATTCTACATATGGCGAGTAATTTTCCATATCAAGCAAGTCCCAGCCACTCAGAAGTTTTGGTACCTTTTCCTCTGCCTCGAGTACAAGCAAACCTTCGGGGAGGTCTTTGGTCTGCCTGGGTATGGAAAGCTAGATTGTGCTACATACGGAGAATGATGGATACGGTAAGATCTCTTGACCCGTGCACGATTCATCCGAACACCGATTCAGGCTAGGATTCGCCCTTGGGACCGGGCTTTCCCACACCCGGGGCTGCGCCCAAAGCACCTCAGTGGGACGTGCGGTCGATTACTGTAGAGGCGGGACGGGAAGCTCAACAGCCCACGGACACCTGTCACACAACCTTACATAACGGGAAGGCTCTGGTGGAGCTCGTGGCTATTTGTCCACGGGTCACATTTTGGCTTTGTTTCACGATATAATCTATTATCTTCAATTTGCCTCTCGATTCTATCACTACAATTTGCACCTTCGCCTGATGTTTCGATTACGATGTGTGCCATTCAGCCCATCCGGGCCGGGTGCATCTATCAAGACTACTCAGATCTCGAGGCCTAGTGAGTGTATGTACGCGGTTGATCTGCCCTTCCTGTTCCACGGGTCCCGTGCCGAAATGTATATGCAGTCACTATGGATCCCTCCCAAGGCTCCGAGTGTGCCCCGGAGAGGGGGATGCCACTCTAAGTGCATGGACCCAAATCGTGATAGGGTGCATAATAATATCACAGCGGTGGTTGTATATGATACCCCAGCAGCGCCATCGATATAAAGTAGCTTCCGCACCGAGACGAGTGAAGGACGTTACTGACGCACCGTGAAAGTGATCATGGACACCCAGTGCTTTCCCTGGCCTTCTGTTCGACTTCAACTAGGGCCCGTTTGGACGAGCTTTTGCGGTGGGAATGTTTGGTATGGCCATTAAATTGACAATTAAATGTCGGCCATCTGGCTAGCAAGAACGATCTTCCAATGGCGTCTAGTGTGAACCACTGAGACGGAAACACTAGATATAATGCGAGGACAAGCTTTCGGGACAGATCTCAATACGAGACTATGACAGATGTTTATGTCGGCTGACGATCGTTGGCCAGGTCCGTAGTGGTACACATGGGACGGGATCGGGAATTGTCTCATCCGGTCCCATTGATTAGAGGTCCTGATCTCGAACTTAAGATACCAGAGGTCCCGTCCATACGGTACCGAGGTCGGGGAAAGGCCTAGGGCTTATCTTTATATTTACCTGCTGTAGCAAGAATTAAAGTACAACAGTTATCATTACCGAGATATTTCAATTCGTTAAATTTCTCCTTCGCCCTACCAATATTTGTTGTCACAGCAGTGAATATTTTGTATAGGCGTTTGCTCATCAGAAAGTACCACACGAAGGACACCATTCGTACCTTAATGCTCACTGCCAACGGCACAGTGACTTCGGCACATTTACGTGCCGAATTTCTGCAGAGTACTAATGTACGAATACGTATCAATTCGAGGGGAAATATATGATTACAGTGAGGGGATAGCAAAAAATTTGTTGTAGGTTCGGCTCAAATGACAATGCTCGCGAAACAAACACGAAACGAATACGGTCGTGGGAAGGTCCACGCCGGTGGCGCCGCCACCGGTTTCCGCGGACTTGGCTTTCGGAAGCCCCGGCTCCTTGAGGATCGGGCTTCAGATGTGTGATCCGCTGTATCCACACACTCCCTACCCCCACCACCACCAAAACAACTTATTTTGCACCGCAAAGTCCGCATGAATTAGTGGCACGGAGATTGTGGGCTTCAGCTAAGCACTCTTAGTGGTGGTCATTGGGCTGCAAGTGAGGAAGGGTTCAAACGACGGGGAATAGGCGGAGTTAATGAACGCCCGTTCTGCTCGGCCTTCTGGTGCTAAGGAACGGAGCTCTCCAGGCCCCCGAGGTCCTTTTCACTTAAAGGATAAAACCACCTTTTTCAGTAAAAAATCAGCCTGAAGAATTTTTTGAAACCTAATAGGCTCCCAACTCCCGTCAATCAGGTGCAACAATGGTGTCAACCTCGCCAACATCACGATAACAGCGTAAAAAAAGGAACTTGGGTAACCTGAGGACTGAGAAAGCAGCAGAACTGGTCATCGCAGTTCCGGTAATCGAAATATCTACAGTACTAATCATAAAAATTTAGACATTTAGATTAGATTAAATCGTCATACCTCCACTGAAATTTCTAGTACCTACCCCACGGTTCGCCAAGCAGTGATTGTTAATACTCATATCGAATCATAATCAGCCTTATGGCGAATGACTAGCGAAGGTTGTGCTACTCAGCACCTTGAACTGGCTGACATACCACCTACATAATATATAGTGTATGCTTCCGGTACCCAGAGGTCGTGATGATGGTGGTGTCCTGCGGGTGAATGAAAGGAGGTGTTGAAGGCGAGTACGGTACCTGGATTTCTTAGGATTACCTCACTCGGACAAGATTTCCGAGCAGCCAACGGACATCCGATGAAGGAGTCCTGAATAGATTACTACAATACTTGCCGCCGGCATCGGAGTTAAATGGAGCCGAACGGCTTAGATACGAAGCGAAGCATGAAGGATGATTCACTCAGAGTACGTCATGATGTACGAGTCTATGACTCTACGTATTCTACACTGAGGTTTGTTATGTTTTCATCGCGGAGATTTGTTTTGTTCTTTTCCTTGTGAAGGGAGTAGCTATTGAGGTATGAAAGCGGGGTTAGCGAAGAGATGTGCTGTTTGTAGGGCGTTTAAGCAATGGTGTCTCCCATTGGCCAGCCTTGCGAGAGACAATCTATCCAGCGCATGAACCCCAGACGCATGTGGTATCATGTCCAGGCGACGATGCTGTCAAATCGTTGGTGTTGTCGCTGGTGGTAGGTGCCGGAATTCGGAGACACTTAACTCCCGCCCATAATGTACTAGTACTTGGCTGTTTTGGGAGTTTGTCACAAACCCCGACAGACCCGAAATTTCCGTCAGTCGGCCACACGGGCATTCACAGACAACAACCAAGTAATAATGCGGTTCATAAAGTATGCCTCGTCCCCCTCCGGATCCATCACATTGCCATCCAGCCACCCATCCATCGATCCATATCTTCGTCCATATCTATCTCTCGCCCCTCGCCTCTCGGCCATCGACTCACTATCAAAGACATTTCATCATTAGCACGTCGATTTCGATTCGAACCCCCCATACTTGGACAAGACTGGACGCAATATCTGCGACACAAGCGCAGCGCACGGATTCGCCCTGCTTCAATAACGCAACCAACCGTAAAAGTAATTAAATCCCGCCGTGCCGAATGAGTCCCGAAGAGTCATAGCTCCTCGCACGCTTGAGCCTCCCAGCAAATCAATAAACCTTTTACTGACTCACCCACACAGATATATTCCTCGGGTACCCTTAACACAAAATGGCCGTCTCTCCCGCAACTTTTTCCTCACGACCTATTCTACCATCATCACCCAGAGTCACCTTCCAAATTCCCCAGAAAATCACCAAAATGAGCATCACGCAAACATTCTATCTTGCCCACAAGGCACGAGGCAAGCTCTCCTCAGAAGCTTCTCGATCAGACCATAACTTGAGATTGCTAGTAGGTTTGTACACAAAGCTTCCCTGTTTCTTTTTTTTTTTCTGGGAACTTAAGACTGACTTTGTACCACAGGACATGCAAACCTATTAGACTCTCTAATGGTTCACCTCGCCGACGCCGAAGCAGAACAAGAGCGATGGTACTACAACACTGTACGAGGGAACGAGAGAGATTGGGCAGAGTCAGAAGACTACGGATCCTTGGCCACAGATTATGAATCAGATTCAGACACAGATTCAAGTGTTTCGAGTGATGAGGAATTTGAGGAGGAGGACGAGAAGGTCAACATCTACACACGAACAAACGAATATCGATATCTTGCACAGCACGAGACGGTGGGTGTAAAGGAGATCGAGATGGATGATGTAGATGATTTGGAGGACGAGGGGGACGACGACGGAATGTTTGCATTAACACGAACGTCCTCATACCGACCACCTTCTCTGTGCTCTGATGAGTCAGATGATGAGGAGGAAGAGTCACACCCGCCGTCACCCCCGCAACCAACCGAACACCATCTCCCCATGTCGGAAAAGGAACTTCATGCGATATCACATACATACTTCGATTCACACATTCATTCGTCACCAATAGACGACCCAACAACGGTGTTGTTTAGTGACCGAATAGCAACAATGATCAGCGCTACGTATTAGACTGTATCATTGAAGCACGAATTTCCTTTGTTAACAGATGCGGGGTTTTCTGGGACTGCATTTCAAGCGCTTTCTTTTTGGTATCTTTTGGGCTGGCGTCATCACTCTGCATGGATCATCGGTGGTGCGCTTGTTTTCTTTACTTTCTATTAGTACATTTCTAGTGTATAGTGTTATTTTTCGCATACAAATGTGACTGGTTGGTCCATTGAGGCGTTTGTATATATACTCTACTCTGTTTGGTTGGGGTGGAGAGGGGAACAGCGGGAACACCGATTGGGGAGGTTTATCTGTTGTGTGAGTATCTTTATGTATCTAGTATCTAGAAGCGGGGAGATTTGTACTTTAGAGTCCTCATTGTCTGTATGGCTGGTGGTTCGCGAACGGGAATCAAAGTATATAGCAACAACAGTTTTTTCCAATCCGCAATCAGCAATATGTGAGTGACGATTACTGGAGAAAGGAACCGACTCAGATACGGCGAGGTTAGGCGAGAAATGAAAACGTGTCGGCGAGCTGTTGCGCAACCATGGTCCTTGTGATGTGTGATAGGGCAGTCTACCTGTCACAAACCTTGTGACGCGTCGCTTCGAGCCCCGGAATTGCGCGTCGTCCTTGCGCAGAGCATGACTGAGCCTGTGTGATGGATGGGGTCAGCGGTTCCCGTCACACTCGAAGCTCGGTGCATTAGAGGGTACGTGGATTTGGCATTGGTGCTGAAACTCTATCAGTTCTGGCAGCCGTGCATGCCCTCGTGTCTAGAGTCCAGACCCTCCCGACGCCCTGACCAACTCACTCGTTCTTCGCTTGTGCAGCGATGCAAGTTTTAGTTTTTGGATGCAGCATTTGGTTTATGAATGCACTCCTGACATTTGAACGGATTGAGAACGGGATTTTGATACAGGCGGGTACCGTGCGTTTTCATATCTATCAATGTTTACGATCTGCGCAGAGTTGTATCGAGAGGCGATCGACGTGTGCATCGAGATAGAGTTGCATCTCTTCCCCAGCAGCGAGACAAGAGTGTGTCAACTGAAGCACGCAATACACGGTGCCAGTGACATGTCACGTCACTGGGATGCGAAATTAAGGTTGGTCTGAGGTAAGTGACAGGCAACGGATGATCTGTTTAACCAGCTCCAGTCTCGAGCCCTTTCGGTTGTTCCCCACTAGGTACGTCCTGAGGCTTACAGGTCTGGGTTCGGTTTATACCCTGGGTACTATCAACGTGCATGGGACCCTCCGTTGCCTGTGCGAGATTGAAACTCCCGAGTCAAAGAGAAAGCAACTCTATGCGAGGCATGGGAAATAGTGAAACCCTGTTCAAGTCCCGACGGACCGATGGTTCGGCCACGGGGTGAGATGGTTATCCGTCCCGAAACAAGAGTGCTGGACAAGAAGCCTCTTAATAGAGACTGTGGGCGCCCGGCAAATCTAGGTAAGAGTTCTTACCTTTACCGTACAGCTGCTGGTATATCTTCGTGTTATTGATTGGCTAAATCGGCAAGAATTCTCGGACGTGAATTTTGTAATTACTGGGAGCCCACAGTCTCTAGATCTAGTGATTTTGGTAGTCTAATCAACAGGTTTCTGAGCAGGAACGCACACTGAACACTACGGAATCCGGCGGCTGAAACTCAATACCTCCTTGAAAGGTCGAGAACAGCTCCTCAGGTTTGTTACAGGAACAAACTTCGATGGTCTTACCTCAATCCTTGAAGTTTACTTGAAGGATGCTTTTTTGGTGAGGGTTATCTAGTCACTAATTTACCCTAACCACTAGAGCTCCCGCTTCTGGCCTGGGAACACCTGCGATGAAGTTTCTGCACTGCTGCGGTTCTTCTTGCTTCTTCGTGGCTGAGTTAGAGTAGTTGTTCATCTCCCTCAGCGTCGTCTTCCTTTTCTCTGGCATGTTGGCGTCACAACTCTATGTCAATTCGGAAGCAAGGCACCGCCGCTACGAACGGCTCTGTCTACGCACATGACAGGAATACGTGTATCTGTTTTTTTCTTGAGCATCGAGTTTTCCCCGGTAGTATAGGTATGCCAGTAACGAAGAGGTACTCGAAGACGTAAACTCGGAGTCTAAGTTGCTGTAGAAGACGGGGTTGATGCAGTTGCAATTTGAGGTACTTTATCTTAACTAGTCTATAGTCATCTCAGAATCTAAAGGGCTCATCGAGTTCTTCACGGCACAACCATCACCGTTCCAGAAAATTTGGCAGCTCTATCCAATGCCTACTATTTTGAATGAGGATGAGGGATATCGACTACCACCCAGAGGTATACGTGTACACAGGTTTAATTGAACGCCATTGGACGCCAATTCCCAAGAGTGGCTAACTGCGGGTACCAAGACCAAGACTAAGACCCAAGACCCAAGACCGAAGTCCCAATATTTACCTACCCCACTCCCGAATCGGGCACCTATTTGCTCCGGTTTCCCGTCTCCCGTCAACACCACTGATCACTCAAACGACTCATTGCCTTGTTCATACTAAGTACTAAGTACACGAATACCTGATACAAGCTACTTTTATCTGTGTTTGTTTTTGTGCTTGTTTTTATATTCGCATTCGAAGACCTTCCTGCAGACCTTCCTGCAGCTTCACCTTACCATTCGCACAACTCCTAGCTCATTTGGATGACTTCAACTCCACCCGCAAACGAAGCCACACCACGAACCAGCGTCGAGAAGCGGACATCCATAGCTTGGACAAATCTTCCCGAGGTTCCAGCTTCTGAGAGCCGCCGACTGTCCTCACTAACGACTGCGGTGTCCACCCCAGGAAGCCCTGTCACTGGATTACCTGCATCTGGTTCTGGATCTGTCCGCACAGGGCGTTCACTGTCATCACCGCCGCCTCCTCCGTATGTTAACCCCTCTACAAGCCCCATAAGGGTTTAGGCTCAATCGTGACCTCTGAAACGAAAGCGGAGCTCCTATTGTCACCCTGCAGGGCTTTAAGCTAACGTTCACGTGCCAATGACATAGCGCGTTCCTCAAGCGCATTTCGTTTGACACGTTTGACAATAAGGATGCATCCGACTTCTCGCTCACATTGAAGTCCAAGCATCGAGACTATTCGTACAGCAGGCGCTCACGTACCTTCCTATGCGGCACCGACCAGAACGATTACTCGGAGTTTGCATTGGAGTGGTTGATTGACGAACTGGTTGACGACGGCGACGAGATTGTTTGTCTTCGAGTTGTGGATAAGGACAGCAAGATTAGCAGCGATGCAGCACTCCAGGAGAGATTATACCGGCAGGAGGCAATGAAACTCCTGGACCAGATTATCGAGAAGAATGAGGAAGAGAAGGCCATTTCCATTATCCTTGAGTTTGCTGTCGGAAAGGTTCACGAGACGATTCAGCGAATGGTATTTGAGCCCAGCCGGAATGGATAATATATGCTAAGCTTGCCATTAGATCCATATATATGAACCCGTCATTCTCATTGTCGGTACACGTGGACGGTCATTGGGTGGTCTGCAGGGACTGTTACCAGGATCCGTATCGAAGTATTGTCTACAACACTCGCCAGTGCCCGTCATTGTTGTCCGTCCATCCTCGAAACGGGACAAGAAGAAGGCCAAACGCAGAGCAGACCCGGGGCGGAGGGTCTACCAGGATATCTTGCAGTCAAGTGGTATGACGCTTCGTGGAGGCAACAGCCTTGCTGGACCTCTAGAGGGCACGTCCAATATTTCGCTTAACTCGTCGGAAGACCCAAATGGTACTAGTGAAGAAGTCTCACCCAAAACAATTGGACCCGTGAGTATCTCGGAAACACCATCGCCAGCAAGTCTCACACCATACCCGGGCTCAATCGCAGACGGCGTTGGTGCTCTCAAAGATAGTAGCGGTTCCAGCTCGAATGTCAGCCCCAGACCATCCACGGAAACCCATAAAGACAAAACTCCCTGAATAGATAGATGATCTTTCCGTTCCCTATACAATTTTTGCATTCCAGACTGAGGGGGATTTTAATCAAAATGTATTTGAGCAATTGATGTCTTCGTTTTGTTTGGTTTTGATTTTGGGGTGTTTCACTCGATGGCGGGGCTTTTGTGTTCTCTGGATTCTGGGTGTTTTTTGTCTTCCTTATGTTACGTTTGCGTCTGGGGTTGGATTGGGATTCTGTGCTGTTCTCATCAGCGGTGGCAGCATGCTAGCATCTGGATTGGTTAGTCTTACTTTGGTAACCTTGAGTTGGTAGATCTTGTGAGCTTGAAATGAAAGGATACGAACTGAATCTTTATTATGAGAGAGTTTAGCTTGGTAGGGTGATTTTTGGGGGCGGATCAGAATCGTATCCGAGTGACAACGTGTGTCGAGATGGGATCGGGTGTTGGAGCTTAAGCTTCACAGCCGCATCTAACCTTTCTCGCCCAGATCTGCACCTACCTAACCACCTAAAATGTCCCGATCACAATCCTCCGCTACCATCACGACAGCTCCAGCTGCACTACCATTGTCTTCGGAATTAAGCGAAGAAAAGCTTCTGGAGTCTCTACGGCGTCTCGACGATCTCCACAACCGAGTACCTTCACTCACCACTACTCCAGACTTCGTTCGGCAGTACTGACCCGCCCTAGCTCATAGGTCTTCGTAGCGTCATTCCAAAGATACTCCATCCTTTAACAGCCAACTATGCGACCCGTGAGTAACACTTCTAATACCGGTGTACATATGCAGGACTAAAGGACCACAGCTGTGGATATGTTTGAGGACTTCTCGTCGCGGGCGCTCTCCTGCTCGGAAGAGATCGCAACCTTCAATGCCCTATACGTCAAGAGTTCCGCAATATTTGAGCAAGCTGCAGCGACACGGGCACGGAATTCGGTAGGGATTCAGCGGCTGGGAGTACACGAGACGTTTCTTCCTCCCGAACAAGCGGAAGAGGATGCCGAGGTTGCGATCAATCAAGAGGATGTGGAAATGAAGGATAGCGACGTCAAAGAAGAAGACAAGGAGGAAGAGACAGTCGAAAACACTAAGCCTGAGGACATTGAGGACGTGCTGGAGGAGTTTGAGGGAAGGCTGATGCATCGCGATGTGGTCGTTGAAGAGCTACCTGGGGGGACGCCAAACAAGAAATCTCTCAAGGTTTTTATACCCTCACCCCCCACCCTTTGATGCGGGGAGGGTATGCTGATTTTTATACAGGTTGTCCTACCGTCTCCGTCGTCACTGCTTTTCACAGTCGAGATCACACCCTCTGTCGATAACTCCCGCGCTTTCGTCGTTATCTCTGTCAAGAACGCGAAACATCCAGATGCGCCGGTACAGAACCTCCATACTGGGATATTACGTGCTGTTGCGGCCCGCCAGTGGCCAGGAAATTTGGAGATGCTGCTGGAGATGCTGGCAGCGTATAAGTCGGTCTTTTCAGCAAAATGCGATAAATGTAAACGGCTTACCGCCGGGACAAAGGTGGAACTACCGGTTGTGAGGAAGCCGGTGCGGGATGGACCGGCGAGGGAGAAGAGGTGGATTGCGTTACATGAAGGCTGTGTATAAGTATGGGAGGTTGCCTGGCCAATTGGCCTGTATGATGTAATTGTGGATTTAAGCATTGGCTACTTTTTGTTATCTACCCTATATTAAATGTGTTTGATACCTGGTCGTCTGGAATTTGGAGTAAATCGTCTTCGGGCTTTTATATGTACCCTGGAACCTTTCGGTGATTTCGGGGGAGCACATGCTTACCCCCGATGAAACGGCTATATCTCACCATGAATTACTGGAATTATATTGGAGCCGGAGGTGGGCAGTAAGTCCTTGTAAAGCCAAATTGAAAGTCCACCCGTGCTTTGTAACAGATGGACCAGGCATCTTATACTCTATCCCTATCTGTCTATTGATTTTGGCCCCGCATGCTCGCTAAAAATGGGCGATGCACGGCACATAGAGTAACCGAGCACCGCCGCGTACTAAGTATTAAGTACTAGAGGAAGTACGTATTAGTATACGCAACCTCACTTCTACTCCACCGATCTTACTCTATATGAATTCAAGACCAACGTACAAACACATCCTCAGCTCATCACAGCTTGGCTACAGCAATCATGGTTGTTGAGGCGCCCTCGATGGCTACTCCCGCTGCCCAAATATGTAACGACGATTGCGTCCCTCATTATGGCCACAGTACTTCTTCAACGCTTCCGCTTCTCTTTGCGTCGCTGCCCTTCATTCTCACCTTCTCATTCGTCTCGATTATTGTCTTACACCGGCTATTTCCTGTGCTGTGTGGAACCCGTCACAACCTTGAAGGCCGAAATAGAAAGCGCCTCTCGGCCGTCGCGTTTTCAACCACACTTGGGGCAACTGCCGTTCTCGCAGAGCTTGTTCTCTGCGAGGTCAGCGATTGGGTTGATAGCAATGCGCGAAAACTCGCTTTCAGGACCGTTGTGAACGTTCTGATGTTCTGCTTGATTGTGGCTATTCCTCTCCTGGAAATATATTCATTGGTAGAGGCACGGTGGGATAAGAGACGTCGAGTGGCCGTGGTTATGGGTGGGTTTGGGGTGTGGTTATGGGTATTTTGGAAATTACCGATCATGAGTGGCCACATGGAGTTACGGCTGACGAGTTCTCGGACGCTGAGCGAGGAATGTCTTGCGAGGGTAGGAGTGGTAGGGGTCTCTTTGATGGCGCTGCTTTCTGGCTTTGGATGTGTCTCTACTCCGTGGCAGAACTTCGGGGCCAAATCTCGACCAGTATCAGAAAATGATCTTGCCCGAGCATCTGTAGGCTTGGAAGCAACGTCGGAATTGTTAACCAGCAAGAGGAACAAATTAAGGTATCTAGAGAAAAAGATGCAAGAAAGAGACCTGTCACAGGAAAGTCTCATGGCGAAGATGTTCTCCGCGGTTCGTGGCGACCCCGATACCCAGGAACGTGCCATTCTCCTCACCGAAGTTTCGGGGTTGGAATCAATGCGTGCTTCTCTCTCCGCCGAGCTTGCAGAGCTCCACCGCCGCACCGCTTTTCAGCAACGCTCCGGATCACTCATGGGACGTATGCTCAAAACTATATACTGGGGATTTTCCATATATTGCATATACCGGATTGCCGCAACTACTCTCGCTCACCTACCGCTTGTCAAACGCCGCCACTCCTCCTTCTCGCAGAGCGATCCTATCAACAACATCCTCGCAGTTCTAGCTGTTTATTGGGGTCCGCATCTTGACCGTGCCGCATGGTCTCGGCAGATCGGCTTCCTTATGTCGGGCGTAATCATTACCGGTTCGTTAAACTCCGTAATGACGACGCTGAAAATGTTGGTGCGAGTTGCTCCTGGTGCAATTTCGAGTGAATATCATCCCAATCTTCCGTTGTTCGTTTCCCAGCTATCGGCCGTCTATGTTCTTGCTTCTGCTATTCTCTTGCGAAGCAATTTACCTCCAAGCATGAGCACGGTTATTTCGGAGTCTCTGGGCGCACCGCTAGATCCCGCATTTGTAGATCGCTGGTTCGATCTGTTGTTTCTCGGGGCCGCGGGGTTAACAGCATTAACGATCTTGGTGTTGCGGAAGGTGCGTGGAGTGTGGAGTAGGGACGTAGATTTAGAGAGTGGGAGCGGGACTAAGGAGTCTTGAGTGGAATGGGTTATTGGCGTTCGTTAGGTTCTTTGTTTTCGGGTCAGGGGGAATCGGATCTGTTTTCATGCAAGCTCTTGTATATTATGCGTTATTGCATCCTTTTACTCTACATTGGATAGATTAATAATTAGGAATAAAAAAGGTTTGGTTTGCTGCAATGCGATCAAAACCTACATATCTACCTCCAATACGTCTAATTCGATCAATGACCGCTGCTCTGAATCCTTCAACAATATAGCACACGAGTGCTCATAGTTGGCCCTAGTGGGTATAAACGAAGCACACCCTACAATGTCGTGGCTATCGTCAATCGCGAGTGATCCTCATAAACAAATGAGATCATAGGATCCGCGTAGCAACGGCAACGGCGATCCTACCTCGGTCCATATTACCGGGACCTTTCAACATCACCACCCTAATTTACGATACCCTCCTCGTCCGTATCAACACCACAATATGTCCTTCCTCCAGCCGATCCGTCTATCTACGCGTCTCCCTCTCAGGGGGGCCTGTCTATCCCGCCCATTCCAGTCAATCCGCTACCAATCCTCTGCAGCTCCTTCGGAATACCAGTACATCCTCACCTCTACGCCTCGCCCAGGCGTGGGACAGAGTACCTACCTCCAACCCCTTGGGAAGGCGTTAATACTCACATCTTCCTAGTTACATTGAACCGACCAAAGGCCCTCAATGCCCTCAGCACCCCGGTTATGAAAGAACTCAACTCCGCGCTTCTATCCTTCTCCTCCACGCCCGAGATCGGCGCCGTCGTGTTGACCGGTAGCGAGAAGGCTTTTGCTGGTATGCTATACCTACGCCGGGAGTGCTAGCTGCTGATGTGGGGGGTTGTAGCCGGCGCGGACATCAAGGAGATGAAAGACATTACCTTCTCGCAAGCATTTGGGGGGGACTTCATCAAGCTTTGGTCGGACCTTACCAACATCCCACTTCCTATCATCGCCGCCGTGAACGGATACGCGCTTGGAGGTGGGTGCGAGCTAGCGCTAATGGCCGACATCATCTACTGTGGCCCCAAAGCAACATTTGGACAGCCCGAGATCAAGCTGGGGGTTATTCCCGGAGCCGGGGGGTCGCAGCGGCTCACAAGGGCTGTTGGCAAGGCGAAGGCGATGGAGATAATTTTAACGGGGAGGAATTTTAGTGGGGAGGAGGCGGAGCGGTGGGGGGTTGCTGCGAGGGTTTTTGAAAGTGCTGAGGGGTGTGTGAAGGGTGCGTTGGATACAGCTGAGACTATTGCGGGGTATGGGAAATTGGCGGTTAAGGCGGCGAAGGAGGTGGTGAACCAGGCTTATGAGGGGTCGCTGGCGGAGGGGGTTAAGTATGAACGGAGGATTTTTCATGGGTTGTTTGCAACGAGGGATCAGAAGATTGGGATGACGGCTTTTGCGAAGAAGGAGAAGCCCGTGTGGAGTAATGAGTAGATACCAATTGGTGCTTGCGGACTGCAAGAAGTACATACTGGGGATAATGGTGCTAATGTTTATATGGTTGTCCTCGTCGAGTGCTGACACCTATTGGCTAGGTGAATAGAGAATAAGCAGCCAGAGCTTCCTTGTGTGCCTCCATCAGTAGCTTTTAGTGCGGTGATAAGGCTCAATCAATGTGAAAGTGGTATCATGCAGGTTTTTGTAATGCAGCTTTACAGTTATCGAACCAAGCTGAGTAGTGATCCTTCTCTCCCTTGTCGTTCAGCGTGCAAAGCTCCGCCAGTTCCACCGCTTTCTTAACCAAATTCTCCTTCGCCTAGCCCAATGTCAGCACACAATCCCCCTTCCAAGATAGGAAGTACTCACCGTATCCTCCAAATCCTCATCCTCATAAAACGCCATACCCAACTCATCCGCCAACCCAGAAATCTCCTTCCCCACCCCCGCAATCGCATCAACCCTTATCCTATCCTCCTTCAACACCCCCTCCCCCCCTAACCTCCGTTTCCTCACCGCCCCAATAAGTATCGTAACCAACTTCAACTTCTTCAACGCATCCTCCGCCGACTTTTTCGTAACCACATCAAGTTTCCCCTTCCTCGTAGGCCGGTCCCAAAACTTTTGCTCATCCTCATCCTCCTCACTCCCATCCTCATCTTCCTCCTCAGCCCACTCCTTAAGCTCCGTCCACGCATCCCCAACCATCTCCCCATACCCCTTTAACGCACAATCAACAACCCCCACCAAACCCTGCGTCTTCAACCCCATCACCCGGTCTGCAGCACTCCATACCACCCCAGTGTTAAGTAGCCGATCCCCCCCGCCCTCAGCGCCAGAAACATACTCTGCGATTGCGCCGAGTAGCGCATCAACCGCACTCTTTACCTCTGCCGCGAGCGCGGCGCCGTGGATAGCGGGATCGCATGACGAAACGGCAGCGACTAGCGTCGGGACGATAGACGTGGCGAGGTCGGAGATGTCTTTCTTTGCGGCGTCGACGGTGACTGGAGGGCGGAGCGCGACGGAGAGGCGGGTGGTGTGGGCTTTTGCGAGGGTGCCGGTGGAGTGGAGGAGGTCGAGGGGGGAGGGGGTCAGCGGTGGGCTGGTGTAGACTGGGTTTTGGACGGAGGACCGGCAATGATTGATGAGGGATATGAGCGTGGCTAGGGAGGCGCTGAGGGGGGAGGTTGGGGACGAGGACGGCATTGTTGTGGAGGGCGTAGGGTGGTGGGATGGGTTTGAGGTTTTTGGCGGGGTAGTTGTGGGTGCCAAGATTGGTCGAGTGATTGGGATGGCGGACCCCACCACCGATCTGAAGTCTTACGCTGCAATTTCATGCCATCTCTGCTTTGCCTACAGTGCGGTGCGTCGCAGTGTCTACGGGGTCTGCGGGTCTGCGGGGTCTGTGTAGTTTCGCATCACTTTTACTCGCTTCCAGTCTTGGACCAGTAGAAACACTATTAAAATAAACTCGGCAGCGTCTTTTCTCTGGTAGTGTTGCCGGTTATATATAGAGGTCAGTTTAACCTCTGCATGCGTAATGCGGGATACTAAAAGTAGAGTTCAAGTAACCCAAAGTCAAAACCATTGAGGTCCCACCAGATAAAAGTAGATTCAAAGTGTATTCCACATCAAAAAAATGCGTAGGTGCAATGTATCACCTGGGTCTGGGCTGCCTACCTTAGAGCCGGGTCGATCGTGAAAGTGTGGTTACGTTCGCGGCATCAAGAGCCCAAATTCGAGTTTCCACGCCTAAAGCAGCGGGCAGTCCGTGGATGCATAAATTATGAACCACCAAACGCAAAACAAACCGAGTCTACACCCACCATATACATTGCCTCCAAATGTGTCCGTCGAATCCCGCCCCAATCCAAAGCAAAAGTCCACAACTCCATCCCATGTTTAACCCATTCCCATCATAAAAACCCTTGAAATGCCACTTTGTAAACAGAACCAGCCCATGCCCAGAGAATACAAAAGCTGTAAAAGTACATGCAAATCATAAAAAAAAGGGCAAATTCATAAATTCAACCCCCGCCCGACTAATTAGGTGTCTGAGTGTCCGCGTCTAGATAGTGCCCGTCCGAGCCTCAGGCTCTGGATGCGACTCCTTCTATTAGCGCGGTTCTCGCGACCGCGAGTCCTCTCCTCTTCGCGGAGTTGTCTTAGCGCCGCCATCCGTTCGTCGCCACTGGTTCCCCGCGCGATGTCGAGGTATCGGGATAGTCTGGAACCATGATGCACTACTTGTGGTGGAGGTTGAGATAACTCAGGTGTTTCGTCTTCTGGCTCTTCTTCGGGATGAAGGTCGATACGGCTATTACGAATTGGAGTTAGCATATGAGCAAGTTACTAAAGCGACGTTGAATAGGTATACCAAAGCGGACACGATCCGGAGACGTTGAGGAGCCATGGATCGATGCAGTCCGGGTGGAAGTTGTGTTGGCAAGGTCTGGGAGTATTATTAGCTTTATTTGTGTACTAACATACGACTGGTAAGAACCCACAAAACCCGCACTTCCTGACCCTGTTCAAAGTCTTCCATGCACACGGGACATTGGTTTTGCGACGACAAGCCCTCCGTCACTGGCGTGGGCGTTGCACTAGGCGTCGGTTCATCGTTGCCCTGATGATCCCCTTCTGTGTTCGGTGCCGTAGTACCAGCAATCTCCTTGACCACAAGCTCCGTGGATGTCGGATTCGCGGGATCAGGCGTCTTGACACGATCCTGCATCTCCACATCTGCAGGCTTCTTGACCTCATCTACAGGTTTCTCGACCTCATCTGCAGGACTCGCGGATGCTCCAAAACGAACTATGGGAATTGTATCCAACACCGCTCTGGCGAGTCCTTTAGCTCTCGACTGTCGCGGCCGGCCGAAACGTGCGATCGATCGCGGACCATAGCGATCAGGGTGACGATGGGCTCGAACAGCGCCAGTAACTATAATCAATAGGAACAGCGCCGTGATGATCCCAGTCACCGAGTATAATATTATCAGAGCAACGCTGGTGCTGGGTGCTGGGCCGGGGAGCCCGTTGTTGTCACTAATACCTAAAGACGACGACTGCCGCTTCTCGACCGATCCACCATCGCTGCTCTCCATACCTCTCACCGCCAGGTTGTTCCCGATGTTGCCATTGCTTCGTGGTATCGCCAGTGGGTTTGCCTCGGCCGATAAACACAGGGCCGCAAAAGCTACCGTGAATAATATACAGCCCCGCACATGCAACGACGTCCCGTTCAACATTGAGGGAACGAACGACTAGTAAGCAACGGGAAGCTTAGGCGGAGTTGTGCGGGCGCCGTATGTAGAAGGCAGCAACAGCTCGAGGTGTAGAGTGATCCGGAGTTGCTACGCGCGGTGGGGAGCATGAGATGGATTGCTGCACATGCAAATATGGGAATGCGCAAAATGGAGGAAAACTTCCAGATTACTTACAATAGTAGCAACTTCCTTGGCTTCATATAACTAAGTCAGCGGAGCGCGGGATCATTGGGATTCCGTCTGATAGTGAGTTGATGACGAGGACGGTCGGAACTTAGTATGTAATAGTGATGCTCACGTAGCATTGAAAGGGCTATCACACACTGCACGTCAAACATCCAATAATAATAATCACTACGACGTCTGCGCCGATTGGAGATGGGGTTCTAACCAATCCCTCCCGCGGGACACCCTCCGAAAAGCAAATATGTAACTCTATACCAGGCGTGAAACCCCACAAAACCCTCACTATTTTTATGACCTCGGTTGCATCGGGCAAACCATCCGTGCCGAAACAACCGCTCCTGGCAAAGATGTGTTGTGATTGTTAGACAGGAAAGGTGTCACATTAGCGGGCAATGACTGCCTCCTTAGTTTCTGAAAACCAGGCTTGAGACAAAACAATGAAACATGGTGAATGTTTCACTGGATATCACTCATTACAGAGTCCGACGACATACTCCAGGTAGGTAGTCCTTTGATTCCGAGATTTGCCTAGTGTCGTCATCCATATCCAGCCGGATATACTGATATCCTTACGCACTTGGAATATCAAGGGTATGAAATATCGATCCTTCACATACTCCACATACTAAGTAGATTCCAAGAATGTACTTTATACTACGTGGTCCATCGCGCCGAATGTATCAATCCGGACTCTAGGTAGAAAGTGTGTATGATACCAGCCCAACAATAACCGGGCCTCTGATACCTGGAGCAGATTGCACCATTTCGAATACCGGAAAACCTCTGCGGTAAGGGTATGTAAACTGCTCTGAGTTGAGCTGGGAAGAATCCCTGTGGACGTTTCCCAATGTTGAGTACATAACCCTAGCAAAAAGAATTCCTCCATCAGGCAGCAGTACCAGTTGATCGGTTTCCGCTACCGAGGATTACTCTACTCTATTACTACTGTTGATGACGCATTCGCCGACAAATGTAGCCGCTAATACCCGGAACAAAACACCGAACAATAGCGCCGTCGGCTCCGAGGCCCGGCCCGGCCCGTGTCCCGTGGGGAACCCGAGCAAATGTCGGGGACGGGGACACCAGTACCGGCTTGTAGTAGCGGAACCCCCAGGACAAATCGACACTCGTGTTGCAGAGCCCTAAACCTCCAGTGACCATGTAGCTCTTCTCCGCAACAAGTCATCAGGCCTCAACCCACTCCATAAACTAATCCGAAAAGTTTCAGTTCTCACCCTTCTCACTTACTCGCCGATGGAAGAGCCTTGCATGGAGAGACCCCCTAAAGAGGCGGAAAGCTTCTGCAACCGAATGCCTGATATTAATAAGCGCGGAGCGGAAGGTTTAGTTCCTGGAAATATACCTGTCTGCCCCGCCAACTGAATCCGATATTGAGGGAGGCACATGTAAAGTACTCTTCCGTGCAGTTATGGGGTTCCATCTCTGACCCTCGCTTTTCGTGGTTTCGTGGGGACTGCGGGTCTGTCGGATTCCTGGGCACATACGCGGCAGATGAAAATAACCAACTGAAAAACAGCGGGGAGCCAATAGTCTCGGAGCGTGGTACACTTCGAACACAGGACAACTTCCGGAGTGCTCTGGGTTGGGCCGGGGAAAGGTCTAGGGATGTTTCTTGATGTGGTGCAGAGTGCAGAATTCTAGCAGACTTCTTTTCTACCACTTATGGATAAGTACCTCGGAGCAGGAAACCGCTCAATGCTTCCGCCCACCTCCAGTACCCACGTTGTATCCGGGCCACTAGCTTATTGCTTAAGTCGCTAACCCTTTGGCCCCCGTCGCCCGAGCGGATTCCGCGCAATCCAGCATTCAACATAGAAGGGACGGCTTCGAAGGTGGAAATGGGAGACAACTGGGAACTCATTAACCAACACCATTTTTCTATTGTAGAGAACCGATTAACGCCTCTTCTTTGATCCTTGAAACGCCAAACCTTGTTTGAAATGCCGCCTCTAACCTGCCGTGCGATCACTCTGAGGTATTATTTCCAAATCGAGTCTTGAACTGAGCAGTCGTGAGGGTCCCCTATTAGTGGGGAGTTAGGAACGGCTCAGGCACTTACGATCTTCGATAACTTTTCCAGCAAGCGTAGCGGTCTTGCCTATCAACAGCCAGGTACATTCTGTATGCTTGTACTTGCTACTATGGTTTGGAGTGACAACAGGATGTGAACTTTTGAAGTATTTTTTCGCAGTAACTCTAAAAGATACTTAATCGTTGGCGTCTGCATGCTGCTCCCAACGCCTGTACCGTGTATACTAACACGAAACGTGCCCAACTCTTCTACCTACCACATAGAGGTATAGATTCATGCGATGCTGTAGCAAAGAACAACGCATAGCATAAGAACCTTCAGGCGTCCAAGCACAGACACTTTGATACATTGACTGTCGCGAGAGGTTTCTGAACGTTAACGATCTGGAGAAATGTATAGATACTTACTTATGTACTTATAAGGTTTATCGATATGGAAAGCTGCGGGACTGCATTCCATCGAATTCACGACCTCAGAACCTGAAATCCAATTTTCGATGATGGCGGGCCCAAGGTGCTTTATTGCTAGACGTTTCTAGATTGACATCCCGGATAATTGTGAGTTTGCCTGCATGGGTTACCAACACTAGTTCGCATCAATCTGAGGCGCTGCAAGGGGGAGATCTGACGGGTGGCAGAGGAGACACTGGAGTAGGGCAATCACCGATATTTTTATTTTTATTAGAAGCCCATGGAAGGCACGCACTCAACTCACCCACTCTAGAGGCTGCGGCTGGCTCGAGTCACAACAATGTAACCCAACTTTAAACATGGTGTGGAGTTGAGTGAGTGAGTCTGCGCCAAGCCCCCCTTTTGCGGCTGATCCTCCTGTGGTTACTTAAGAGGACAACTTGTCCTCTACTGTCCCCTTCGCCCCATTCCTTCAAAGCGATGCACCTTTTGTTAGGATGCCCATGCCCATATTCGACTCTCTACTAGCTACTCCTACCACCTATCAACCTCTTATACTATCTCATCCTCACCATCGGTACATCTGAAATACTTAAAATCTCCCCTATTCTTTAATTATATTCTGTCACGATCACGACCAAACCCAACTTGATTTCCTCGAGAAACTCTGCAAACGATATCACGATGACGAATATACTTGATACGCCGTCTACGCCCCAAAGCCTAAACGACGATTCCGATCGTTATTGTTCCTCTTCACCCTCTAGCTTCACGAGCTCGCGGCAGACTTCACCGAGCTTCCTGCCTGCAACCCCTTCCCCTACTAGTGCTGCATCCTCGGAGGAGGAGGAACCGAAGACCAAGAAAGAGGAGGAAAAGAAATCGCCGGTAAAGAAGAGAAAATCATGGGGTCAACAGCTTCCAACACCAACCACCAACCTTCCTCCTCGGTAAGATTATTAACCCAGCTTACCTATATCGAGGGTTTTTACTAATATCATTATAGAAAGCGAGCTAAGACCGCTGAGGAAAAGGAACAACGTCGGGTGGAGCGTGTACTACGGAATCGAGCAGCCGCCCAGAAGTCAAGAGAAGTCAAGAAGCAACAATTAGAAAAGATCGAGGAGGAGCGGGACGCCCTTAAGACACAGAATGAAATCTTAGTCGCAAGGAACAAACAACTCGAAGCAATAGTCGAGCGGTTACGCCAACATGTCCCAATCGAAGATCAGCAAGAAATACCGTCACAACTTTCTTTACTTGACATAACCGGGCTTTACGCTTTCGACGGCCCAAACTTCACGCTCAACCCTGCCTCCCTCTTGTCCAACTCCCCGTTCAATATCGTCTCCGATGTGCCAAGTTCGTCCTCCTGTAAGACACAACAACCTGCTGCGTTGTTGTGCGACCTGCCGTGTCTGCAGGAGGCTACGAAGATGATCTTTATCGCGACCTTGACGGTATGGGCAACGATAGTGACATTTGTGGAGGCGTTGTCACCTTTCCTTGGACTAGCGACCACCAGTATCTCTCTGACGGTGACTCCGCTCTGGCAAGTTCTCCTGAAACCGCTGAATTACGTTCCCCAGAATCAATTCTGGAAGAATTTCTCGATTGCGATGGTTCCGCAGCGTTTGACGAGTCAGCTCTGCAGCATAGTTTTGGCGCATCTTCGGATAGCGACGTTCTATAGCTCGCAGCAGACTTCTAACGATGAGGAAGTACCTATTACTACGAGGCTTTTTTCTGGATTTGTTTTTGGCAATGTTTTGAAGCGGACAAGGCGGAATTTGTTGGACACAAGTCTCGACCGGAGCACGAATGGAGCTCGATGGGACAAAACCACAAGCTGCCAGGCAACTTTGTGATAGGGTTTGGTTAAGGAGTGAATGGTGTATTCAGGCGGCGTTATTGCTTATTTTCCGGATATGTTCTCTACTCTTGCTGGCTCTTTGTTAACAAATTGAGCGCGGGTGGTAAATCAAGATTATTTTGCTTTTTTTGTTCTTGGCTGCGGGTGGGTTTTTTGTACCTTAGCGATGGGTTGCTATTTGCTGCCTAAAAATAAGTTGACAGGAATATCTAATCATTCATATGTAACGTGTTAGCATGGGAGACTTTTGGTGAAAGCAGTGTCCATCTATTCGTTGAAATGGGTGATAAATTTCAACACAGATAATTCAATACTTTCAACTATCCATTGCCGTATGCTGGCTCACAGAATTCCCAGGCAGTTGCCAGCAGTAACAACGCATCCATCTCCCAAGATTTCATCGCATCGTCCAAAGGTTCGCTTGCCTTTGCACATGTCATCTCATCAAGACGCATCTTTGAGATGCACAACCACCAGGGTATAGGTCGGGTTCCTTGATTTTCATCCCACCATCAAGAAAAATACACTAGCCGTGCTTGGTCTGTGATTCCAGATTCTCGATCGATATGAGCGACGTTTGCACTTGCAGCCAGCGTATGAATAGTATGAAGCATGGCATACTCTGATGGTACCTACTCCAGTCACACACCCCACGGACAATTTGAGATGGACAACTCGTATTCGTAACTACTATTGCAATCTATATACTGTCATAGGGCATACTAAGAGACGGTAGTTGTGATGACTGTTGTACAACCTGTCGTTCTGACACCGGTGACGCTGAGAGAGCCTGCTGTGCTTTGGGTAAGCCTCTAACCGGCGACAATGATGTACAGGTTGGCCTGTAGGTTTACTGGAGCGCTCGTCCAGGGGGTAGGAGAGCCGTCCTCTGTGGGCGTTTACGAGCAACTCCAGTAGTCGTGATGATGAGTCACAACATGTCACTCAGCCGCCGGTACAACATCACCCATCTCGGAATCTAGTGGAGGGAGTATTAATCTTGCGTGGCCAGACCCTGTACTATACATGCAGTCGCGGTTGCTTGCGGGCGTGCTAAGTACTCTTCTAGACCTCCATCGAGAATTACGGTGCCTCCTTCACCTATGCTTCTCCCAAGGACAAAGTTTTTCAGTACACAAGCCTAAATTTGACGGAGAAAATGTTCAACTTTTACTCCGCCAACCTCCACCGGGGAAGATACCTCAACATCACCGTCAAACAGTCGTTTCACTGCTCTCGAGGGAGAGACGTTGCTATTCGAAGAGGCGATGCAGATGTTCTTCAGCAGCATGCAAGGCCGTATCAAGGCAGGCTATCAAAATAGCAGCTAGGTAGGCCATCTGGCGTTTTGCTACGCAGTCCTTTTAAATGAAGGCTATGCCTGGTCTACGTTAGGGGAGGCTGACAAGAACGCGGTATGGTCGGCCTTATCTGTAGGTGCCTGAAAATTAGGAACACTGGGTGACGGTGCTCAAGGGCAAGGAAGTGATCCGTTATAAATCAGATGGAATGATCTACGATATTGTTCTGAGGCCACTAGTCCAAGCGGTGTTTTTGAGCAAATACCGGATTTCAAGTCCCTCTACTGAAGACCAAGCAGGCAGACGTTATGTCTGACCACACATTATACATCTTGGGCTGGGAGAAGGTTTTCCAGATGGTTATTCTGCAGTCCGAAATGGAAACGATGCTCACAGCGTCGCTAGTTAGTCTCGATAACATAGATTCTAGACAGTTTTAGTATGATCAAGTCATTTGTAGCAACATCCAGGTACACTGTATATCCGGTGATTTAGCCCTTGGTGATTGTTAAGATCCCAGGTCATGGTTGGGAGGAACTATTTTTCCAGCTCTTCCAAAAGCACTTTTTTAGCCTTGCACCAGAAGAATGTGAACACTCGATGCGTTTGTCTGGCAGGTGAGGGTCCTGAATCACACCTTTGCTCTAACGTTCTCGAGATCTCATTCTTGTCTTTAATACGATCAAATTGCTCCATCTCTTCTACCAAGCGTAGCTGGATATAAGGACTACGATGGCTTGATTCCACTGGTTATTCTCTTCCGCAAACGTCTACCATGATTTTGTTCCCAGTCCCCGCCTGCCCCCTGCCAGTCGTGCCCCCAATAGACGCAGCACTCGCTCCATAAGTCCATCACACTCAAAGGCATAATTATTAATGAAGGTATAATATCCCCCCACCAGGTACAGAAGAAGATATAGTCACCATCGTAGTGTACTATACAAATTTCCACACTCGCCCCTATCGGAATGAAAGACCAGCCATCTTACCGAAAATCTCTCTGCCAAAGCACAATTCCATCAACTTTATAACATTGTCACCGCTACTACTGGCTACATTCACGCTACTACCGCCTTGCTTGTGGCTCCCGCACTAGTAGAGTTTGGAGGCATAGTAGACGTAGGTTCGAAGATTATAGAGAAACTCAGTCCTCACCGGGTTTGTGTCACTTTGGTCTGACGTTCCATTAGCCGCCTTCCAAGCTACTGGCAAGCGTTCATTCCCTGCTGTTGCGAGGTAGAGTACGTACCGGTATTGGGGGTAGGTTGGCTCCTACCACCGCCAACTGTCAACTACTACCAACGCAAATTCTAGATGGCGGTTTCTTTTGTTGGGGTTTGATGGGGCTCGCGACATTGCTTTCATTTTTGTTATTGGAAGAAGCGGGGAGGAAATATGTTAGTATATGCCATAGCCGCAAGCGGCTGAATGCAATATGATTATAAACAAACAACAAATGCAAATTCTAGAGGTGGATTCAGTGCCCTTAATTCTTTCGTGAGCAAATGTGGTAATCCACTACCAAGCCTGACTGTTTGCATTTTCTCACGTCAACATCTCCTCTTTGGTTCCAATGCAACATCCCTCCGCTACTCTAAAGCTTACAGGACAAAAACGCCACAGAAACCTCACATTACACTCTGCCTACGGAAATACTTGTGTGGTATGTACGAGGGCCAAAATGGCATCTTTCAGTATGCTACGCTACGCTACTTCCACAAAACCGTCACTCCTGAAGTCCAACAACAAAAGACAAATCCAAAAAGACAACCCCCAAAATAGAAGGGACGCTGGACAATGCAAGATACAGCGGTACAAAAAAGCTTCAATAAATAGCAAACAGATGAATGTTACTCAGGTAAAGAACAAAGAAATCCAGACAAGATGATACAAATCGATCCCGTCCACGCCGCAACATTAAAGAACATTACAAGATGAATAACTTACCCGCATCCGCCACCATCTAGGTGTATGTAACCACCCCTCTATGTCTCCCTCCGTCTTAAAACAAAAAGGTCTGAGCCACGATGCAATGATTGTCTTGAGTACGAGGCGCCCAGTGAGGTATTATAAGATAACGCATGACCGCTTATCTTTCGCCCCCTTCGCATTCGCACTCAAAGCTACCCTTGCAGCCTCTGTGAAGGCCTCGTTGACTCCTCTATTCATTTTCGCCGAGCACTCGAGGTAGCGTAATGCCTATTTCCTGGTCAGCCCCCACAGTCCGCCCCATATTTCCAGCCTTCGTACCTTGATCCTCTGCGCCACCGCTAGTCCTTCCGGATACTGTATAAACCCGCCAGGAACGTTCTTTTCGGGACTGTCGTCACCGGCTTCTCGGAGGTCGCATTTTAGCGCTACTAAAACAAGCTTCACTCCTTGACAGTTATCGGCGATTTCACCGACCCATTTACTTTCGACGTTTTCGAGTGAGTCGCGGGAGTCGACCTGTTGGTGTTCAGTTAGTGTATGCGAACGCACTAATGAAGGGAGAAAAAGAACGGACGGAGAAACAGAGCATTATAGTATGGGTGTCGCTGTAGCTTAAGGACCGGAGACGATCAAACTCCTCCTGTCCTGCCGTGTCCCAAAGGGACAGCTCAATGTGGGTGTTGTCGACGTATACATCATGGACGTAGTTCTCTGGTAAAGTGGTGGTGAGTGCTCATTCTCTGCGCCTTGCTTCTGAGAACGGGCGTACCAAAAACCGTGGGCTCGTAGACCTGTGGGAAGTAACTGTACAACCCGAGTCAACGACCGAAGACTCAAAGGGGGGAGGGGGGATGAAAGGCGCACCCCCGAGTAAAAACATTTAATAGCGAAGTCTTTCCACACGCGCCGTCGCCTGTAAAGTCGCCTCGGGCGACGGGTCAGAAATTGTATGTTTATCTAAAAGGCTGGTGGTGCCACACCTAAAAGGACTATCTTTCGTTGTGTAGTCTTTCGTCGCATCGCTGTCAGTCGTAATGAGTAAAGTAGTTATCGGGGGGTGCAAAGATAAACCTTGTTTGAGCCGCAGAGGGGCATGATTATGTACTAGCAAGGGCGAAGTGGAATAGATTGCTGGGCTCCTGAGTCCTTGAGTCTGGAGACAGTGGGTAGATATTCGCAAAGCGGTAGATTGTGGAGGGAGGAGTGAGGGCGGAGGTAAAGTTAAGACCGACGACGTAACGCATCAGCTCAGCTCAGCTAACGTCCGTGAAACACCGCGAATGATAGCTGTCTTCAGCTACAACCATACAATTCACAATTTCCGCAGCACCCACGTGATGGATACTTTCAAGTAGTTTCGTCTACCGGGTAGTGTTTAGGCGATCTTGAGTCTTCAGAGTAAATAGAAATAGGTACCAAATTTCAAAATTTCAGGTATATAGGTCGAAGAGGTCATTAGCGGTTTCTTGTTCTCAGCTTAGGTACTCGTCAATTTTTAAATTATCGAGCGGGTGCTAAGGGTTACCCTACGGTTTTGTATGGTAAAACCCTAACCCTGGCTCGATAATTTATAAATTGACGAGTAGCCTAGCCCTGCTCATGCGGCTAGGGTTTCTGGGTACCTGAGAAGTGGGGCACAGCAGTGGATATCACCGCTCTGCCTTGATTTCCAAAACGTGCTCCTCTAGCGTTTTTCGAATTTAATTCTGCTATCATTCCCAATACGTAGCTGTGTATTCGATTCTTCGGTTCCTTCTAATGTTGGCGGCGGACTGGACGAAACAAGCATGGAAAAGGGGAATAGATAATGTTGAAAAAGCCCCAGGGCAAATGTTATTATCCAGCGAGAGCCTCCTACGGGTTCTCAGTAGCTAACCATCTGTATGTAAGGGTCGGATGAACACAACGTGGGATATATTTTGAGTGTGCCTCTAAATGGGGAGTGGCAAAGTTACTTCACCAATGAATGGTCTGTGCAGTGGTAAAGTCACTCGTCCACTTGTGGTTCAATGCCTCCACTGCATTAAAATGTACTTTATGCATATCCAACCCGACGGAGGGTTTTCGTATCTGGCTCGTTGGCCGTGCCAAATCCGAGGCCCCATTGTGTAGCTTCGGGGCATGCGAGCACGGGTGGTGTTAGCTGGCTCAAGTTAAGCGGGATTAACAATAACCGCTGGCCGGACAGCTAATCATTCGCATAAATAGGGTTATGTCCAGGACCTAGCACGGCCATTCTCTATTTTGTGGAGCAGACAGTCAAGGTCCAGTTACTGCACTCCGATTCGTCGCCAACATGGACTTGTATACGACAGCAGTGGTTGGGGATTGACTACCGTCAACCGACCTACCGGGGACACTCTCAATTAACATACCTACAACTCGTGATCGTGATCAAGCTCAATTGATAACCACTGTGCAGACGGAAGAGCGGGTTAGTTCAAAGGTGAGTTTCAGCTTTCTTGCAAGGTCATACCTATTCTAACATGCTAGACCACCTTGTAGCTATGTGTTTCAGTCCATCGATATCATGATGTCTAATATCTTCAGAGAAAGCTATTCTGCCTTCCACCCTCTCGATCCATCCTCTCGACACCCAATTAATACCGTCGTACCCTTTCTAATGAACAAACTTCGAGGCGAGATCAAAAGACCATCATCACCCATCTCGATATCTCTCGCTGCTCGCCGGCCCCTTTTCCAGCATGGATCTGACTCGATCTGGATAAAACCGAGGTTATCCCCGGTTTGTTTATAGGTAGTAGGTTTTGGGAATAGATTTGTAAACGCTGTAAATAGCCCCAAGTAAAGGCTTTTGAATAACAGGCCGCTCTTGCTTGCAGTGCCCACCGGTTATCAATATATTCGTGCTTCAACAGGATATTCATCTCTGCTGAGAAAGCAGTGCTGTGTGAAATATCTTTTGGATGTACCGGGCACGATGCCTTCGGACGCCACGAATCACAAAAGCCCTGTCCGAAGAAATTTTATCAAGGATTCCGCCCATTCTTGGGCATTCAGTATTGAAAATTTGTCGCAACAAAAATCTCATCAGAATCACCGCGCTCGCTACAGTATTCAAGGATGCCGGCAATATTCATAGTAAGGTAAAGCAGCTTATCGAGCTATCATCCAGTTCATCAAGTATGCTATCGAATATATATATGCTGAATACGGCCCACCCAGGAGGAGCCAGTTTACGGTTGTTCAATTGTGCCGGCCGTCAATCGTCACTTAGCTCCGACATAGAGTCTATCGTAATACATTTGGTATATAATGAAAGCAAGCAACACGAACCCTATCAATAGCAGCAAGAAATAGAAGTGGCCCCAAGAGACCACTCATCATCAACGACGGATGACCACAAAGGAACATCATTACGTGGATGCTAATATGAATACAACAATAGTATAAGACGGAAAGATTTTATGAAGCTCCCATGCGCCGAATGATTTGGTCCCGTATTATCATCCTCATTTCACGCCATCGTCCACATCACACCCGGCCCAACCTGACCTCCATCAGTCGGTCGCAGTACCATCATCATTCCAGTGCGCCTCCCAGTCGATTACGACCGAGTGTATCGAGTCTTGCCGAAAGTGAATGGAACGTAGCGATATTTGATCATGTGCTGGATTTGTCTCCTCATAGTCAAGGTGAAAAGAATGATCCAGTAGATAACGAGTACAGGCCAGAAGACTATGTGCACGCTGTCAGTTCATCGATCTTCGCATCACTTCTAGAGCACACAAACCAGGAATATCACAAGCATCGAACAATGTCGCAAAAATGGCAAGCGTGATCGCCCTAGTCGCATTATGCCAAAACTTAAACTCGGGGAGCCGTCTGATAAACGGCCTAAACTCCTCATCTTGCTTCGTGGGCAACGCCGGCATTCCTCCGCCTTCCATCTCATCATCCTGTTCGAGGGAGGGATCGAATTTTGGCGTCAGGAACGCAAGGAATAAATTGAGAAGGTAGATGCCAAGGGTATAGCAAACTGCATACAGTCGCTCGATCGGTTAGTCTTTGGATTGTAGCAAAACTGGCGAAGATGAAAGCTGCAGACACACCAATGTACCAGCCTTGAGCGAGAAAGATTCGGGCCATGAACATCAGTAGCAAAACCCCTGTACCAATCCATCGGTACGCAGTAAAAGGAACCGATTTGTCGATATATGTTTGGTATGCCTGTGACTCTCGTCAGCAACTCTATGAGTTCGTGATAAAAGGGGGCAATGTCTGGAAAATTACTCTGGTGAAGCGAGAAGTGTGCGCACTCACGGCCGCGGGAAACGTCTGGTCTGGAGGTGTAGAATCCATGATTAGGCGTTGAAACGAATGCGACAGAATATGGGGGGCGATAGAGATTCGTGTGGTTCACACGAAAGGTGTTGGGAAAGGACAGAACTTAGTAAATACTTAACCGTAGGCTGAGCCGCACTCTATGTATGGAAACTTCATGTGACTGGCGGAAGAAATCCCGTGCATGCGAATCGAAACTTCAGCTAGCCAGATGGTATCGGATACATTATTTCATCTATTGCGCTCTGTACTCTACACTGGCCCAATATTCTTGGTGCTCCTTGACTTGGCAAGCTTCAAATCGTTGCCATCTGAGTGAGCGCTGGTGAAACAGCAATTATCTACGATTATTTCCCTTTGCAAAGAATTCCACAAGAACCAACTACCAATTTTGATAGGACACAAAATTTGCTTTCTACCGTTGTTTATCTCGCGAAACGCTATGATAACTCAATCTAAAATTACCCTGTACACGAGATGTAATAAGAAATGCAACCGTGGCCATCTCAATAAGATATTAAGCAGTACCTGTAAGTAAAGGGAGATATCGGAAGGAATCTACCGGAAAGTAAAATCCGCCGAACACGTAACCCCTATAGACCCTTCCGTTTGTATAACAGTTTGCTCTGCCCAGGCCTATTCTCAACTAACCTCTTCAAACTCACTACAAACATTTCTTTGATCTTTTTATCCGCCAGTCTTACTTTAAACAGTCCAGCAAGAGCAGCAGTAGTAGTTCCTTCAGGTCCGATGACGGCCAAGATTTCTTGATCGGAGATTGGCACTGATGATACCACTATGGGTCAGTTAAAGACGCTTTTTGTGGATCCGGGAGTTTCTCGTACCTGGGGCAACAGTACCACCAGGGCTGCTTGCACGGCTGGCACCTGGAGGAGCGTTCGGTGAACCGGGCCTTGATTTGGATACAGGGATCGGAGAGCTTTGCCGAGATCCAGTTCCAGTTCCTTGGGCTGGCGGAGAGAGAGCACGGCCTCCGGAAAGTAGTTTGACACGCTGTTTCTTGACGCCGTTCGAGTCCGACATTTCACCGGCGGTGTCATCGCCGCTACCACTACCAGCTTCACCCGCGGCCTTCCGTTTCTTTCCTTGTTGGAGCACTGGAGAAGGTGTTAACGAGGTGATCTGAGAAAACTTTTCGGGTGGCACTTTGAGCTTGACAAGCTTCTGTTCCTGACCTGATCCTGATGCCGTAGCAGTAGACGCTGAAGGTAGGGGCTGGTTCTTTTTGGGTTTCTTGCGGGCCTTTTCATTTCCGGATTCTGACAATTCTGCTGAACCTGCTCTCTTTAAATTTAAGCCGGTCTTCTTGTCGCCGGTAGCATTGGGTGGAATCTTCTGCTTTTTGGTCGGTGAAACTTTCGCTTTGGGATCCGGGCTTGGTATTACCGGCTTCTTGTCCTGTTCTTTGGCGGCTTCACCTTTCTTACGTTCTTCTTCTTTCTTGCGCTCCTCTTCTTTCTTGCGTTCCTCCTCCTTGCGGGCAATCTCTTCTTCATCTTCTTCCTCGCTCTGCTATTGTAAGTCCTTGCAACCAAACAAATACATGAAAGGAAGGAAGAATAGCGCCTACCGAAGAAGCATAAGGGTTGTCATCCGAGTCTATTTCGTATGTAAAGTTTCCCTCCCGATTCATTAGAGCTTTCCGGACCTTCTTTCCCTGTTTGATACGCATAGCTTCTAGACGTTTTCGTTCCCGCTCCTCTTCCTCATACTCTCGTTCATCACGGGTGTCAAAGACATTGGCCGACAACTGCTCTTTTTTGATGCGTTTCTGCAATAAGTTCAGCATTTGTAGCACAGACAGTTATACCTTGCGGGATGTACCTCAATCTCTTTGTTTTCCTGCTCCTCGCCCTCCATAACTGGAGCCTCTTCATCATCTGCGAAACGATCATCATCAAAGTCCAAGTCATCTGCATCTGCAGTTTCCGACTTGGGTAAAAGCTTCTCTAGCCTGTCGCCTCTCCGCGTAGCTAGCCTGTTGAATGCGCTGTTGTTTTTCTCCTTTTCAATTCTCTCTTGCTCCTTTTCCTCTGCCTTTGTCATCTTCATAAGCCACCTTGGTGCCCTTGTAGCTTTCTTGATTGCACTTTCGGCTTCCTCTATACTCAACGTCTTGAACTTGTTCTTCTCTGTAAACTTATACCACTTTTCAATAGGTACCATCTTGAATGCACCTTCATCTAGAACAAACATAGCAAATGTACCACCACTCAATGGGTTTTCTAGTTGTCCTTGCCATGTATTCTTATTGTCGAAGTCCTCAATAAACCAAGGAAAGTATTCTTCGTAGCGTAACTTCTTGTCGGCTTCATTTTGCTTGAACACTTGCTGGGTCTTTTTCTTGAACGCCAGCTTTTTCTGCTTTTGTGCTCCACCATATGGAGCGATCTTTTCCGCCTGGGCAGCTTTTTCGGCATCCTTTTTCGCTCGTTCCTCTACTGCATTGGGGTCAGCGTCGCCATCATTACCTTTTTCAGCCGCAGCTTGAGCGGCAGCCTCCTGCTCTTTTCCACCCTGTAGTGGTGCTTTAGGATCGCGTCTGTGAAGTCGGATCGGCATCGTGAACTCGTCCGGGTTCATCGGGTTAATTATTCGTTTCGACTGCAATCTCATGACATGATGCCTATATCCGGCCAATATTTCCCGCTTTGTTGTGGTAAGCTTGAACTCCTGCCAATCCGGCTCTGAGGCAGGTTCAGCTTTGACTGCTGTCGGGCGAGGAGTAGCGAGGGCGGGTGGGGTAGCTGAATGTCGAGGTCCAGCGGTACTAGATGGCGCGCGTAGGCCACCCGGCGGGGGACGCGGCCGCCTCTGCTTGCTAACGAGCGGATTCGATGAATTTTCTCTCCTCTTGATGATACCGAGCGACGGTCTCGGCTGTTGGCCGGAAGCAGACACCTGCGGTACCGAGCTAGACGCCGCGACCGGCAAAGGAGTAGACATTGCGATGTGATATGCAGTAATACGCGACGATCTGCTGAACTGATAAATGGTGTGTCTGTGGGATGGGTGGGCTCTCTTTGACGAGGTAGAATGTAACAGTTAGCGAAGGGGGAGAGGGAGGAAAGCGAGAATGATGACGAAGTTTGTAAATAAAGAGGATTCGACCCTGGTGGTGATGATGACGGTAGTATAATTGTATAGTTGTAGAGGTTTGTGGCTAAATGCTTACCTAGAAAGTGCTCACTGGTTAATCTGCACCTTGAGTAAGGCAACGCTGCTAGCAAAACCGCTACTTAGCTTACCCGGCACCACCAAAGAAAGACATTCTATTCCACTTTCAACCCCAAACACCTCAGTAATACTCCACCACTTCGTATCGTCCAGCATAAGCATTGCTTTGTTATCATTCATTCACCAGTTATTCTGACCTAACCATGCAAGGAACTCGTCATCCCGCCGCTGATACAGCACCACAATCTACATTAGCATCGCCAGCGCTGTCTCTCGAAGATCGCCTACGTGGAATGATCATAAGTCACCAGCAACATCATGAGTCCCGCCGTCGGAATCAATTGGAAATGGCTCACCATTTGCCGCCACAAGGCAACCTCACCCAGCAGCAGCAACCCCACCTCCCCCCCAGCCAAGTCCTACCCAACATGCCGCCGCCCCAAAATGCGTTCTCGGTAGCGCCGCCATCGCTTCCAGTACCTTTCTACTTAACGCCGCAGCTACACCCTGGGCTAGGGATGGGGGCTGGAGCGACTGCTTCACCACAACTAGCGGTCGCACAAGCTCCTTATAGATCGCACGATGGCGGTACACCAAGATTGGTCCCAACGCAGCCTCCTCTAGGCAGAAATGCGCGGCGCCCTGGTCTGGTGCATTCTTATGGACCGGCATCTCGTTATCCGTCCCGCCAAAACTTGGCCTCGCAGAATTCCCCGCCGCCATCAAACTTTGACCACTTTCCGCCGTTAGGTAAAGAGATTCCAAAAGAGAAACAACGATCTTTGAATAGCGTTCCAACTCAGCGCGCTGATCAGCCTCGTGGACAGCAGCCCGTTGGTCCTGGGAACCGGAATACCAAGTCGTATCAGCGGAGGCCCGCTCAAGCCCTAGGCCATTATGAACAATTTTTCGCTGAACAAGCTTTCTACCTCGACCAAGTGACAAAGCGGCTTCTCGACAAGATTACACCTCCGGATTCGGCGATTACCGCGAAGCATGAGCTTCTGAACTCGTTGGAGCTAATATGCAAGCAGTTGAGCCCGACCGCAAAGTTAATACCATTCGGGAGTCTTGTCAGTATGTAATACCCATTCACGATTCCGAATCCGTATCTCCCTTTAGCTTGAAGATTTGCCAAAACTTTACAGGGTAGCTATACATCAGTCAGCAGGTTCTAATTGATCTTCTTCTCCTTTGTGTAGCTGGCTTTGCAACAGCGTCTTCGGACATTGACTGTGTATTTTCTCCGGGATTGGAAAGCGATGAAATGACTGGAGACACAACACCCGATTACCCTTCGCTGCTGGAAAGAAAGCTGCAAGATGAAGGCTTCGAAGCGCAGCTCCTCTTGCGGACACGGGTTCCAATAATCAAAATGGTACAGCGGGAGTCATCGGGATGTCTCCAGGAGATACAATGTGACATTGGTTTCAAAAACCATCTGGCAATCCATAATACGCAGCTCCTCCTTGCCTACTCAAAATGTGATCCAAGGCTGAAAGAGATGGTCTTATTTATTAAGGTTTGTTCGTGATTCGTCCTCTTTAGTTATTCAATAAGAGTATTAACCTTAGTGTTAGTGGTGGGCTAAAACAAGACATATCAATTCTCCGTATCGTGGTACACTATCTTCGTACGGCTATGTACTCATGATATTGCACTATCTCATTAACGTTGTTTCACCACCCGTCCTCCCGAACTTGCAGCTGCAACCAGTCTCGCAAGAGGACGATGGTAAAATATTCTACAGGGACGGTGGAAATGAATACAACATTTGGTTTTCCAGAGATACTCAAAGCATTTTGCCTTCTGTAAATAATGGAACCCTCGGAGAGTTACTCAGAGGCTTTTTTGACTATTACGCATATAAATTTGCGTGGGGTCAGGATGTAATATCTATACGCACCAAAGGAGGCATACTTACGAAGCAGGACAAAGGCTGGATAACAGCAAAGAGCAGACCCGGAATCACTGTGGATGGCAGTGAGACTTATAAAGTAAAAGATCGGTATATCCCCGCGAGCGACCTGTTGTTGACCAGTGAGGGATTGACTCGGTTTTCAGCTATCTGTTCGCTCTCGAGGACCCATTTGAGACTGCCCACAACGTAGGTAGGACATGCAACCGCCCAGGTAAAGACTTTTATACTTCTCTCTTATCTGTTTCATTGATTGATTTCATTCCAGGAGTAGGGAGAATTAGGGACGAACTACGAAGAGCAATGAGGCTAATCAAGAATTGCGGCGACCGAGGTAATAAATTGAAAGAAGACCTCTGCGAGGAAGCTCCACCGGAGAGACCATATTTGAGGAGGGAAGACCGCGATCACAAAGGTCCGAAATCTCCCGGGGATTTGCCCAGCAACGAGAAGACCGCAAATGCAAAAATTAATCAGGGTACATTACTGCCCGCACTAAATATGCCAGCAGTGGAGGAGAGCTTGGTCACAAATACTCTAAAGCAAGCCGAGGACAATGATTAAAAAAGTGTTTGGTTAGATAAGCATGCAAAGGCCAGCCTCTGATAACCTTTCGAAATTCCATCAAATCTGGAATTATCATGGTAATGGGAGCTAGAAAGTTCCTTAGGGAAAAAATGATATTGGATAATTGAACATCGTAACGTACTTCTTCAAACGGTTGTATTGTGTTTGTTGCTATTTAAAAGCTACATTGATGTAACTATCCAGAATCCAAAACCCCTAACCCAGACCTACAAGTACCTCGGGCGCTCATGTTTCTGTTTTTCGGGGGAGGGTTCAATATTGGGACACTTAAAAACTAGCGGGTACCTGGAAGGTTCTCCGAGATGTCAGTAGAAGTTGACATGTGAGTCATGGATTTGGAAGGAATGAGCGACCCGAACTCCGCTGCTTGTTGGTACAATGTTTCGATATCATACCCTCGGTTGAGCTTCTCCGACCGGATCCAGATGTCAGGACAGAGTACTAGGCCTGTCTATACTTGGTACATATATGTACGCAAGTACTAATTAGGTGCCTTAGTATTATCTTTGAGGGAGTATTTGTTTTTGGACTTTAGTATTGTTGATGGGCTTAGCGAGGTTTTTTTTTTGTTATTGGTGTCGACGGACGATCACTCATTGTCGTCGCAGATGATGAAGATGGATGATGAATGATGGCTCACGCACATTTTGCCGTTCCTGGTGACCATGAGAGCTCAGCTCCCCAGAGCTGGAGCTTACCCCTGCAACCCTGGTCCTTGTTTGGGGCAGAGCTACCTACATACCGCTAATGACTGCAGCTTATCGGCGGAAGCGGATGACCTCCCCTAACGTCTTTCATTCCCAACATGACAGTAGCGATGAGTTGCGATGATGACAATGACACTGTACGACCTCTCCGGCAGATACGGACAGAAGCCAGGACAGAAGCCAGGACAGGTGAAAGCTGCAATTCTTACTCTAGTCTTGTTTGCTCCTACGGATGGTACTTCCTGTGCGCAGTAGCAACCTTGGAAGGTACTATAGGCGATAGCTCTACTATTAGGTAGTGGTGGTCGGTACCTTCTCGATAACGCCTCCCCTCTAGAGTATAGTAATATCCCATGACTCAGTAGCTCCTTCATAAACCACACTCGCCGTCCTTCCAGCAACTCAACCCCTTCCCATCCTTCATTATAAACAGCCGCCTCCACATTGCAAAACATAGCTGAAGCTAGCTACCCACCCCCATATCTGTTCTCCTTCCAGAAAGCTCCCCAGCCAACGTCCTTGTCGTCATCACTGCAACCACTTCACCCATTGCTATCCCTTATTCCCATCAACACCGAGTCTGCTATGTCTGCCGACATGTCTGTTGGAGATCTCCGTAGCGCCGCTCTCGAGCAACGTCGTGAGAAGGAGGTATGTTTGTTGGCTCGTTATCCCCATCTTGTTATCACCTCTTTAACGTATTACCTTTATTAGCACCGTGTCAAGTACCGAGGTGTCAACGTCGGCCTTATTGGCAGACCCGTTAGTGAATGGTTCCCAGACCAGAAAGTCCGCAGCTCCTCTACATGGAACAGCAACAACAAGTCAGTAACATAAATATCCGCTGATTGTAGCATTATCCATAGTGCTAATACATCGTCTCCATAGGTTCCGAATGCGAGACATGGTGGGAAAGACATGCCACTGCGCAAGCTGCAAACAAGATACTGCCAGGATAAACCGTCGAAAACATCCACGAGTTGATATCATCGATGTGGTTTGCACCGGTTCTACCCATATCGCCCGCAAGGCACCTCGGCCTGTGCTTAACCACGCTGAGATTGATGACTTCCGGGATATGGATTCTGGTAGCTCCGAAGAGGAGTATGATGAGCATGATGCCTACGTAGAGGGCGTTGCGTACTCGTTCGACAGCACCGGTCCTGGAAACGAGCTGGCCTTGAGCCATGCTGTCACTCAGGCTGTCGAGAAATTCGAATCCAAGGAGCTCGCCACGCTCGTCAAAAATGAGTATGAGTTTGTGAACGAAAGCGACACGGATGAGGACTTTGAGCTGGTTTGATGGCTCTGGTTCTTCCTTCAGACTCAAATTCTTTTAGATTCCTGTGGCTTCTTGTTTGCCCCTCGTCTTTTGTCGAAAATTTTAATATCCTTTGTTTCCAGTACGCTTTGTTAATTCTTTAGGCGAGTTTGTAATTACGATTTCTCATGGTGGCTTCTTTATTCCGATTGTTGGACGTGATGCTTTGATGGTGTTTTCGGTATTGTTCGGTGCGTTGCATATACATTTTAGATGTCTAGCTGTCAGCTTTATACAGGGGGGAAGGGGGAACTTGTTGGCGTTTTTGCATGAATCTATTTGAACTTTTTACAACCTACAACAGTGATCTACCATCTAGTTACGAATACTATTCAACAACGAATTCGATCATTTTGCCTGTTGGCTGCTTCGGGCGACAAGCATTTATGACCCTGGTCTCATTAGATTTGTCACCGGATAGTTTCCACTGTTGGATTGCGGATCATTGTGCACCCTGATGGTCCCTTGACTTGTTTCCGTGCTCAAAACAAACGAAAAGGGTGTAGAAGAGGGCTAGGGGTCGGATTCTGATGTGCGCGCCTCGGATCCTCACGCCTTAGAGTAGAGGATCGGAGTTTTGCACAGGGATGGGGTCCGTTCGTTGGTTGGGAGACGACACCATCAGGTGGCGAATTTGAATCTTGGTGCGACTTGGCCCCAAGTCCAGCCAGGTTGCTGCCTGCGCAGGATTGCAAAAGTCGGGTACCAAGTGAACGGGTTGTGATGGAAGAAGGGCTGAATAAGATTTTCCGTCGTGGTTTAGTAGTGTAAGCGCCTGGAAGGTGTAAGTGATCGGTGAATATTTCTGAAGCCGCGGTACGGAGTGCTTTTCCTAGTCTAAGGGAGCAGCTTCTCGATAGCATCCCATCATTGGTTCCAAAACTCACATATGCAGGTCCGAATTCGGACCACATCATGAGTAAGTTCAAAAGTTCAAAAGTTTACTGGAGTGGCCGAAGTTGGGCAGTCACAAGCCGCGGGCAGTAAGTGATCGTTGAACGTGACCGTCTAGAGGCCGGCCATGGCAGTAAATGGAGACAATTGTCGATACTCACTTATGCAGTACTGCGGAATTGATAACATCTAAGTTTTGCTTATCCCCTAAATTGTAACTGGTCCTGCTTTGTATGGACACCACATAATGGACACTCTTGACAACTATTGATCAAACAAAAGTCCCAACTTATTCCGAGGAGAACCATAGAAGGTTTGTCTTGTGGGATCTTTAATCAATACTGGTCTTCATGGTGGGATGCCAGTTTATGTGGCGACCGAATATCCGTTCGTGATTTAATTGTTACGATACATGGGATACGATACTTTGCTCTCGTATACCAGGTTCACTTCGTGCAGACGAACTTGCGAGCGAGGCGAAAAAGTCTGGGCACGAGAGCAACGATACTTATGCAAAAGCCCATTAACCCAACCAATTTTGATTACCGCCCCTCGACTTCTTCTCCTTAGAAAAGCTTTCGAATTTATCGCAAGTCATCCGGGTCGATATGTGTGATTTTCTTGTTACTTACATAGCCAAAATATTGTGATGCGCAAGATTTATGGGCAAATTATGATTAGCATACTCCCCCGCAATCTTGAAAGTGTTGTATTCAACTAGGGTTTTCGGGTGACTGTATCCATTAGTTGATTGGATCTTGGAACCGAATGATCCTCTTCTTTTCGTCAACCTACAGCCAGCTAAAATATCTGTGTCGTGCATTGTGTTTTGTAGGTTTTCACTGCTACGGGGGAGGTATATTATTATTACTTCACGGGGACCATGAAAGAACGCCACTACAATTACCAACCCATATTGGTTGCGCTGTCGCTTTGGGCTGCCTGCTGGGTACCAGTAGGTAGATTGAGTCCGAATACGAGTAGTTAACCAGAGTAATGAGTATTCGATTGACCGATGCCAGATAGACCAAAGTAGCTATATCCGGCAGTCTTCAAAACTTTAAGAAATCAATTAGAAGTCCCGGGCTTTTTTAATGCCAGCATATCCTGGGTAATCTGAAAGGAAGTTGAGCCATTGAGGATGACTATCTACCGAAGTTGCTGGCTTGGTTGCATACTTTCTGAGGAGTGTACACATGCCAGATCTCACTTGTAGTCTCAGCAAATAATGCGGAAATAGTTGTTGAAAATGATAGGGAAGGATTGTGTTTCGTTAGAGTGCACCTGAGGTAGTTACTGATAGCCACTTTCTCAAGCGGCGAGGCCAGAGAAACATGTCGAGGTGCCAGAGAAGTTTAAGAAGCATACTGCTTCTGGAGAGTGTAGGAGGGGAAAACTGGGGAGGGCTGTGTGGGGATATGGAGAAGCAAACAAACGCACGACGGGCTAAATTAGCGTCACGTCAAACTTTAATTAGCGAAAAGCTTATTTAAGCGCTAGCGAAGCAAAAGTCTGTGCTTGCCTTACACGGTATAGTAGCCCAAAGCAGTGTAGTATTAGCCAGACCAGGGAATTCTTGAGCTCTCCTCTATCAATACCGAGCTGTACCTAAGATTTCTTAGAATCTTTGCTCGGGCTATTACCCAAAAGGCTGGCTTCTGAGGACTCCAAGTAAATGTTAGAGAATCCGATGTACTAATCGATACCAATCAGATTGAGGGGAAGACTAGAAGTGGGGTAAGAGAGATTTATACCGTAGCTACTTTACAACCGTGGTATCCGCTACGAACCGCTCTACAGTACAACGCGCCCTTCGAAGTAATCAAATTAGAAAGCGGATGAGCTGGAGAGACAACAAATTTGCACTTACGGAGTTTGGCAATCTGTTTCCCGGTGAAAATCTCTCATGCATCTAGGCTCCATTCTTTAGACTCTGGATAATTTACGTGCATATCTGAAGCTTGTTTGGAGCGATTTTGTGACGAATAATGTAAGGATTACTCACAAGAAAAGGAAAGGAATTTGCACAGGTTTACTGGTGTTTAGATGCGTGGGGGCATGGTTTGGTCTATGTTCATTGGCCATTATTATGCTAGATCTGGTAACATGTCATTCGCAACATCTTCTCTATACATATGCCCTTACTTCGATACCGGAGAAACCACACGACCTCCTCTTACTACCATGTACAGATGCTCCGATCATCCAGGCACACATATCGTATATAGTGCCCGTTTTCGTTATCCACCTATGGCAACTAACCCCGTATATATCTAGCGGGACTCAAAGTATTGCGCCCTCTTGTTCTAGCGTTCTCCATGCGACAATACGTCAACCGCAGTCGGGAGCTTGCATTCTTAAACTTTGCTCCACTCATGCAGCAAGCGTATCGAAATTGTGTAATACGGCCTGATAAATCATAGAGGTTAGTAAGAGCCGCGTATAGATAATTATGCAGTGAATTGGTTACATGCTTTCAACTGAAATTTCTGAAGTACGTGCTCGAGGAGTAGCATACCGGCAGACACAGTTGAAAGGCGACGATGCTGGAGAAAAGAAACCAGAGGTGGAAAATGCTAAAGGCAGGAGTAGAGAGTAGAGATGGGTAATGGCTTGCCAGGATGGCGATCGAGATGTTGAGGGTTATCAAGGGGAGGATGGAGGAGGTGTAGGATGCCATTAACAGGAATTTTGGAAGGCTTGTGAGCTTCTCCTTGATTTGGGCGGTTGACGGACCCGGAATGAAAGTGGGTGGAAATGTAAATGTTTCATTGCTTGAAGAATATTGTCACTGTTATATAGAATTATTTGTGATTGTTTAGTGTCGAACATTAATAGTTGATACGGGAACATTATTTCTTTGACACTTGTCTCGTATGCATGCCAGCCGTTGTTGATCCTTCATGACACTCTAGGTCTACGTGGTCCTAGAACCAACTCCTGACATATTCATGTGCTGTTAATTGATTTCCCGTGCGCTTCCATCGATTTGACGGGTAAAATGTTTTAACAGCACATCGATGTTGCTAGAAAATATGGTTGTTGGTGAAACATCTATCTACGTGTCGACCGGTAATGTTTTTTTTATCGATCACTAGACATGTTTGCAGCGGCAGTGCATACAGGGGTTTTTTTGAACTGCGGATCTGGATAAGTAGACTATTATTTCAACACAAGAGATGGTAACCACTCGTCCATTACTGGCGGTGTAAACTGGAATGGGATACGGTAATTGGTATATGGTTTAAAAATCGAACAATTCTCATTATTCGAAGTTGCGCTACCACTTGATATAGAGACAAAGAGCGTATTAATACAAAGAGTTAGTATAAGGAGTTTCTTGAGCAGACGGAAGAAAGAGATGTATCTTTGATGACTCTTCAAACAAAAAGATGATCTTTAAATCAATCACCCCACGTACCTAAGATATTGCGGATGTACCCGAATAACTTGACGCGTTACATATACTGGTGTTTACTTCTGGACCAGCCGTGATACTTTGTAATGCTGGAGGGGCTACTATCATTGCCATGACATATGTGTGGTGCCTTTAAAAAGAAGTGTATGTTGTGTGGGGCAACTACAGTAACTGGTACTCGAATGCAGGCTGGTTTACTATAGACATGCGGATAGAGACCTATCGCATGCCCAATGATAGTGTACAGTAGAGGGCAAACACATTCCAGCATATCCCTATCGTCCAACTGTATCATGTCTCGTTCCAATACTGCCAAATAAATTTCCGCCGAGCGAGGCTAGAAATCTGGGCACGAGACAAAACTGTACCATAGAAATCAGTTAGATAATGCGGACTTAACAATTCTAAGAGGATGGCTAAAGGGCGATAGTAGTACTATCATCATGGGGCAGTGAATACCATATGGACGTACAATATCAGTTTATGAGCAGTCTGGGGTAGGAAGGGCGACTCTTCCGTCGAATTATCATGATCTCGATGCGCTCTGGTGAATCCACCGGAAGCCATTTCCTGGATGCTCGGAGATGCCGTACTTCTATATACCTATACCTAAGTGGACTTTATTCATCGATGCAGATAAGTGCTTTTACTCACCCACTGAGGTACCTTGTCCAATGGATTGAGATGCACAACAAATCACTCACGATAGCTTGAGAGTAGTCTTTAACCTCCCTTAACTACCGATTTGATATCTTTTCGTAAACTATCATTTGACTTGGACGACTCGCCCTATAGGCTTTGTGTTCCTTCGCCAATGACAGTATTCTGTCCCATTTGTAAGCCCATTCTGATCACCGATGCCCTAATCCCCCTTTTTTTCGGCTGCAATTTGAGGTCGGGTCTGGATCGAAGACCTATCTTCGTGATTCCACCGCAGCCTGTGTGCTCAAATTGATGGGTCCTCTGGTTTGAGACACTGAGAGCATATGCTCTTTTTAGTCTTCATGGTCAGACCTACATCACGGCGTCGACCGGAGCCTGTTGAACAGTCCAACAGAGCGTTTAATCTTTGACAATGGTACATGAAGTACTAAGTATCTAGGTATATCACGGACTTGTTTCGAAATTCCGAGATTGGTTTGTTCATCTTTTTAGGATTGGTTTGATGACCAAGTTAACGTGGTAAACCTAGAGACGAAGCAAAAAGGCTGAGAAAGCCCCAGAATTTACGAGATTAGTGATTATGATAGCACTATATCTATTTTAATATATACTGAAATGTCCAAACATTGATTTTGCTTTTGCCTCTCTGCCGTCATCATTGAGAGAGTTTTGATGGTAAGCGAGGGGACAGCAGTTCCAGACTTTCGATTTATGTTCGATGATCTCATCAAATTGCCGCTGTACCAGTACGAAGTGTAGACTCGACAGAGAACAATGAAAGTGTGAAAGCGGAGGCGAAGGCAGGGCGTAAATAAATGAAATGAAGAAATCCTGTTCTGTTCAATTCAGTTCTATTCAGCTTACTCAACTATCTTTTTTTCCTGATTGTGACCGGCAAGGAACGCCTTCCGCTAAGTGACAAACGACTATCGACCTCCCCTCACCGCCCACCGACTTCTCTCTGATCAATGTTAGGTTGATGTCTTGCTAACTCCTAAATTTCTGAGCAACTGGTATTAACTTACTTCTCCATTCGACGCATCCTCTACCCTGTGCTTGACCTATTCGGCCATGGCCCTTTTCGTCATCCATACCCACCAATCCAAATAACCGAACAAAGCCTGCTCTAAGAAGGCAGAATAATACCAAACACATCAATCGACCTATCCGCCACACGAAGACAACCAGAAGTACATAACGCCGGCTACTATAGGATACGACCGCGCGACGCTATACCAACCCTTCTTTTTACTGGTTTTATTCTGGAGGACTGGCCGTCAAGTTGAACATTGCCCGAGGTATCATTGTGGCTAGAGACCGTACCTGTTAATCGGTCCGCTTCAATCACCGACGACTTCAATTGACGACCATGATCAGCGTGTATCGATTTTGCGAATCACCTTACCACTGACTGGATATTTCTACCATCAGCATTTTACGTCTCTTCCTACCCTCATCTTGGACATTTGTTTGTACTTGTTCCCGCTCCCGTAAACACGAACATTTGCCATACGTGTATATGGCTTCACTGGTTGGATCCCCTCCAATAAACATTATGTCGGGTATAACTGCACCGTCACGAACCTTCAAACCGTCCGAAACCTCCAGTCATAACTCTCACACTCAAGTCCGCCAATTCCACACCGGACCGACTCCAGCGCAATCGTCCTTCGACTTTTCGCCGTCGACCATGCAAGCATCAGTGGCCACTGCCACACCCTCAGAGAGTAAATCGTCATCCTCTACTGGATATTTCGGTTTCGTTGTCGACCCAAATGACCCGGCGCACGGGCATCACTCGAGAAAGAATTGGTCGCCGGCAAGCTCGTCGATTCGTTCGGCTGCCGCCCGATCACCTTTACCAGTCCATTTAGATAATCCTCCTACGCCCTTCCAGATACAAACGGAAGTTCTGGCGCAAAAATTACAGCGCTCTGCCGCGCCACCACCCGGAGACAAAGAGCTGACACGGAGCACCATCAAAGGCAGTCATGCAGCAGGGCGAGATGTCAGTTTCCCGCCAGACAAACCATTGACACCGTTTGGCCTTGATTATTTTTCCACGGTTCGCACCGCTTCACCCGAAAGAATGGAAGATCCTGGGGATGAGCCGTGGCCGCCATTATCGGTGCCAACATCGCTTGGAGCAACTCCCGCACTTCAGTCTCCCATGTCACTAAAGCTAGCTGGCCACCGGGCTGCGACATTACCAAACCCTATCAAAGATGGCCACCCAAGCCTCATTACACCACTCCAACTGTCGGAATTAATCACATTATGCAATACGAGCAGTTTACTTCTACTGGATGTTCGAACATACAAGTTGTTTGCTGGGTCTCGCATAAAAACGGCTGTCAACTTGTGTATACCTACTACCTTACTCAAACGACCTTCATTCAATGTCGCCAAGCTCTCTGACACTTTCGCCAATAATCAAGACAAGGAAAGATTTGGGCAATGGAAAAAGATGAAGTACATCGTGGTATATGATGCAGATTCAAAAGACCTGAACGATTCGTCCGCATTAACAGCCCTACACACACTGAACAAATTTTCGAGAGAGGGTTGGGATGGCTCGGCTTATATCTTGAAAGGTACAGTTTTATTGCCTAAACTGCTCATTTCAATAAGTGCTAATTATTTGGGTCAAATCAGGTGGATTTAGCGCGTTTTCTGCGGCCTTTTCAAATAATGTTGACCACACCCCATTGCCAGACAGTTCCAATTCATCCAAAGGCTTGACTTTGAGAGGGGCACCGGGCACAGACAAGGGGGTCGGCGGTGTATTCAATTGCCCTTTGCCTGCACAACAGTCGGTTGTAAATCCTTTCTTTTCGAATATCAGACAGAATATGGATCTCATCGACGGTGTTGGAGAGATCTCTATACATCTACCCACAACAATGGGCAATAAAAGTCTTTCCCAACTGCCTGCTTGGCTCAGTGAAGTAGCATGTAAGGAGGACGGGTCCAAAGTCATGGCAGATCGGTTTTTGAAAATTGAGAAGGCAGAACAGCGACGAATGCAAGAAGCGTTGAACGTTTCGGTGGTATATGATTCGCCCACTTCATCGCATACTAAACCGCATACGTTGGCGGGTGTCGAAAAGGGCAACAAGAATCGGTATAATAACATATGGCCGTATGACCACTCGAGAGTTAAGCTGCAGGAATATCCGAATGAGGAATGCGATTATGTGAATGCGAGCCATATATCCATACCACATAGCCAGAAAAGATATATCGCATCTCAGGCACCACTTCCAAGTACATTCCGAGTAAGTTTCTGTTGTGTCTTGTCGAAGGGAGGCGTCTAAGAAATTCTATTTAGGATTTTTGGTGCATGGTTTGGGAGCAAGATGTCAGGGTGATCGTCATGTTGACGGCTGAAGAAGAAGGTGGCCGATTAAAGAGCCACAAGTATTGGGAGACCGATGAGTATGGTCCGCTGAAGTTGATTCGTATACAGGAGAGGAAGGTTTCACTCGAGCCAACTTCTCTCAAGACCAGCCCAAAAAGGCGGTCCGTTTCGACTTCGAGTCAGCCATCTTCATCCGACTCCAGCATTCCTTACATTATTGTTCGTAAATTTACTTTAGAACATACAGGCTCGCCATTCTCTCCTATTCGCGAGATTACACAGTTACAATACTCTGGATGGCCTGATCTTGGGACTCCGGCTCACCCATCGCATGTTCTTGGGCTTATAGAACATACTGCTGCGGTGGTACGGGCATCTACGTCGTCGGAAGCAGCAGCCCGACGACCAGTGCTCGTACACTGCAGCGCGGGGTGTGGCCGGACGGGTACTTTCTGCACCGTAGATTCCGTGATCGGTATGATGAAACGCCAATGGACGAGTCGGAAGTGTCAGCAACAGTATCAAGACGAAGGATCCGACGGTGACGGTGACATGAAGATGAAACAGTTGGGTTTAGAGGATGATAGTGATTGGATCAATCGCGATGACGAAGATCTCATCTTCAAAGCAGTAACCCAACTAAGAGACCAAAGGATATCCATGGTACAGTGCCTACAGCAATACGTCCTTTGCTACGAGACAGTTTTGGAGTGGCTGGCAAAGCAGAGGCCATTAGATTCCGGGAAAAGAAAAGCTTGAATTGATGGTGGGTTGGTGGGTTGTCGTTTTTGTTGCTGGGTTTGGCGGGAAATCCCCTCACATATACATCATCTACCTACATGGATTGGGTCTATTTCGGTTCACATATTGTTTCCGTGTACAGGGCTTTTTTTTCGTGTTTTGATTTTTGGACTGGTGTAAGAGTCTATTTTTGTTCTCTTTTCGTTTTGCATTGATATCAGGAAGGAAACATTTAGATGTACCTGAACTTGTTCTGAGAAGGCCATATATGCACATGTGAAGCCAGTGGAACCCCGGGGATAAGAGCAACCATTCTATTCACTCCACTTCCATCATTGGGATGCCGTCACATTCTGTCCAGCAGCCACCCATTTACTAATACTAGTACATTGACGAGTCTCAATAAAGGGAAAGAGGGTGAAGAAGGTTTTACGGAGTTGTACCGGGATGATAGGATTAAAGAGTTGAGGTGAAACGGCTTTATATTCATCTTTGTTTGCGTGTGCCACTTTGCCACTGAACTCCCTTGGTTATTCGGCGTGGAATATGTTTGTTGTACATCATGTAGAGTAGAAGAACCAAATGCTTAGCTGCAGCAATCCTCCAGTTATACATGCCCATAGGTACATACTATTCCTTTGGAACGCCAAACAATTAACCATTAAGCCTTCCAATCACCAATCGCATCGTCAACAGTATTTCGGTATGCATGTTGAGCTTGTGCCATCTGCGTAAATACCTGAACCAAATCATACGGTCAATTAAAGGCTACCACAAAGTCGGCAGATTGATCCACGAACCGCATATTTGGCCTCCAATAACTTTTTCTCATTCCTGTCATCCGTAGGATTCACCACCCGGCCGCCATGGCTCATTCGATCCATAATAGTCCATAGTCCCTCCGTTTCCCCTTGCTCGTTGACTGTAGCCGCTTTTGCTCCTAGCATAGCAGCACCAAGGACGACGGCGTCTTGGATGTATTTGGGAATAGCCACAGGCAACTGGGTCGCATCCGCAATGAGATGCATTAGTAAGTCATTTTTGCATTGCCCACCGCTCATGAAGATATTGGTGATTTGATGCCCAGCTCCGTTGAGGGTATCTATGATGTGCCGCGTCTGCTGGGCGATAAACTCCATAGCAGTGTAGTATTGTAGTGCAAGGTCATCGATACTAGAGTCCATGCTGAGGCCCACAATCGACCCACGCATGTTGGGATCTGCTATTGGGCTGCGATTCCCGTGCTTGTCTCCGTAAAAGAACATATGTCGGGCAAGATAGCTTATGGTGGGTACATTCTGTTGTACACGCATCTCATCCAAATGTTTATTAAGAAAATCGAAGATATTCGTGGAAAGCGCCTTGGCCTTCTCGAGGGCATTGGTGTAGGAAGGATGTGTGGTTAGTACATTGTGCAACAGTGCTCCAGTAGTAGACTGTCCTCCTTCCGCCAGCCAGCGGTCTTTCAGGATAACATCGCGGTAAGGCCCCCATATACCTGTCACATACACAGGATCCCTTGACATGACGAGATGGCATGTGCTCGTCCCCGCCACAACAGCCAGACGGTGGAAGGCTTGCTCTTCGTCATTTTTGGCGTGGTTAGTATTAAGAGACTCATTGGCCCATTCGAACTTGGCTCCAACTGAACCAATCCATCCTGCATATGCGTCGATAACACCACTACCAATCCTGACGCCAGGGTTCAAGCCGAGCTCCCTCGCGGAATTCTCACATACATCGCCAACAACTTCACCAGCGGAAGCCCAGGAGCCATTCTAGAAATGAAGTCGGCACCGAACTAAGTGGCCAAAGACGGGACTCTTACCTGGCCATTGATACCACCAATCTTCTTGAAGTCACCATCCACTAAATCCTTCAATCCAATCTCAACTAGGAAGTCATCTTGCCAACCCTTAACACTGCCATCCACTCCAACTGGCACATAACCCTGCTTGCAAACTGTACTACAGAATGACCTCGTCTCTTTTCCAGTCGCAATATGTGTAAGTGCATCCACCAGGTCATAGAATTTGCAGCGCTCGAACACTTCCCGAGGCATATTGTTCTTGAGCCATAGTACCTTCGGAATTTCCATTTCCATTGACATCGACCCACCAACATATTTGAGAAGACTATGTTTGGTGGCATTGATCATCTTAGTTTCCGCTTTTGGTCGCTATCAATGAGTTAGAATTTGGTATTCAATCCGAAATTATGGGTCTCATACATGATCCATCCACACTGATGTATCGTAAGATAAGCAGCAATGCTAAATAAACGTCGGGAAGGTGCTTCTTACAAATGACATTCCTTGTCTTCTCATGAAAGTCTGACCCAGCAACGGAGATGGGCTCATCGGTCTCCTCATCGAGAACCGCCAAAGAGCACGTAGCGTCGAAACCAATTCCCTTTACAAGCTCGGGTTTAATTCCTGTTCGTTCCAGAACAATTCGACTACAATGACAGATCGCTGCCCAAATATCTTCAGTAGATTGTTCCTGGAATATCGTGAGTACTAGGGCTATGCATTTTACCTCTCAGAACTTACGTAGTAGTCAGCCTTGTCGTTCCAGGTTTTGATGTCTCTGGACTCCACCGCAATGATTATTCCAGCTTCGTCGATGATACACACCCTAGCACTGCCCGTCCCAACATCAACTCCCATATAATAGCTGTGCGCCGCCATTTTGCTTGGATTGATAAAGTTGATATAAGATTATGTGAGGTGAGGTTTCACAGAAGAGTTTTTGGTTATGCGGGGTACGGAGTGGGCCAGAACTGTACTTTATATTGTACCAGCAAGTATAGCGGCACCGAACTAATTGAAAGCAGGGCAGTGACAGGTGTATTTGATATCGGGAACACGATAGTACTGCGTAAATAAGGTATCTGCCTATATAAATGCAACCGCAAAATCCGGGATGAACCTATTTAATATAGCAAGCACTATTAGTGTTTCAACATTAGTGATGTCTACTCAGCGGGAACTTGGTTAGGTAATTATTTGCTTAGCGTTTCCGAAATAACCGGCGTTCTAGAAGGTAAATTTCATGAACTTGAGTAGATTATTCCTGCTCTAAGCCGTATGACGGACTACATTATCTTCGCCAGGATGGAGCATTCAAGTTCTCCCACCAAAATCGAGCAAGGATGTGTACTTTCATAGTCCAATCAATTCTTGTCTGAGTGACTTCAATCGAAAGACTGATAGTCAGTATGTTGCTGCTAAATGCGATCAGTGAGAGATTCATTAAAGGCGCCGGCTGATCGATTATTATTTATTATATAAAGATGGGTTGCCATGACCCAGTCATGGCCGCTACCAGTTCATGCTAGAAGTTTCTTTGCTGCTCATTCATTCCAACTACACTTCCAAAGATATCGTCAATACGTGACGTTCGTGCTGTTCAGTTATAAGGCTAGGTAGGCAGCGAGTGAAGATATAGCTACAAACTCAGGTCTCCAACCACTCGTGCCCGCAGAAATGCCTAAAAGTCCATCGCCGCCACGTGCCATTCATCTAACGTAGTATATGCAGCTCCATGGGCCAATAATTCATCCACCGCCTTGGTTACAGCTTCCTCCGACAATTGACTCTTCACCTTAATGACATTATAATGAATGCCTTCATTGGAGTCTGACGCAGCCTTGATTGTTTCGTAAGCAACCCTGGCGTTAAATGACAATGTGTCAGGCAAGCCTTGACCAGAACGTGAACCACCATAACCACTGTCCACAGCTGCCATCATCATATCCTCGCCCTTCACATGACCATATGGAAAGGTTTGTGCCGCACCCCCATCACCAGTAAAGGCAAACTGCTCTGGCGGTCCACGGGTGATATGTAGGTGAACCGCAGTGGCCTCTAGGAGATGGTATTGTACTTCGTTGAAGTCGGTAATAAGCCGGATCATGTGCGACCCTACGTGCTTCTTGTTGTTGAAGGACTTGAGTTGGCCAAGAACTCGCACGTACTGCCCATTAAGCTGCTGCGCCGCGCCATCTCCATTGCTGCTCTCTGCGTCAACCCACTGTTTAACATCAAGGACGCCAGTACCGTCATCGAGAACGTATGTAATGTTGGTTTGTTGCTCTGCTACACTACGTACGCGGCCGACAAAGGTGATCTTGAGGCCTGTTAGCCGCGAGGTGGAGTTAAGAGGGTAAATAAAGAATATATACGTGGCTTATCTCATGGCCATCTATTAAGAAGGCTTCATGTGAATCTTGGGTTGCTTCAAGGACTTGCTTTACAGTTACCGGTCGCAAAGTATTCGAACCACGAGACTGTAGACACAATGTTAGCAGCATATAGCGGTGTAATCGCTTCGAGACAATAGTAAACCAAAAAGAAATACTTTGCTTTCGCTGCCCGGACTGGATTGACTACCGCCCTGTGAGGAAGTATAGAAGCCACCTCCAACAGCTCCGTAAGATGCGTAATCTTGTCCACCGTAACCTAATATAGGGATCAGCACGATTCACAGGCAACGATAAGAGTAGAACCCACTCATAATTAAGGCGTTATACGGAGTTTACAAGAAGACTCGGATATAATGAATCAACGAAAAATGCCACTCTATGAGTATTTGGAAGGTGATCTCGGGTTCTACTATTGCTCAGAAGTTTACTTCAGGGTATTAGCAATGCGGGAAAAGGGGGGAAAGTTTGACCCGAAAGTTCAGGTTACCCTACTTTCACTGTGCAGCACATTGTCTCACTCAACTGCATCACACCTTGTCATTGTATTTCTTGTATTTCTTATGGACCCACATGTTCATTTGTGACTTTTTGCTCTTGGCTACCAAGAAGTCGCACCCCAATATATCGCGATATCATGAGGTTTCCACCAGAGGAGTGACTCCTATTCCTCCTCCTCCAGCAACCTGATTCCCACCCATGACACTCACACCGCCTGCTCCTCCTCCACGGACTTGGCCACTCACTTGTAATCAGTTCTACTTTCCCTACCCAGATTTCACGTGATTAAAAAGCCACTTCGAACATTTGACTAAACTTCAGAGCATTTTGTTGAGCACGGGAAAATTTAACCCGGAAGCTCGTGTTACCCTACTTTCAGTTTAATTCCCCATGTACTTTAGCGGGGTCCTCCATTTCGTACAAGACTCATATGAGGTACATATGTGGTTGATATTGCAATCACCTTGATTCAATTTTGGATACTCATGACAGTACTGGCACAGATGTTACCAGAGAGATTTACAGTGATTGCAGCCAGCTGCAAGTATGACTCATTTGGTGGTCTGTCTTGCTTGCTAGGTTTATATTAGAATATTACAGTATTAGCAAAATGCAAAGCAGTCTGGAAGTCATATACAAACCTTGCAGGCACTTCAGTTAACCTCACCAGTACATCCAGATGTTCCCAAATACCTCCAGACTTTCCTATGTTAGCAAAAAGTGAAATTGGTTTCCGAAAATAGACTCCTCGCACCTATCCTTCTCCACATTCTCCACAAATTATCTGAGCGACTTATTTGCAATCTTCCACCACGCTTTGAAATGTTCAATGATGTGATCACGTCGTCACAATATTTCAAATACTTGTTTAGTCATTTCAGCTAATTTACTGAACTAGTTTCTTTCATGTTGATCCTCTAGATTTTAATTGTTTTGATGGATTTTTGAACTGTACCATTCATTTCAAAAATATTCGTAACTATTTAAACCCTTGAGACATCGATTTTACCCAAGCTTGTACAACTCCTATTACAAAAATTAAGACACCCAGAGTAAATAGTAATCAGATTTCTATATATCGCTACAACGGTTACTTCAAGTATCGAGTCGAATAATCAACATGTAAAACAAATTGAAACCATTCAAGTCAATTGTGTTGCTCAAGTACCACTGCCAGCTATCTGGCTGGGGCGTCAGCAGAAAACGGTGTACAGCCCTTTGGATTGTGTGTATAGGGATGATATAAGTGGTTCCGACGCCGAAATGAGGCTAACAATGGTAGCTTCCATCGTGCAAGGGTTGCATCGGAGGTTGATCCCTCTCCTTGACAATCACCATACCAACAGTCTGACGTATCAGCCCTATTGCAAAGGTCTGAACCTATATCAGCAAAATGTAAATTATTCTAGAAGCCACAGGCAATACTCCCAGACACTGTAATTGAGCTCACCAGTACTTCTAAGTATTTCAGGATGGTCTCAAACCCCACTGGAGATTAGCAAAGTGCTCGCAGACTCTGCAAGAGGATTCTCAGGTACTTCTGAAAGCACTTGCAGTTATAAAGGTGCACTCAGGATGGGTGGATATTTGACTTATAGGATTGTGAAATGTTGGAGTGGTTGAGACCTCTACACGGTACTGTGGGAGATGTCAAGAGTAGCTGAGTCCTCTGTGCAGCTGTTTCGGAGACTTGGGGTGGTATTCTGACAGCAGTGGTTCTTAACATTCCAAAACCACAAAGTATTTGATCTATCGTATTCATAATTGATACAGTCCCATGATTTGCTCCATCATAATATGGCATGTATGATCTCTCTAACTGTGTCTTTCTATATACAGATGGTCAATCTGGCTGGCGACGGTACTGGAATGTAATTGGACAAGGCAATGGTGGTGGGAAAATCGGTTTCTCACTACCGCCATCATTTATTTGGTAGGGTGAAACTGGCAGACGGTGCATGAAGATACAGAGATAATAGAGATGGATGGAGTGAGTGGTGGGGGGGGGGGGGCCTATGGACATAAAGGGATAACCATCAGCAAAAAACAATTCCGTTCGGGTGGAATGGCTCCATCAGAGCCGTCAGAGCCGTCAGAGCCGTCAGAGCCGTCAGAGCTGTCAGAGCCATCAGAAAAACCCTGGTGGTGGATTAATATGCGCCCGGCGTCAATACAATGTGTCGTGTTGCATTTCGCCCTCCGATCGCTGTTTCACCGTTTCTTCTCCTTCTGTCGGTCTCCTATTTTAAATGATCACACTGGCGTTGTGGCCAACTGTGACCATACATCGGAATGGGTTCATTGGGTACACGCTTGCATCAGGATTGCAATGCGATAGGTGATGACGCGAAAATCTCTCCTCGCATTCCTTCTACCTGCACGCAAAATGCAATTATCTCTTTACTAATTATTCACATCATTCCAAGTTGCCAGATCTATGTGGCTATTGACAATCCATCGCTCGTTCCATCTGTCTCCTGTCTTACTACTACTAGCTATCTCTGGAATCACTTATACACAGCTAACAATATTTCCCATACTGAAAACTTGCAATGAAATGGCAGTTGGTGATTTTCTCACTTGTACAAATTTCGTGACGGGATCCAAGTTACCAGAGTTTTCAGGTATTGTGGTCAGCGCCAGGACGAATCAGTACTCAATGAAAGCTCCATCCTCATTTAGGAGTTTGATTTTGAATAGTCATTGCAGTTGCCACGGGAGACGCCCATTCTGCGCATCATATCACCTCCCCCCACTTTGCTTTACCCACACCCAGTTGTTCCGTCGATTCCCTCTGCACCAGCTCTGGCTTCCTGTGCATCGTCTCATCTCAGATATGCGTTCACCGTCTAAACCCTCAACTTGAACCTTAATACCATGGTGAATACAGAGCTCTATTGCGTGCAGTTGTTCATCCGATATATAGGTTTTGTTAAAACTCTTATACTTGATAAGCTTGTATGTGCCGCTGTATATTGCCATGTGGTGCGTTGAGTCTTGTGTATTGTCGAGTAATGCACTGAAGTCTTTGATCATAGCGTCAGGATACTTTCCATTATGGCAGTCTTGGGGTCCCATGAATTCGGGCTTCACATGTGCCTAGGGGCTTAGGGGGGCGGCCAGATCAGCACTGGAAGGGAGGACATTACAGGCGGCAGCGCTGTTCTCCCGACGCTGAGCGAGGGCTTCATCAGCAAAAAATATTTCTGTCCGGGCAGAATGGCTCCGTCAGAGCCGTCAGAGACACCCCGGTGGCGGATTACTCCGCGCCCGGCGTCAATTCAATGCGTCGCGTTCCATATCGCCCTCTGATCGCTGTTTCACCGTTTCTTCTCGTTCTGTCGGTCTCCTATTTTAAATGATCACTCTGGCGTTGTGGCCAACTGTGACCATACGTCGGAATGGGTTCATTGGGTATGCGCTTGCATCGGGATTGCAATGCGATGGGTGACGCTGCGAAAATCTCTCCTCGCGTTTCTTGTACTTGCACGCAAAATGCAATTCTCTCTTTACTAATTATACGGGATTGCAAGGCGATGGGTGATGCTGCGAAAATCTCTCCTCGTGTTTGTTCTACCTGTGCGCAAAATGCAATTCTCTCTTTACTAATTATACGGGATTGCAAGGCGATGGGTGACGCTGCGAAAATCTCTCCTCACGTTCCTTCTACCTGTGCGCAAAATGCAATTCTCTCTTTACTAATTATATGGGATTGCAAGGCGATGGGTGAAGCTGTGAAAATCTCTCCTCACGTTCCTTCTACCTGCGCGCAAAATGCAATTCTCTCTTTACTAATTATACACATCATTCCAAGTCGCCAGATCTATGTGGCTATTGAAAATCCATCGTTTGTTCCGTCCGTCTCCTGTCTTACTACTAGTAGCTATCTCTGGAATGACGTGCGCGAAGCCGACAATATTTCCCACGCTGAAAACTTGCAAAGCAACGGCTGCCGGTGTTTTTCTCACTTGAACAAATTTTGAGATGGGATCCAAGTTACCAGAGTTTTCAGGTATTGTGGTGAGCGCCAGGGCTAACCAGTACTCAACGAAAGCTCCATCCTCGTTTAGGAGTTTGATTTTAAATAGTCGTTGCAGTGGCCACGGGAGACGCCCATTCAGCGCGTCATAACACCTCCCCGGGCGTTGCTTTACCCATAGCCAGTCATTCCGTCGATCCCCTCTGCGCCAGCTCTGGCTTCCTGTGCATCGACACATCTGAGATATGCGTTCACCATCTAAACCCTCAACTTGAATCTTAATACCATGGTTAATACAGAGCTCCATTGTGTGCAGTTGTTCATCTGATATATACATCTTGTTACGACTCTTATGCTTGATAAACTCCCGCGTGCCGCTGTATATTGCCACGCGGTGCGTTCTGTCTTGTGTATTGTCGAGTAATGCTCTGAAGTCTTTGATCATAGCATCAGGATGCTTTCCATCACGGCGGTTTTGGGGCCCCCTGAATTCGGGCTTCGCATATGACTGGGAGCCCAGGGGGCAGCCAGATCAGCACCGGAAGGGAGGACTTTGCAGGCGGCAGCGCTGTTCGCCCGCCGCTGAGCGAGGGTTTGGAGATTGAGCTCTCTGATTTCAAAGCAGAGAATGCGACGCTGAAAGGTGATTACTTGCGGCAGGTAGTTGAGATTGTGATTGGAGGCGTTCCAACTGTCCTTGAGTGTTGTTTTATGTGCTTGTTCATGTCTCTCAGCAAAATACTGTTGCAAGGCTCGGTATCAACGAATCTGTTCGACCCAATGAGATATCAAGTGGATCTTCGGAAAGTTGAAGTCGGCATCAAACTCCTTGGAAACATCTATCTCATGGCTGATATAATCCCACCAGGCGTTCATTTCGCGCCGCTTCTTGGACAGCGTCCAAGTTTCAGCATTTGTTTCCTCGTCTACCTTTCGCTTCTTCACGAGTTCCGTTTTCAGGGCATTGGCTTTGGCCGTCGCCTTTTTGCCGGCTGGCCCGAGTAAGAAAACATCTTTGAAGGTGTGAAAACGATGCAAGGCGTCCTCCATGTAGCTCAAAGTTGCATCATCGTGAGATTTATATCGAGCATACATATAGAATTCTAACAATGGCCGTGTGCACACAATTGCGTGATTAAATATGGGACACTGAGCGGGGCTTCCGCCTCGTAGAGACTGGGTTACAACTTCTAGCCGGTACCGGCTCCTGTCTTTCATCTCCTTCCCATTCCATTGAGAAACTTCCTCATATGACTTATTTTTTGGGGTGAGGTCGTCGTAAGCAGGCACGGATAACCAGATTGCATTGTACTTGTCAAGCCGTTCGTGTGTCTTCATGAAGTGGAAAATCCACTTCTGGAGGTGGTCAAGAATGCTGATCTGCATTGTATGGAGGAGGTCGGGCTTCGGGAGGTCGCTCAAGATACAGGGAATATGTCGAAACACGTTGAATCTTCAGTGGACATGGCGCCACGAGAGTTCGGCATCGGCTGCCTTGGTGTTGGCATCGCTGAGCGTTCTATATAGGTTGCGATCCCGCCGGGGGTGTTGCTTGTCAGAAGGGACATAATCTCCAAGTTCGTTCTTTGGACAGTCGCACCAAAAACAGACATGCCGCTCGAGATGATGTAGGTCGCTATACTCAGGACAATTTGCAAGCCATGCTGCTAAAACCGGTTTGCAACGCCTGAAGTTGCCATCTGCAGAGGGAACGTTGTAATAGCCGCTCTTGGCATTGGGATTGTGTTTAAAGGTGAGAGGCTGGAGTACCAGCCGGAGTACTTCGTTCAGCACCTCACGGTTTGTTTGCTGCTGCTCATCTAGCCACTTCTGAGGAATATTGTGGTTCTTGATCGGAATCGGCAGGAGAGCGACCATTATGAAGGTGTGCGCTGAGGGCATCTGGCGGATCTTCGAAGATAGATTGCCAATTGTCATATATACAGGCCACTCTTTCTTGTCGCCAGCAAAATTCGAGAGATGTGTTCCGTCGGACATGAAGATCAAGGG